>Ga0070726_10000747_pt1 | contig 37141 bp, 25 predicted proteins | sample tdAd471_FD_67275 | JGI IMG/M metagenome (GOLD analysis project Ga0070726, IMG submission 67275) | Marine sediment microbial communities from the Atlantic coast under amendment with organic carbon and nitrate - tdAd47.1 | ecosystem: Environmental > Aquatic > Marine > Coastal > Sediment | place...
GGTGAGAACTCTGTATTCGTCCACGACATTCCCGACCTCCCTGTCAGAACAATTCCCGGGCCATTTCCTGACAGGACTCATATCAAACCAAAACCCACACGCAAACCCCGTCCCGCACCCACCGGTCTGCCTGGGCAGAAGGTGCGGGTTGATGCCCTTTTCTGCCCTGCCTACACTGATTGACGCACTTCGGAATCAGCGCGAAATCCAGAGGCAAACCGGTTTTCGCAGTCGACAGAAGCTCGGACGCCGTACTCCCGAAGTGATCGATCTTTCAGCAGGCTCTGGCCAGTCAGGATTCGTGCCACCGCCGCGTGACCTTTCGCCTGAAGCCGTGATTCGCACCGAGGACCAGCCATGTTGATTCAGAAACTTCACTCTGCCGCGTCCGTTGCTCTGTGCCTGCTGATCATGGCTGTGATGAGCCCTCCCGTTACTGGCCAGGACAAGGCCGAAGGGCCGGAAGAGAAAACGGTTCTGACGCGAGACGGCTGGACGATCCATTTCAGCTACTGGGAATCGACGATGGGGCAGGACGCGCCGGTCGTCATACTGCTGCACGGTGACAAGACAACCCGCGTTCAGTGGAAGGCGTCCGGCCTGGCGGACCAGCTTGCCAAAGAGCAGTACGCAGTTCTGGCTGTCGATCTGAGAAAGCATGGCGATTCGCAGCCTCCGGAGGATGCACCGCCAAAGTTGAAAACCGCGAAGCTCACCCGCTTTGATTATGAGGCGATGGTTGGAGCGGACCTGGAAGCGATCAAGAAGTTCATCTACGAAGAACACCAGGCGAAACGGCTCAACATGCGAAAGCTGGGAGTCGTGGCGACGGAATTCAGCACGCCCATTGCGATCGCCTGGGCCGCGATGGACTGGGCCAAGAAGCCTTTTGACGACGCGCCCACGCTCGCCGCTAAAACGCCGCGCGGCCAGGACGTGCAGGCGCTGGCACTGATCTCACCGCAGGATTCAGTGACGGGTGTGGCGACCACGCAGCCACTGCGACTGCTCCGTGCGACCGGAGTGGCGGCGCTGCTCCTGACGGGAGAAATGAACCCGCGAGCGGCTCGAACCGTGCAGCGCATGTACCAGGGCTTCGGCGGCGATCAGCAGGATCCGGACGACCCGCGCTACTACATGACGACGCTGCAGAAGATCAATCTGTCGGGGATTGACCTGCTGACGAGGTATCGCGATCCGCAGGGCCGCCAGGCAGCCATGTTTGCCGTGCTGAGTTTTCTGCGCAAGCACGTTTTCGAACACAAAGCCGACTGGAAAGATCGCGAGTCCCGGCTCAACTGAAACGTCGGTTGGGACAGTGGACGACCCGGGTCACCGCGAGCGACTGAGACTGGAAAGGATTCCACATATGACGGCGTCTGTTGCGATCGTCCTTGCCGCCGGCAAGGGAACGCGGATGAAATCGGATCTGCCCAAGGTGCTGCACGAGGTCTGCGGCAAGTCGATGGTCGAACATGTGTTCGATGCCGTGCGGGGGGCCGGAGTGCAGCGGATTGTCTGCGTGATCGGCCACGAGGCCGGACTGATGCGCGAGCGGCTGGGCGGGCACGAGGATGTCGAGTTCGCTCTGCAGGCCGAGCAGAACGGCACGGGGCACGCGGTCCAGATGGCCGCTGACCTGCTTGCCGGCAATGACGGACCGGTGCTCGTTCTGGCCGGGGACACTCCTCTGCTGCGTTCGGAATCCCTGCAGGCATTGCTGGACGAGCTGACGTCGAATGAGGCAGCTGCCGTCGTCGGGACAGCGATCACAGAAGCGAATCAGGGACTCGGTCGCATTGTGCGCGACGCCGACGGCGAGTTCACTCAGATCGTCGAAGAGAAAGACGCGACACCCGACCAGAAGGCGATTCAGGAAATCAACACGGGCTGCTACGCCTTCGATTGCCGGTCATTGTTTGAAGCGCTGGCCGAGGTCAAGCCGTTGAACAATCAGGGTGAGTATTACCTCACGGACTGCCCGGCGATTCTGCGAGGCAAAGGCCGAACTGTGCTGGCCGCCGCGAAGCTCGACATTCACGAAGCGATGGGCGTCAACACGAAAGAGCAGCTTGCCGACGTCGAGCAGGTGCTCAAGCAGCGGCGCTGAATGAAGACCTTGCGTAGCGAAACTCGCGCAGAGTTTCGGCTTGTGATCGCTTTGGAAACAACTGCCGGAAACCGCTCCCGAACTCCTGTTCGGAACGCGTCGCAAACAAGTTTCCGATCTGACGATGATCGGGTATGAGCTACCGGATCGGGCATTCCCGAATGGGACGAAGACCAGGCCGGCACGTTGCAACAGGCACATCGAATAGTCTGTGCAGCGGCTGTTCTGGTCGCTCGGCGAGAAGCACCGACAGCGCCATGCGACCGTGGAAGCGGAGAAGGCCGAGCTTGAGGAAGCGCGTGTCACTGCCGCCTCGCCCCACGAATTCCCGCGTACATCAGCCCCAGGGTCACCATGGATTCTGCACATCGTCACTGAGTGACGGCGCGGGCAAGCTGACGTTCACGGGCTTCCTGCATTTTCGCCAGGGCTTCGAAGAGCTCGCTGACTTGTCGGATTGAGCTTTCGCCAGCGAGTTCCTCATACAACGCGATCAGCTGCGAATCGATTCTGAGCGCGACAGCAAGAACTTCGTCCTCACTCATGTCGGGCGTCAGTTTGAGCTGCTGAAGAATGTCCTTGAGCGTCTCGTCGGCTCCAAACTGCAACCATGTGTCGAGCAGCGTGTCTTCTGCGTTCTCCTCGAAGGCTTCAATCCCCGTCCCCAGCTGCCCTTCGTGAATTGCGATGTACTCCAGCAGGTACGGCAGCTGACCGCCCTGGATCGTCTGCTCTGCCTGCCTGAATCGTTCCGACAGCTGGCCATAGAACGCGCGGATGGAATCGAGGATGTCGCGAACCTGGACGGATGCCATGACAAATCTCCTTGACGGAACCTGTGCCGGAATTCGCAGCCCGCGTTGACTGCCGCGGGCACCGGTCTTCCAATGCTGAAGCAATCCATGTTCCAGAGCCTGTCGGAATGCTGCGGTCGGCGGACGTTGTCTCGCGACACGCCAGCGGCGCTGGGCCGGACACTTCTGATCGTCAGCAAGCGCGCTGCTGGCCTTCCGACCGGAGTACTCGCGGTCAGCGAAGACTCAGAACTCCGACATAAATGTCGGGGCTAATAAGTACTGACGAGCCGAATCGGGAACTTGTTTCCAGCGCGATTCCCTTCGCCGCATCCCTGTCAGAAATCATCTCACCGGTCGCCGGGGTCGACATGCCGAAGGCTGTCCCGACATTCCTGCTCCTCGGTGTGACGTCGTGTGTCGCGCTTGCGTGCCGCCTCGCACTCTCATGGCCCGTGTGGCTCGACGCGGTCGCGCCTGTGCTCGTCGACTCGGCGATCCTGTTCGAGATTCGTGTGTGTGTCACAGCGGGTCGAAGCAGCCAATGATTCGTCCCTTGATAGCGTTCCAAATGAGCCTTCAACGACGATTGCCCGGCACAGCGTTCGCGGTGACCTGTCGTCAGGAGGAACGGCGGAGGCAGGAAGCCCGGAAGCGTCGGTCGGGCTCAACCGCCCGCGATCCGGAAAGCCGCGATCCGGAAAGGAGGTCGCCGGTTGCCGAGTTCTCAGTGCTGGAAGGCAGCCTCGTAACCGAGGGCGAATTTCGCGAATACGTGGTCCGCAGTCGAAAGCGGACATCCTGCCTGTGGGGAATGGCGATTCGCACGCTTACGAGGCTGAACGGTCGGGCGTCGCAACCGCGGCTCCTCGTCTTTTGCGCGGCCTGGCGTTCCTGTCTGCGGGAAAGCTGACAGGCTGAACCTCGAACGGACCTCGGTAAGCGCGCCTCGTCATTGCCTTTCGCCCCCAGAAGCCGACTGATAGAACGCTCGGAGGCGGCATCATGAGGGTGCGGCCTCGTTCGTTTGCCCATTGTTTGTGGAACCGTGCGATGACTGCCGCCACTCGCCGCATTCTGATCGTCGACGACGAAGCCGATATTCGAGACAGCGTCGCCGACATCCTGCTCGACTTTGGCTACGAGGTCGGGACAGCCGGCAGCGGCCCGGAAGCGCTGACCCGGCTCGAAGAGCAGCTGTACGACGTCGCGCTGCTCGATTTCCGAATGCCGGGCATGGACGGCCTGACGCTGTATCGGAAAATGCGGGAGCTGTATCCGGAAACGTCGGTCATTCTCGTGAGCGCTTACACTGGCGACGGCATTTCGGAGGAAGCGCTCGCGAGCGGTATCCGCCGTGTGATCTCGAAACCCGTCGACATGAGCGAGATCCTGTCGGAAGTCGACCGCGAACTTGACCGGCCACTCGCGCTGGTCGTTGACGATGATCGCGACTTCAGCGAATCGCTCCGCGACATCCTCGACGATCGCGGTTATCGCGTGAGTCTGGCCAGTGACGAGCCGGCGGCCACACAGCTGCTGAGTTCGCGGCAACCGCGAGTGGTCATTCTGGACGTCGTGCTCGACGAACACAGCGACCCTGCCCGCGTCCTGCAGTCGATCCAGAACTCAAGCCCAGAGGCTGAAGTCGTCCTGGTCACGGGCCATCGCGACGAAACACAGCCACAGATCAGCGAGCTGGTGGCCAGCGGCGCGGCAGCGGTCTGTTTTAAACCGCTCGATATCCAGCAGTTGATCCAGCTGCTGCCTCAGACTGCGTGAATCAGTTTCCTCCGGACTCATACAGCGTCGCGAGCTGCTCTTCGTAACGGGCGATGATGTGGCGGCGGCGGACCTTCAGCGTGGCGGTCAGCTCGCCGTCTGACACCTGAAACGGGCGGGCGAGGACCAGGAACTTCTTCACTCGCTCGGGCTGGCTGACCTGCTGCATGACCGTGTGAACTCGTTCTTCCAGAAACGCCAGCAGCTCGGGAGTGGTGAGAAACTCCTCATCAGAGGTCAGCTCAACGTTCCGTTCATCAGCGACTGTCTGCAGCTTCGCGAAATCGGGCACCAGCAGTGCGCTGACGAACTGCCGACCGTCGCCGTAGACGACCGCCTGATCGACGTACTCGTCGCGGCAGAGAATGCGTTCGAGTTCCGCCGGGGCAATGTTCTTACCCGACGACGTGACGAAGAGGTCCTTCTTGCGATCCGTGATGTAGAGGAACCCGTCTTCGTCGAGCCGTCCGACGTCGCCGGTCTTCAGCCAGCCGTCTTCGATTGTTTCATTCGTTGCTTCCTCGTTCTTCCAGTAGCCGCGCATGACGTGCGGACCGCGAGTCAGGATCTCACCATCGTCGGCAATGCGAACGTCGACATCGTTCAAAGCTTTGCCGACCGAGCCGATTCGGTACTGCTCGACACTGTTGAACGAGATCACCGGCGAGCTTTCCGTCAGGCCGTAGCCCTCCAGCAGCGGCAGGCCGGCCGCGAAAAAACCTTCGGCGATCTGGCGTGGCAGCGGAGCACCGCCGGATGTGAGCTGCTTGATCCTCGGCCCGAACACAGTGTGCAGTGCGGCATTGCGTGTGTCCTCGTCAAGAGTCGCGACGCTGTTCCAGACTTTCTCGTACACGCGCGGGACAGACGTCAGCCAGTGCGGTTGAATCTCGCTGAGATTGCTCATCAGCGTGTCGACGGACTCGGCCAGCGCGACAGTCACGCCGGCGATCGACGTCAGATAATGATCGACACAGCGGGCATAAATGTGGCTGTAGGGCAGCCAGCTCAGCAGCGTATCTTCGATCGTGATGAATGAAATTTCGCAGGTCGACGCAGCGTTACACAGCAGGTTGCCGTGCGTGAGCATCACGCCTTTCGGATGACCTGTCGTCCCGCTGGTGTAGATGATCGTCGCGAGAGATTCAGTATTGAGGTGTGCCTCCCGGCGCTGCACTTCCTGGTAAGTCGCCTTCAGTGCCTCGCCGGAAAGCTGGTGCCGCAGCTGGTCCCAGGAGAGCACGCGGATCTGATCTGAGCGGCTCTCGACCGGCTCAAACGAAACGAGAAACTCCAGCAGCGGCAGGTCGTCCAGAACTGCAAACACCTTGTCAGCCTGAGCCTGACTGCTGACGACGATGCCGCGCGATTCGCTATGGCCAACCTGATACGCTACCTGTGCCGGAGCCAGCGGCGCGTGCAGAGGAACGTCGACCGCGCCCGCACTGAGAATCGCGTGATCGGCGATCAGCCATTCGAAGCGGTTTTCAGACAGGATGGCGACGCGATCACCGGGCTGAATTCCAAGATCGATCAGTCCCGCCGCCGCCTGGTCCGCCTGCCGCCGATAAGTGTCCCACGAAATGTCGTGATAGAGGCCATGTTCGGGAAACCGCAGAGCGACTCGCGGACCAAGCCGCTGACTCTGGAAACGGTGCATGGCACACAGGCTGGTCCACTGAGTCATTGCTGGCACCTTCGTCGGGGCAAGAGTCAGTTGTTCGACTGGTCGGACGCCTCACGATTCGGCGCGCGGCCATCGTTCGCCGGGCTCGCCTCGCTGGCTCCCGCCGCAGTCCCGGATTCTGCAGCGAGGATCACGTCCATGACGTTCTTCACGAACAGTTCGCAGCCCACGTACGACAGGTGGCAGACATCACAGTAATTGTCGCGGCCTGTGATCAGCTCCGCCTGCTCGATTAACAGAACATTCTTCTCGGCAGCCAGTTCGCGAATGGCCTCGTTCTGAGCCGCCATGATCGCCGGGACATGCTCGGGCAAACCCCAGTCTTCGACGGCCATCCCGAACTGGCCCTCACCGTAGTTGTACTCTCCGGCCAGATACGACTCGCGATCGTAGCCTGGTTCGATGTAATGCCCGAACGTCATCAACACGGGCGTCGATCCCGCCTGCCGCGCAAGCTCAACGATCTGCTCGAGATTCCTCTTCAGCGCTGGAGGCGTCTTGATCGTTGCTCCATAAGGAAGCATGTCTTCGTCGGGTCGGGAACGCACCGCGTAGCGTTCGACCGTATCGCGAATCGCATCCTTGAGATGAATCCGCCCGATCGCGAGCCGGCGTTCCAGAGAGTGGAACCAGCTGCAGTGCCGATACCCGAGATCAAACCGCTCCGGCGGAATGTAGTTCATCGGCACGTCGTTAATGCCGTTGTAGACGAGCACAAAGTCAAAGGGCTTGTCGGCAATCTGCGTGTACTTCAGCGCCGAATCGCGTGAGTTGTGCGCGGCTCGGGCCACCATAGAGACCGCAGCGTCAAGATCACTGCGCTCAGCAAAGTATTCCTCGAAGTAAGGCCCTGTCTGTTCCATCACCGAGCCGCCGAGTAGCAGAATGTCGAGCCGGTCGTCATCCAGCGAAGGCTTCGCGTCGGCAATCTCGTCGTCGAAGACCTCGCCGTAGTAGTGTCGCCAGACGAGTTCCTGGGACGGTTCAGATTGAGGCAACTGCCCGTACTGAATCCACCAGAACAACGCGACACCGCCGAATCCCAGCACGCTCAACCAGACCAGGTAGATCGCGGCAAACAGAATCCTTCGGGCCGGCGACCTGCGATTCGCTGGCCGCTCAGGTCGCGATGACGATCCTCGACTTGTCCGGGAAGCAAACATGGCGGGCAACAGAAAACTCAAAGGAGCAGGCAAACAGGCAACGGGCTGGCGAATACGAATCGAATTGCTGCAGATTCTTTCGAACGATCGTACGATCACACGCAGTGACACGATGGCCGCAGGCCGTGGCACGACCTCCGCAAGCTGTGGCACGACGGTCGCAACAAGTCGAGCGTCAGGATCGTAATGACGATCGGCCATTTCCACACCGTCACAGGAAACGCATTCAGTCGGTCACCTCGCAGTCATGCGAAGCCGCCGTCAAACGGCACGAGCGCACTCAGGGAGCATCTATGCAAGGCTGGGACGACACGGACGAAGGCTGGTCGGACGACGACGGCTTTGACGACTTTCCGGATGATTCGGACGACGTTTCAGAAACGGTCGCCTGTGGTGCCTGCGGTCGAGACGTTTACGAAGAAGCGTCGCAGTGCCCGCACTGCGGAGAATTTCTGACAGCATCAACGTCCGCCTGGAACGATCGTCCGGGCTGGTGGAGCACCATCGGGCTGGTGGGAATCGTCGCGGTCATCCTGGTGCTGCTGGGGCTGGCAATCTGACCGCGAAGTTCGCCCCGGCGGTCACCTCGGAACCTATACTCGCTCGAACGATCAGACTTTCATTCATTACGGGAAGCTTCCTGTGAATATCCATCGGACGAGTGCCCAGGGCTCCAGCCGCAAAGGCGAACCGCTTCAACCGCGAGCAGGCTGGGTCAAGGTCGCCGCGGCCTGCGGCATCCTGCTGACGGCGGCAGCAATCACAGCCATCTGGCTGGGAGTTCGTCAGGCGCAGCGTGAAGCTGCTTTTGAAAAGCTGGCTGGCAAGGCACGACCGCTGCTGCAACGGAGCTTGAACGACCAGGCACTGGATGCGCTCTCAGAACTTGATGGCACGTCCGCCCCGCCGGAGAATCGCTATCTCAAAGCGATCGCGCTGGACCGGCTGCAGCGTCACGAAGCGGCCAACGCAGAGATTCGGCTGGCCATTGAGGACGCTCCGGACAACCCGAAATACAAGGCTTACGAGCTGAAGCTGCGACTGTTCGCGCGCGACCGCGACAGCCTCGACCAGCTCATCGAACTCAACCGCGATTACGCGTCGATCGGTGCCGTCGCCCTGCTGGCCACCTACGGTTTTCAGGCTAAGGGTGTGCTGCTGGAAGCTGAGAACAAACCGGAAGCGGCCGCCTATCATCAGCAGCGAAAAGAGCAGACGCTCTCAACCGCGCTGACACTGTCAAAAGAAATCCCGGAGCTGTATCCCGAGCTGCTGCAGTTCACCCTGAGGGAAAGCCGGCATGAAGATTCCCTGCGTCTGATCGATGAACTCCTGGGGTTTGATCCCGACCATCTGGAACTGCGCAACGAGAAGGTCAAACTGCTGATCGCCGTGAAGCGGATTGACGATGCCGTCAGACTCGCCGAGACCCTGTACGAAGAAACGGGCAGCACGAAACAGGGAGCGGAGTATCTGGCCGCCATCCTCGCCCAGTCATCCGACAATCCTCGACACAAACAGCGGCTGCAACGGCTGATCGACCTGTACCCGTTCAGCACGCAGATCCCGTCACGGTTCGCCACTTATCTGACGCGGACGGGCCACCTGGCGGAAGCTCAGGAACTCCTGGCGCGGTCCATGGAAAAACACTCCGATCCGAAAGACAGAGAAGCCCTGGTCTTCGCGGCAATTACGCTGCCGCTGGAAGTGAACGCGCCAGACGCCGCCGAAGAGACGCTGCGCAAGTACCGCCTGCAGCTCAAGGATCCGCTGCTCGTCGACTATTTCGAAGCGAGGATTCTCTACCTGCGGAAGCGCCACAGCGAAGCGGTGCGACGAATGCTCAAGATCGTCGACGCCGGAAAGGCGACCGATGGTGGTTCCCGACAACTGGCGACGGAAGCGTTGAACTGGGTCCGCACCATCCTCGCCGACAAGGTCCTCGCCGAGCAGATGCAGCTGGTGATCGACGCCTCGCAGAAATCTGCGGACTCGCCCCGCGTGGAAGTACGAGTCGCCGACGACCAGGCCGCAGGATCCGAAACACCGTCCGCTGCATCTGAAAAGTCGACCGACGCACCGGAGAGCGCGAAACCGAAGAGTCCGGTCAGTACAGCAAGCGACACGCCGCCTGAAACCGATCCTCCGGCCGGAGCTGCTCCCAAACAGTGAGCCGGTTTCACAATGCCACGCGTGCGGTCGCCAAAACCACAAACCGCTGACAGGTGCTTCGGGTTGGCGGCCTGCCAACTTCGCGCTCGGCACAGTGCATGTCGAACCGGTGAATGCCGAACCGGTTGCCAGCCTCGCGCGACTGCTGACCGGACGCCGATTTCGAATGCTTCGGCTGAAATCGTGTCGATCGGGCTCAGTCGGATTCGGGCGGGGCGATGCCGAAGTCCTCGATCGAGAGCAGCGATCGAAACGGCAGATTGCGATCGGCGAAGTTGGCCGCTCCGCCTTCCATCCGGTCGACGATCCCGACCATCTGAACGACATCGCAGCCGAATTCCATGATCCGGTCGGCTGCGAGCAGTGCACTGCCGCCCGTCGTCACCACGTCATCAATCACGACGACCTTCATGCCGGGCTGCACCGGGCCTTCGACGTACTTGTTCGTCCCGTGCCCCTTGGCTTCCTTGCGGACGAGAAACCCCAGCAGTTCCCGCCCACGCTCGGCGGCAGCCGTCAGGACACCGCCAACGATCGGATCAGCACCGATCGACATACCGCCAATCGCGTCGTACTCAACGTCTGCCAGCAGGTCGAGGAGGCCTTCGCTGACGTGCCGCAGGCCGGCGGAGTGCAGCGTGATCTGCTTGCCGTCGAGGTAGTACTTCGACTTTTTGCCTGACGCGAGGGTGAAGTCGCCGAACTTGAGGGCGCGCTCATGAAAGAGCTGAACGAGCTGGTCGCGGTCGTACATGAAAAGGGCCTCCGGGCTGCAATCTCGAATTCACGCAGTGGGAATGCCTCATAGCCAAACCGAACGCCACTGGCAATTCACCATCCCGGAGCGGTAAGTCCGTCAGCTACTCGTTGTCGTCTCGACGCTCTCGTTCTTCAACGAGATCACGCAGGGTTTCGTGAATCTCGCGAAGCTGGTTGCTGAGATCCTCGACACGCGCTTCGAGGTGATGAAACCGCTCTTCTGCATGATGCTCGACGTGTTCCCGGTCAGCGTGGCGTGCTCTTTCATGCAGAGTACGATCAATGTGCTGAGCGAGTTCGTGCGTCTGCCGTTCCAACTGCTCAGCCGGCTCATGAAAACCGGCTTCGTGCAGATGACGAACCGCCTCGTGCAGCAGTTCCAGTCCCTCCCGAGCATGCTCGTCACGGGCGTCGTGTTCGGACCGGCCGCGTTCGCGATGCCCTTCTCGCTCGTTCGCCGCGGCACGCTCAATCAATTCTCGCAACTCCCGCTCAACGGCTTCCGCCCGATCCGCCTGACCAGCTTCCCGCAGCTCGGCAATGTGCTGGCGATGTCGTTGAATCTCGATTTCCAACTGGAAACCGCGCACGCGCCGTTCGATCTCGCGTTCGACTTCTTCCGCTTCTGACGCGTGTCCGTTTTCTCGAAGTTCCGCAGCTTCATGCCGCAGCGCCCCGATTGACTCCTCAAACTCCCGATGCTCCGCTCGAACCCGGCGATCACGATCACTCTCGCGTTCCCGTTCTGCCCGTTCGAATCGCTCGTCGCGCTCCGCCAGTTCTTCACCAGCGTCAGCACGAACCTCCGCGGCACGTTCCTGCCGGGCATCTTCCTGGGCACGAACAGTCAGCAGAACTCCACAGACGCCACAGGCAACTGTGGCTGATAGAAGCGTTTGACGAAGCGACATGAGTTGTCTCCAGACGGGCATCAGGTGAACTGAATTTCGAAGCAACACCGCAGTACTTCAGTGAGGCGCGCCAGCATTCTGATAGGCGAGTTCCATAACTCGATTCACTGCGCGACCGCGCTCACCGGTAACAGTCGGCTGACGCTGCGCAACAATGGCGGCAGCGAAATCGGCAATCAATGGCGAATTCAGATTCCCGGCGGGCGGGTGCATCTCAGTTTGACGCTCCGTGTTTCGTTCGATCACCAGCGAGCCTCCGTTGAGCGGGCGCGAGGTCAGCCGGCCTTTCGTACCGAGGACGGCAAACTCGTCCTGCTCTGTATCCGTCCCGAAGAAGCACTGCAGCGTGCCATGAATGCCCGACTCAAACTGCAGAATCAGCGACGCGACGTTCTCCGACTGATAATCAACAGCGATTGTGCCACAGAGCGCTTTGACGTCACGAATCGGTCCGAACATTCGCAGGAACAGTTCAAGCCGATGACTTCCCACATCCATCAGACTGCCGCCACCGCCTTCGCCCGGAATCACCCTCCAGTAACCGTCTTCACCCGGATCAATGGCGAATGGCGTCGACGTGATTGCCGATACGGACAGCACACTGCCGATCGCCCCATCGTCGATCAACTGCGACATCCTCTGAATGACCGGGTAGAACGGTCGATAGTAGGCAACCCCCAGACGGACATCAGCTTCACGGCAGACATCGATCATCTCGTCGCATTCGGCCGTGCTGAGTGCCATTGGCTTCTCGACAAGGACATGCTTGCCGGCCTGCGCAGCCGCGATTGTCTGCGGATGATGGAGATGCACCGGAGTCGCGATGTAGAGCGCATCGATATCGGACGCGCTGATGAGATCGTTCGCCTCTGTTGAGCTGCGATTGACGCCGAACTCATTGCAGAACGCCGCCAGTTTCTGCGGATCGCGGCGGCACAACGCAACCAGTTCACTGTTCGGATCGTCCTGAATCGCTCGGGCAACGCGTTTCCACACAACATCACCGCAGCCGATAATTCCCCACCGAATCGTCACGAAACAATCTCCCGAAAAACTCGACAGCCAACTCGCCGACCAGAGCAGACTCCCGCTCAACAGATGCGACGACAGCCCCTCCAGTCGCGAAGAAACTGACAGCGAAGTTGTGACTGGCAGCAGATCGAATGACAAACGAGTCCGCGCCAATAAAACAGGCCTCGGCGGGATCAAGTCCCGTCGAGGCCTTCAGAGTTGGCACAACCCATCAGAGTGACTTTGGCTTCAGAGACACTCCAGGCTGCCTGTCCCTCACCGGGACTTCTCATTGGTCAACGGCAGAATCCGGCGCTGTTGAGCCCGGCAATGACTCATGCGACTGGGCGTCTGAAGCCCGGTCACGAACCCGCACCGCAACTTTCACCGGCTGCGCTTCGACTCGGCGTTTGATCGCCAGCGTCAGGATTCCATTCTGCAGGTCGGCTTCAACGGATGTCGGGTCGAGGGAATCGTCGAGTCGGACACGACGCTGAAATTCGCCGTAGCGATGCTCGTTGTGTTTCAGTGTCCCCGTTCGCCCAGGAACGACCCGGTTTGCTGAGACCGTCAGCACTCCGGCCTCAATCTGGACATCAACATTGTCCTCGGAAATCCCTGGGACCTCGAACTCAAGGACGACGTGGTCATCGTCTTCCCACAGAGCCATCGGAGCTTGCGCAGACTGCGGCTCGCGAACGGTCCGGCTGACGGAGTTGAAGGCGCTGTCAAACTCGCGTCTCAGTTCATCAAGCGTCGCCGGAGAAACGTTCCAGATTCGGGAAAAAGTCCTGGCTGGTGACATAGCTGCACCTCCTACAATGAAAACGGTCAATGGCTCCGACACTTCGTCTGAGCCGACTACCTGTGACAGTTGCAGGAGCCTCTAAGCATCAGCCGTACCAGTCCTCAATGCGAGACGGTCACATCAGCGTAAGCCATTGTTCTATCAGCTGATACGCTCAATCCAGAATCCCGGACCTGCGGCAGCGAACTGCCACTTTGGCACTCGCAAGACTCGTCAGCGACAAGAGTCTGCAGTGCCATTACGGCAGCAAGACATAACCCGACATCAAAATGCCCCAATTAGAGAGCTTCCAGGATTTGCGAACACTCTGAAGAAGAAGTGCAACTGGCAAAAAGGGCAAGCGACTTGCTTGTCCGGAAGTGATCGACCCACTATTCCTACTCGATACAGCCGTTACATCTATCCCGAAATTCCGAACAGCCGCCGATGTCCTGACAACGGGATTCGGATCGCGGGTTATGTTTGGGAGGCAGGGTTGCCGGGGAGTTCAGGACGCTCTGCGGTATACGAGGTTTCTGTTTTACTGTGTCCCTGACTTTGAATGACTCGGTCACGGGACAGCCTGGAGGAGTTCCCATGAGAAGGCTTGCAAGTGTTTGTTGTGCTGTGGCCGTCGTCGCCGCAGCAACCGCAGCTTCGGCTGCTGAGTACAGTCCGCTGTTCCCGACGCCGGCTGTTGGCCCGGCTGTGGTTGGTTTCGACCACCACAAGGAAGAAGCCAAGAAGGCTGAACCAGTCCATCTGTTTGAGTGCGTCAAGGTCCGCGACTGGGATCACATCGCACCGTGCGCTGAGACGAAGATCGTCAAGGTTCTCGATCCGTGCTGGAAGCCGGATCCGTGTGCCTGCTGCCAGAAGCCGAGCTGCGTTTACGTTGCAGTTTGTGTCCCGAAGCAGCAGTGCTGCCCGAAGCCGAGCTGCTGTGCTCCCGCTCCGTGCTGCCACTCGCACGGCAAGACCATCTGCAAGGATGGCGGTCGCTACGTGAAACTCGACTACGGTAAATACCGAGTCGAAATCCGCGTCAAGAAGGGCTACGTCGAAGTCGATTACGACAACTAAGTCGTACGCCGCAAGGTCTGACGCTGACAGCACAACGGCTGGCAGGACATTGAGTTCCTGTCAGCCGTTTTTTCTTGCGCTGACACTCACGCCCGCTGACAACAACTGCATCGCTGTTCGCAGAAGGACGTGGTTGCTCTTGTGCGTTGGGTCCTGGCACAATGCGGCTCGATCGGGTTCAGACTTTCTGCTGGTATTTTCGTAATCGCGATTCACCAGCGACGATCGGCCAGACCGGCGATGGCTGCGGCGCCTCATTTCCATTCTCAGTTGTCATTTCTGCTTTCAGGGAGTCGGTCACATGTCACATTCAACGTTTCGGCATTGTCCCTGGCGACGTTTCCAGGCGAGTGCTTCACTGGCCGCTGTCGCGGTTCTGATCATCAGCGGCTGCGACCAGGTCGAGTCGATTGTCAACGATGTAAAGTCAGACGTCGCAAGCGCGCCAGAACCGCCTTCCGCTCCCGACAAGACGCCCGCACAGCCACCGGCTGTCGAAGCCCCACAAACAATCGCACCGCAAACGCCCGCTGCACCGGACCCCGGCCAGCTTGTCGCCGAGTTCCAGCAGATTTCTTCCCGTGACCTCAACGACGCGGCTCTGCAGAAGCTGGTCGCCGTTCCCGAAGCGGCAGCACAGATCACAGAGCTGGACCTGCGCGGCACTGCCGAAGCACTCACGAACGCTGGGCTGATGCTGGTCGCGGAACTTCCGAATCTGCAATCCCTCAATCTGTCCCGCCGGCCAGTATCGTCCGAAGCAATCGCCGCGATTGGCAAGAAGACCATGCTTCGCGAAATCGACCTGACTGGCGCGCCAGTCGACCCGTCTGTCGCAGAGTCGTTGCAGACACTTTCGCACCTGCAAACACTCAAGCTCGACGCGACAGCGGCTGGAGATGGGGCCGTTCACGCCGTTTCTTCGCTGCCGCTGGAAACGCTGTCGCTGCAGGGCACACCGTTAACCGACGCGGGCTTAGAGGAAATCGGCCGGATTCAGACACTCAAGTCTCTCGATGTCGGACGAACTCAGGTCACGGGCGTCGGCTTCCGAGCGTTGAAGAAACTGGACCTCGTCAAGCTGAATGCGTCGGTCACCAGGTTCGGCGTGGAAGGGTTGATCAATCTGCGAGGAATGAAATCGCTCGAAGAACTGCACCTGTTCTCGGCGGGAATCGTGGAGCAGCCGAAAGCGAAGGTCTTCGGCACGATGCCCAACCTGCGGATTCTGATTCTGGGAGGCAATCAGATTACTGGTCCCGGAATGCACGAACTCTTCAAAGGACTCAAGAGCCTCGAAGAACTGCATCTCTACAAGACCAAAGTCAACGACTATGGGCTTTCGGCCCTGATCACTTGCCGAAACCTGAAACTGGTCAATGTTGAAGAGACGCTGTGTTCGATCCGCGGCGCGCAGGAACTCAAGAAGCGGCTCCCGGAATGCACCATCCGATGCGACGGCGGCTCGATCTGAGCGAACTTGCCATCTGACAGAGCCCTCGTTGCACGACGTTTCATCAAAGCACCGGCCAATCCAGCCCGAGCCTCTCTTTCGAGTCGGCGAACCATGGAACCCATTCGGTCCCGCCACGACGCGATTGCCTTCCTCTACAGTCGCATTGATTACGAGCGAGTTTCCGCATCGCTTTCGGCCAGTGACTTCAAGCTGGAACGGATGCGGAATCTTCTTGAACGGATTGGGGATCCGCATCTCAAGACGCCGGTGGTGCACGTTGCCGGCACGAAGGGCAAAGGCTCGACGTCGTCAATGATTGCGTGTGGACTGCGCGAGGCTGGCTATCGCGTCGGCCTCTTTACATCACCGCACATCGAACGCTTTGAAGAGCGGGTTCAGATTGATGGAGCACCTCTTGGTGAGGACGAGCTGGTCGCTCTCGTCGCGCAGCTGCAGACGGTCACCTTGCAGATCGATTCGGAACCTGAGGGCCTGAACCCAACGTTCTTCGAACTGACAACCGCGCTTGCGTGGCTGGCGTTTGCTCAAGTCGGCGTGGACATCGCCGTCCTGGAAGTTGGACTGGGCGGACGGCTGGATTCGACGAACCTTTGCCAGCCGGTGGCGACCGTGATTACCACAATCAGCCGTGACCATACCCACATCCTTGGCAGTCGACTTGACGAAATCGCCCGCGAGAAGGCCGGCATACTGAAACCTGGGATCCCGGTGATCAGCGGCGTCTCCACACCATCTGCCAACCGTGTCATCGCGGACTTTGCAGACCGACTGAAGTGCCAGCTGGCTCGGCTGGACGAGCACTTCAGGCTGGAGGACGACAACACAGCGACAACTGCCGTCCTCTGGAACGACAACCGCCATGCCCCTCTGCCCATTGTGAACGGCATCCGGCACCAGCTTCGTAATGCCGCAACAGCCTGCGCGACATTACAGACCCTGCGCGACTCTGGCTGGTCGATTTCCGATGAGGCCATTCAGACCGGCATTGCAGAAGGACGCCCCGAATGCCGTCTGCAGCTGATCAGCCGGGAGCCTGGGATCCTGATCGACGCTGCTCACAACTGGGCATCAGTCGGAGCGTTAACTCAAACCCTCGCCACATACTCCGAGCGTCATCGAGTGCTGGTCTTCAGCACCAGTCAGGATAAAGACGCCGCCGGTCTGCTGCGGCGACTGCTTCCTTGCTTTCAAACGATCGTCCTCACCGAGTTTCAGTCCAGCCCGCGAGCGACCCCGCTGGAAGAGCTGGCCGCAGCCGTCCGGTCGATTACTTCACAACCGGTTCATCTGCGCAAAAACTCCGGCGACGCAATTCAGGCAGCCCGACTCCTGAGTCCTCGGGATGGCCTGATCTGCGTCGCCGGTTCGTTCTTTCTCGCCGCGGAAATTCGATCGGTTGTTCAGAACCCACCGCCAGGATAACTCGATCCTTCGCCTTCGCCCGGTCCCATGGGCATTCCGTATCCGCTGCCATAGCCTCCCATGCCCATGTTTCCTCGCTTCAGTGAGCTGCGTCGTCGCCGTCGCCCACCGCTACCCTCGCCAGCTCCTTCCATGCCGGGGTAACCGGATCCCATCATGCCGGGATAGCCGCTTCCAGAGCCTTCGCCTTCTCCGTATCCCTGCAGCAGTCCTTCAATGCCGCCTCCCGCACCGGCGGGACCTGCCGCATTCTTCAAGTGGCTCCACAGCTTTTCCTGTTGCTCCTGGCGGGCCTCAATCGCTTTGTACCTTGCATCCTGAGCGGCGCTGTCCAGCATCACAAGTTCGCCGAACTGGTTCATTGTCAGAGCTTCGTCGCGTGAAAGCTTCAAGCGACGGCCGCCCAGCTCAAGGTCCGGATGCTCGTCGGGAGACATCATTGCAAGATGCTCGAAATCGATCAGCGTGTTGCCTGTGATGTAATCGATCTCTTCTGTCGCGAACGTCATATTCACCGGACGGAGAACGTCAGTCTCCAGCTGTCCCGTCATGTTGCCACGAGAATCCTCGGTACCAATGGCCGCGATCCGGTCGCCGCGCTGCAGCTTCTTGAACGGGCCCTTGACGTAAGTTCCGGTCTCGGTCATCCACTGATAAACATCAAGGTCGACGCCACGTTTCTCGTCAACTCTGGCCAGAAACATCTCGGTTTCATCCTGGACAACAGCCGGATTGCTCGTCTCTGACCAGGGCGTGAAACGGAACTGACCTTCGCGAAACGCGGGATCATCGAGTTCGGCGATGTCGCGATCGTAGTTCGGGTTCATGAGTTTCAAACGCACGCGATAAACGTACTTGTTCCCCGGCACGACACTGAAATCAAAGAAGCGGAAGAGCAACAGATCCGGCGTCGCCACAACTGCCATCCGGCCATAAGCACCGCCGCCTGCCCCCCCGGAATATGGGTTGTAGCCGCTCGATGCATAGCCACTGCTGCCAGGTCCTGTTTCGCCTTCGCCCTCACCCGTGCCCATCATGCTGGAGTAGTACTCGCCGTAGGACTGCCTCATCTCTGAGCTACCGCCCATCGCTGACTGCAGCGAACGGGTATTGTGCTGCACCTGACCGAATCCGCCCTTGCGTTCCGTCTTGAGCGTCTTTGCTTCTTCCGCCGCCCGGATCAGCGCGGCGGCCCGAGCTTCCTGTTCCTCTTTTTCCTTTTCCGTCAGCAGGTGCTTGATGCGCGGATGCGAAGCGAGAACCCGCTGTCCGTCCATGCTGACCGCCGTATCCCAGGCTCCCGTCACGCGATAGGGAAGCGGCATCGTGAAGACTGAGTCGCGGTACTCTTCCGAGATCACATCAACATCAAAGTCTGTTCGATTCAGAAGCTGAACCGCGACTTCGATATCGACCGGCTCCCAGTCGGCAGACCATTCCTCCGCTGCCCCCGGAATGGCCGCCTTACGCTGCAGTTCGAAGTCCCAGAACTCAATCTGCTGGGCGGCTTCCTGAACGGTCTCAGCATTGAGCGCCTTCCTGTAGCTTTGAATGAGTGATTTATGCGGCAGCACTCCGCGGATCGACACAAACCTGGCACCGCGGGCTTCCAGATTGCTGCCCGTGCCACCCGATCCCGGGTACCCGCTGCCCGGATAGCTGTTCCCTGCGTACATTTCCGCATCGTTCGCCAGGGGATCTGCGCCGGACGGCGGTAAAGCCCCCGGACTGGAGCCCGCAGGACCGCCCGGACCAACTGCTCCCGGCGCGGCACGCGGACCATCGACTCGCGGACCGGCAATGCGGGGCACTGCGGGCGAGGACGGCTCCGACGTTTCCGAAGCAGCTCCGTCATCCACCTTGACCGCCATCGACGGCCCAGCCGGACCGGCTGTCACTTCGGGCATCAACTGCAGCAGCACCTTGCCGGCATCGGCAACCAGATCTTCGATTGGGGTATAGGTCGGCTCTTTCCGTTTTTCCTTCGGCTTGTAAATGGGGCTGACCCACTGCGTCGAGTACTCGAAACTCCCCGTCTTTCCGTCGAGCACATGGTCGACCAGACTGTCGGCGTATGGAGCGTCCATCTCAGCACGCTGCTCGGCCGGAAAGACCGAACTGGCAAACGCCGCGTCCTGTGCTTTGACTGCCTGCTCAAACTCGATCGGCTGCTTCTGGTAGGTCCCCCAGCGAGCAGATACGACCGTCGTGAGAACAAAGAGAACGACGCATCCGAGCACGATCTTTTCGCCGTGCCCAACGATCATCTCTTTGAAGTTCTTGCCTTTGAGCTTGCTCATGACTGTGACTCCTTACCGCTCGTGACGAGGGACAGGTTCCTGATTTCGAGTTCGGCAGTTTGAATGCGACGTGATTGTTTCAGACGAGCCTCGCTCGACCTGGCACCGAGGCGGCAACAACCGCCAGCGTGTCTACTGCTGAGGCTGAGTTGTCGGGGGTGTATCAGCAGGCGGAGTGGCGCCCGTACCGTCGTCGTTTGGAGGCGGCGTCGACTCGGTTGAAGGAGGAGGCGTCCCGCCAGCCGCGGTCGCCGTTGGTGAATCGCCAGCCGGAGCATTTTCCGGAACGACGTTCGTCCCCAGAGTCGCGGGGGCGTTGCCGGCTGGCGACGCGACCTCACCCGTCAGTGTGGCCGGGCTGCCCGGCGCCGCGACAGCTGCCGGCAGACCTCCGGCGGGCGCGACCGCACCTGCAGGAGCTTCGGCTGGCGGCAGTGTTCCGACGGGATCAGTGTTGGCCGTTGCAGCCGACGAGCCGGCGTCTGCAGACTGGTCGCCCGCTGCTTCCGCGCCGTCAACTGTCTCCGCGGCCTCCGGCTGGTTGTAAAGGTAGATCTCACCAACAATGACGACGTCCATCAGGTTGACGTCAGCAAGAGCGGCTCCAACGACGGCACTGTTCACCGCATTGTTCGCTGCAGCTGCCCCACCTCCAGGTCCCGAGATTCCGCCCAGCGGATCAAAGCCGGTTGACTCGCCTTCTCCTTCGCCGGTGCCCGTGTATGAACTCTCGCTGCTGACGAACTGTTCGGATTCCGTACCAAAGCTGCCCTCGCCTCCCGGATAACCTCCGGCTGGGAATCCGCTGCCACCAGGATAAGCACCACCGGAAGCTGCCAGTCCACCGAATGCTCCTCCACGTTGAGAGCCCGCACGGTCTGGATTCAGAGCAGATTGTTGAATGCGGACGATCTCCAGCGGGAACTCGGACTTCAGCAGCTCCGAATACAGCAGCGGAACATACATCTGATGGACGGTAAGCTGCAGCTTGAAGCCACGAGTCCGATAGGCCCATTCCTGCTTGATGTAACGATTCTCGTCGGCCTGAGGATCGGCGCCTGCGTTCGCGCCGGTCGACCCGCTGCTCGTTTCGCCCATGGAACTCATCGACCCCATGTTGTAGCCGCCACCGGAACCTGCCGGCGCGTCTTTGACGTCGTACTCTTCGGACAGAGCAAAGTCGGCCGGCGCCGGGCCACTCGACGCACCGGTCCGGCGACCATATCCCGGACCGCCCATGCCACCAAAACCTGGCATCGAGGAATCACCGCCACCCGGGCCCGCCGAACTCCCTGCTGAACCAGCGGCGGCGCGATCGCCGCCGAAGAGTTGAATTCTTCGAATGTGTCGAACGTTTGCATCGGCGATCGATGTCGCATCGGCGTTGGTTCGGGCGATCCCTTTCAGCAGTTCCGACATCAGCCAGAGATCTTCCTGGGCGTTCCACATCTCTTTCCAGGTCGGCTGAGCGGCCATCCACTTCGCGCGCGGCACGCGCGGCATCGCCGTCGACGGGAACAGCACCTTCTGCGGAGCGTCCGGCTCCGCCTTCATGCCGCTTTGCTCATCAATGGGTTCCGGAATCCGCCAGACGCGCTCGATCTCGCGTTCGTAATCCTCGCGATAAAACTCAGGGACGCGCCCCATCAGACGGGCGGCTTCTTCCGCGGAAACCCCCGGCACATCAGCCGGTGTGCCTCGATAAGGGCAGTTTTCCATGTAGGGACGAACGCCGTTCGGCCAGACCTGCAGAGTTTCCTGAACGTCCCACAGTCGGTTCCAGGCTCGTCGATTGGACTCCTTCCGAACATTCACCAGCTGAGTTGCCGCCGTGGTCCAGTCGCCATTCGGGGCTCCCGCCCCGGATGCGACACCGTTGAGAGTCGAGTTCAGGTCATCAACGCGAGCCTGCGTTTGCTCGTCCAGAGCGCCGGACGTCATCGACCACGCAATCGGCGGCAGGATCAGGGCAATCAGAAAGAGAATCCAGAAGTGATGTCTGATGATCGGTTGAAGCTTATCCATGATGAGCCCTCACCCTTGAGGAGATGATTTCGGGAGTCCATTAAGACATCGCCAGAGCCGCCCTTCACGCAGGACGACCGCGAACACTCAATCAATTGCCGGGGACAGGTTGAGAACCGCCGGGCGGAATTCCAGTCGCCGGCTGTCCGATGGGCTGGCCGGGTTGTCCGATGGGCTGCCCGGGTTGCACGCCGGGAGCGACCGCCGGGTTCTGCATTGGAGTCCCTGCGGAAACATCAGCTGGCCCGGAAGGCGGAGCACCATTTCCCGGAACGCCACCAACCGCTCCAGCGTTCTCTGCCGCTGCCGGTTCCGTCGTCAACACACGATCCTCGACCAACGTCGGAGACCAGGCGAACTGCAGCGTAAACGTGGTTCGTTCGATCTGGACAGGCTTGTTGTCAGCATCGACCGCAGCACCGCCTGGCGGTTGAGTGCCCGGTCGTGCCGGCCCAGTCGTTGGCAACCGACCTGGCAGGCCCATATTGCCTCGACCACCCGTTCGGGGTTTCGATGGCGGTCCATTTGGGTACCACTCAACTTTCATCGGCTGCGGGCTGTCCGTGATTACCGGATGCGAAATTCCGATCAGCCCGATCGGAACCGGTTCGAGTTCCCGCGATTCCGGCTGCAGAAAGACCTGCTTCTTGAGGTTGGCGAGCAACGTGTCCTGCACGAATGAAATCCCGCCGAGCATTCTGTTTTCCCGACCGGGCGAGAAGTAGTGCTCTCCTTTGAGCGTGAAGACGTAGCCTTCCCCCGTCGGGCCGTTCGCTTTCTCGTCTTCCGTCAAGGTCAGCGTGTCACGTTCATCCAGTCCTGAGAACCAGGTCCCGAGGTCGCTCTCACGTTTCGCCGTGAGACTCAGGATGTTGATCCGGCGAATCTTGCGAATGTCCGTTTCGTCGCGCTCAAGGTTGACCGGTCGCGGCAATGCCTCATTAACGGCCCGGAAAACTTCGATCCACAGTTCCCGGCGGTCATTAAAGGCGAACAGGTACTCGCCGTCCGAGACCAGTTTGGCGTGCTCCGATTTAACGCCATCGAATGCGGACTTGGCACTGCTGATCTTGCCGTTGTGTGACTCGACAGTGCTCTTGGCCTTGTCGTAGGCCTCAGTGTGCACCTGGTTGTACGCGTTGGCGTAAGCCGCGACAGAAATTGACAGGCCCGCCAGTAGCGACGCCGCCGTCGTGACAGCCCACGGCTTCTTGCGACGAATCTTGCGCGCCGTGGCGATTTCCGGCGGAAGCAGCGTCGTGTGAATCTTCGTGATCTGCAGCGCCTGCAGTGCCAGTCCGTAAGGCACGACAAACGACATGATATTTTCCTGAAACACCGGAGCGTTCAGGACCGTGTCGCCGATCACCGCGTCAAACGCTTCGACACGCTCGACTTCGTACTGCAGATTCTGCTGCAGGAACTTCTGCAGGCCGGCCAGCTTGAAACCATTGCCAACGCCGATGACCCGGCCAATCTTCGCGTCACGATTCACACTCGAGAAGTACCCGATCGATCGCTGAATCTCGTTAACGTAGTCATTGAAGACGGGCCTCAATGCCTGAAAGACCGCGCGAGGATCCGGCGACTTGGTCGCGTTGCATTTGAGATGCTCCGCCTTCGCAAAGGTCAGCTTCATCTCTTTCGTGAGAGCCCGCGTGAAGTGATTGCCCCCCAGCGGCACGTTGCGAATCCAGATCTTCTCGCCGTTCGTCACCAGCAACGTCGTGTTGTCAGTGCCCATGTCGAGCATGATCGTGTAGTCGTCCGGCGCGACGAAGTCCTCATCGTCGAGCCGCATGCCAAGCTTGTCGTAGCACAGATAGTTGTACATGCCGAGCGGGGCGATCTGGACGAGATCGATTTCGACCTTGGCCTCGTCGAACGGCTTCAGCGCCTCGTACACCTGCTCCTTCTTCATGGCGAACAGGCCGACTTCGGCCCCGAGCATGAAGCCGCTTTCTTCCATCCCGCCGCCGAGCGTCTGGAAATCCCAGATCACATCTTCCAGAGCAAACGGGATCTGCTGGCGTGCTTCGTACTTGACGACGTCCGCGACCTTGGTGCTCTCAACAGGCGGGAGTTCAATAAACCGAGCCAGCGCCGAATGTCCCGGCAGGCTGATCGCGATCGCGTCTCCCGTGACGTCGTTCCGTTCGAGGAACGTCTCCAGCGCCTGCTTAATCAGGTCTTTGGGAATCGCGTCCGGCTGGCTGAGAATTTTCGGATGCGGGATGTAGTCGAACGCGACGGCCAGCGCCTGACCGGCCTGCTCGGCATACTTCAGACGGACCGCCTTGAGGCCGGCCTGCCCAATATCGATGCCCCAGACTGCTCGGTTTTCAGCCATGATGGAACACTCCCTGAGGGGTGTGAACGTGAATCTCGATCACCTGATGGAAACTGAAGTTTGAGTTGGACCGCGAAATGGTGGCAACAAACGACGGACTGCCGGCAGCACGACAGCGATGTCTGACGAGCTGAAGCTGATCGTGTCTGTCACAAAGTGAACCCTGCCGGAAACTGACGATGCCGATTCTGCCGCCGGTTTCCATTGCCCGGCCTGTGAAGAAATCACGGAACGCCGGAGCTTCGCGGATATTCAGATTGAGGTGACCCGGAGAAAGGACGTGAGAAATGACAATGATGCCGAAAGCAAAGCTATCACGGGACTTCGGCAACCGTCAACGATAAACGAATCCTGCTGACGACGCCCCGTTTTCGAGTCCGGGCTGCTCGGATTTGCCGACTGTAACGCGACGCCCCCAGCACTCGCCGCACCCTTCCGGGAACGGCAACCGCAATGTCGAATGAATTGAAAGTCGAATGAATCGAGAAATGAGAACGGGCTGGGAACCAATCACGCTTCGTCGCGTCCGAAGACCCGAAAGGCCGAGGGCGAAGAACTGCCTCGACCACTCCAATCCGGAACACACCGCCGGGCGACAGTCATTCGTCCCGGATTGAACAGGGCTTTGGGACGGGTTCCCCGGCGATTAGTTCCAGCGATTTCTGAAAAAGTCGAGTTTCTGCCCGCCAGACTCCTCGTCGGAAATCACAACCGCTTTGCTGAGCGAGCCTTACGACCAGCCGGCAGATTCTGGATTCTTCTGGAACGCCGCCGGAACTCGGTTGCTGAGTCACTCAGTCAGTCACTCAAATCTGCGGCTGGAGTCGGTTTTCTCCGTTTGACAGCCCGCGTCTGGGCGACCACCGACTGCTCTCCGTCTCAGTTTTGTTTCCCCCCGCGTCGTTCGCCCCCGCTTCGTTCGCGAGTTTCGCTCGACAGGTTTTCCCATGACGTACAGCGAAGTCGTCATCCTCATCCCCAGCCACAGCCTCGAAGATTTCCCGACTGAGCTGGGCGACACGCCCGCGGCTGGATTGCTCAACTGCTTCGCGTGCAGCTGCCACCCGTCGCTGCTGGCGGCGACCGGCAACTTTCCGAGCTGGCATCGGGCCGACGAGCCGCCCGAGCAGTTCGAGGGCCGCCTTTACTTCGTCGCGGAACCGTCCGACTCGCAGTTGCCGCACGGCTGGAAACAGCGAGCGCGCGACGCTGGAGCCGTTGTCGTCGACGGATCCGACGATCGCCAGCAGATGCTTCAGCAAGCCCTCGAACCGCTGCTCAACGACAGCGACAACAGCAGCGACGAAGGCTCGCCGCCGGACGACACCGATCTCAACACCCGATTGAACATCGACCCGGAACTGACCGCTGACTTTCTGGCTCTCGGCACATGCTGGATTCTGCTCGAACTGCTGACCCGGCACATGCACCACTTCACGAGTTACGACGAGGTGTTCTTTGAGAAGACCGCCGTCGCCGCGGCCCGAGCACTGCTTGAAGGCTCGGCAGATCAGTGCACCCAGCATCTGCAGTCGTGCTTTGACCTGATGACCGAAGCACGCGAACGGTTCTACCCGGTCGATTGCTACCTGCTCGATCTCTGCCTGCTGACTCCGGATCAGGCCGATGAGAAGCTGGCCACGATGCTCGACGATCCGTCGCCGATCAACATACTTTTGAAAGGAGCCGATGCCGACGCGATCGCCGACGCCTCGCCGGAACTCGTCGACAAAATCTCCGCTGCCTGGCAGGCCGAGACACTCGATATCGCCGGAGCGGATTACGAGGAACTCGCCGTTCCGCTCGTCCCGCTGGAATCAGCGCTGCGCGACCTCGAGAAAGGCCGCGCCGCCTTCAAGCGACTCTTCGGCAAGGAGCCGACCACCTGGGCGCGGCGACGGTACGGCCTCTCAACAATGCAGCCGCAACTGATCGACCGGAACGGCTTTCATTCGGCGCTCCACTTTCTCCTCGACGACGGCATTTATCCTGACCGCGAGGAAAGTCGGATGAAGTGGGAAGGCAGCGATTCGAGCCTCATCGATTCGTACTCGCGAATTCCGCTCGCCGCCGACTCCAGCGCCACCTGGCTGCGGTTTCCGCAACGTCTCGCCGAAACGATGGAGTCCGATCAGGTCGCCGCGCTGATCCTCGCCCGCTGGCCGGAAGTGACCAGCCCGTTCTATCACGACCTGAAACGAATCCAGAAGTACTCGCCGGTGCTCGGCCGCTTCGTGACATTCTCCGAGTTCTTCACACAGACCGACGATCATGGCGGTTATGGCTACGGTTACGCGGGAGGCGACTCGAAGAACTACCTCTCGCCGTTCTTCATTCAGGCCGTCGCTCGGCGCGAGACCGACCCCATTCGGCGGTTCGTGCAGCACACGCTGCGGATCGCCCGTTACGAAGTGGCCGAGTGGCAGTCGCACATCGCTTCGGTCCTGATGGGACAGCCTGTCGACCGCGAACCCGCCAACACTGTGCTCGACGTTCTCGAACAGGCCGGCCCCGACGCGTTTGAAGAAGGCTCTGAAAAAGCCGACGAAGCAATCGGCCGCGCTGAAGCGGCTCTCTCTGAATTCGCAGCACCTGCTGAGAAGAAGCTGCACCGCATCATCATGCACGGTGCTGGTGAGCAACGCGGCTGGCTGTGCGTGAATCCGCTCTCCTTCCCGCGACGAGTCGTCGTCGATCTGCCCGACGGAGCGTCCCCACCCGACGTTGCCGGTCCCGTCAAAGCCGTTCAGTTTGACGATCGTCGACGGCAGGCTCTGGTGGAAATCCCAGCCGCCGGATTCGCCTGGGTGCCAGCGTCGAGTTCCGGCCAGTCGACAGGCCAGAAGACCGACATCGTGCTCGCCCAGGAAACTCGACTGAGAAACGAGTTCTTCGAAGTCGAGGTCAGCGAGGCGACCGGCGGTCTGCAGCGTCTCAAACTGCACGGTCGCTCGCCGAACCGGCTCAGCCAGCAACTCGCCTATCGCTTTCCGCGCGAGCAGGTGATCCGCCGCGAAGTCGACGGGGAGATCGAGGAAACCAAAACGTGGTACTCGACGATGCGCTGCCAGTCGGTCGAGGTCACCAGCAGCGGCCCATCGGTCGGCGAGATCGTTACGGCGGGTGAGATCGTCGATCCGAACACTGACGCGTCGATCTGCGGCTTCCGGCAGACATTCCGAGTCTGGCGCGGGCTGCCGTATCTCGAACTGGAAATCGAACTCGAACCGCAGCGTCTCCCGGACGGCGATCCCTGGGGCACGTTTTACGCGTCCCGCTTCGCCTGGAACGACAGCTCGGCGGCGATCTCGCGATCAATCCTCGGCGCCGCCCAGCCCATGCAGATGGAGCGGATCGAATCCGGCGAGTTCATCGAGATCGCATCGTCCGACCAGAAGCGCACAACCATCCTGCCGATCGGCCTGCCGTTTCATCGCAAGACCGGCCCGCGCATGATCGACTCAATTCTGATCTGCGAAGGCGAGTCAGCTCGCAGCTTCCGCTTCGTCATCGCGATCGACCAGCACTACCCGACACAGGCCGCGCGCGATGTCCTCTCACCCGTCATCGCCGTGCCAACCGAATCCGGCCCACCCCGCTCGGGCGAGACCGGCTGGTTTTACAGTCTCGACACTCGCTGCGTTCAGGCATCGCATTTGGCTGGCCTGGTTCGTGAACCGTCGCTGCTCGATTCGCCCGACGAAGTCGAAACACCGCCCGACACCAACGGCTTCTCCATCCGACTGCAGGAAACCGAAGGCCGTTACCAGCACGTCAACGTCGAGCTGTTTCGGACTCCGTCGAGCGGTCGAATCCGCGACTTCCGCGGCCAGACGATCTCCGACGCCATCCCCGACGGCGACGGCCTCCGCCTCGACCTGAGCCCCTTCAGCATCGTCGACCTCGAAGCCCGATTTGACTGAGCAGGCCATCAAAGTCGCATCACCCGCACCAACAGGCGAGCCCACGGCGTCAGCCGTGCGGTTTCATCACTCGTTCCCACGCTCTGCCCACGCTCTGTGTGGGAACGCTCCGCACGGACGCTCTACGTCCAGAATCGCCGCGGAACAGCGCGATCAACTTTGCCACTCAGATCGAGGGAACGAGCGGCAAAGTGACCCGCACGGCTCACGCCGTGGGCTCGCTGATTCTGCTCTCAGTTCCACTGTTGAAACACCGCCTATTTCAGCCGACCTGCCGCCCAGAGGATGCCCATTGTGAGAGCTTTGCGGAACACGGGGTCGGCGAACGTTTCATTGGCGTGGCCGTAGGTCGTGCCGAAGACGCGGGCCTTGCCGTACTGGTTCGTCCAGAAGACCGGGTGCAGGTCGTTGGACTTTTCGCTGACTGACGTCGCCAGCACCTTCGCGTTGGGCCACAGTTTCTCGATGACGTACAGCTCGTCCTTCGGAGTTGACCAGTCGCTCGGGAAGCCGTCCATGATCGGGTGGTCCTTCGCGACGACTTTGACCGGGTACTCGGATTTGTGGTCGTGGCGGCGGCTGGTCACGCCGAGGAACTCGCGCCAGTCATCGATCGTCGCCTTGCGGTAAGTGTGCATCGCGCAGTGAATGACGACCGCGTTGACGCCCTTCTTGTGGGCACTCGTGATGCTGCGCACGTACTGCGGATCGTCGGTGTTCGCGAAGCATTCGTTGTGCACGACGACGTCGTAGCCGTCCGCCCAGTTCGGATCGTTGTAAAGATCGATCTGAGCTTCAGTGCCGGTGCCGCCTTCCATGACCACATTGACGTCCGCCGCGACACCGTTCTCGGCCAGAGCCTTCTTCAGTTCGTCGGACTGGTAAGCGTAGTCGTGGCAGCAGCCACCGGTAATCAGCAGCACCTTCAGCGGTTTCTCGTCAGCGGCAGAAGCGGACACGGTCAGCAGCACGGTGGCGGCCAGGGCGAGCAGCAGCGATTTCATCGTCAGCGGTCTCCGAACGGGGATGACTGTTGAAAGCAGATTGGAAGGCGTGCGAGCGTAGCGTCTGCCCGGCGGGCTGTCTCGCAAACGCGAAGTCCGGCTGGACTTGCTCCCGTCGTCAAACATGCGGGAAGATGGATGCGTCATCGAAAACTCCTGTCGAGGATGTCTCGTGCGCGGATTGAGCCCCTGGAAAACTATCGCCGCTCTGACGATCGCTCTGCTGTCCGGCAGTGCGACCGCGAGCTTCGCCGCAGACGCCACCGCAAGTCGATCGCTGGCTGCCGTGCCGCAGCAGGTCAAACTGTCCGGCCCCGCCAGCCGCTGGCAACTGCTGATTCATCGCGACCTGCCGAGCGGCCTGACAACCGACCTGACTCAGCAGGTGACCTACGAGAGCGCGAACACCGACATCGCAACGGTTTCTCCCGACGGCCTGATCCGCGGACACGCCAACGGTCGGACGGTAATCAAAGTCTCGACGCAACCCGGCGACGGAACGGCGGAAGCAGTCGTCGAAGTTCCGGTCACCGTCGAAGACTCAACGATGGGTCGCCGTCTGCATTTCGAGAACGACATCCTGCCGGTGTTTGCCCGCTTCGGCTGCAACACTTCGGGCTGTCACGGCAAGGCGGAAGGTCAGGCCGGCTTCAAGCTGTCAATCTTCGGCTTCGATCCGGCGGCAGACCTCGCGGCGCTCTCGCAGGAGGGCCGCGGACGACGCATTAACTTCACGCTGCCGGACCAGAGTCTGCTGCTTCTGAAAGCGTCCGGCGGAGCGCCTCACGGGGGCGGCATCCGAATTCGTAAGGGTTCGGGTGAGTACCGGCTGCTGCGTGACTGGATCGTTGCCGGTGCTCCGGCTGGCGAGCCCGACGCGCCGACCGTCGTCTCGCTGCGAGTCGCCCCGCCGGAACGTCGGCTGGCAATGGACGCCCTGCAGCAGCTCCAGGTCACGGCGATCTACAGCGACGGTCGCGAGGTCGACGTGACTCATCACGCGAAGTTTCAGTCGAACAACGACGCGCTGGTGCAGGTCGACGAGTTCGGTCTCGTTCGCACCGGCGAGACGCCGGGCGAAGGCGCGATCATGGCCAGCTATCAGGGAGCGGTCGACATCTTCCGGGCGATGGTGCCGCAGCCGGACGACGGGTCCGAGTTCCCCTCGCGGCCCGTGCACAACTTCATCGACGAACTGGTCGACGCACGGCTGCGGAAGCTCAACATCCATCCGTCAAAACTGTGCTCAGATACAGATTTTCTACGCCGCGTTTACCTGGACATTCTGGGCACGCTGCCGACCAGTGACGAAGCCCGCCGCTTTCTGACCAGCAACGATCCGCAGCGCCGCGCGAAGCTCGTTGACGAACTGCTGCAACGGCCCGAGTACGCCGACCTGCAGGCGCTGAAATGGTCGGACGTCCTGCGAGTCGACCGGCTCGCTCTCGGTCACAAGGCCGCGTACTCGTACTACCACTGGATCCGCGACAGCTTCGCACAGAACCGACCGTTCGACGAGTTCGCCCGCGGCGTCGTGACCGCGACCGGCCCGCTGTCCGATCAGCCAGCCGGCCATCTTTACAAGGTGACGAAGACACCCGGCACGGCGGCATCGACGCTCTCGCAAGTCTTCCTCGGTATTCGGATCGAATGCGCTCAGTGCCACCATCACCCGTTCGACCGCTGGAGCCAGCGGGACTATGCCGGGATGCAGGCTTACTTTTCGCAGGTGACGTTCAAAACGACGAAGTTCGGCCAGACGCTCACGGCAACAAAAACCGGAGCGACGAAACATCCCCGCAGCGGCGATGTCGTCGAAGCTCACGCACTGCTGCAGGCCGAGCCGGAAGCAACTCCCGAAGGCGACCGCCGCGAGTTGTTCGCGCAGTGGCTCACCGCGAACGGGAATCCCTGGTTCGCGCGGAACATCGTCAACCGAGTCTGGGCTCACTTCCTCGGGCGCGGCATTGTTGAACCGGTCGACGACGTGCGGACGACAAACCCGCCCACCAATCCTGAACTGCTCGACGCTCTGGCGGAGCACTTCGTCGCGTCCGGTTACGACCTGCACGATCTGATTCGCACGATCACGGCCTCGCGCACTTACCAGCTCTCGTCGCACCCCAACGCGTCGAACGATCGCGACGAACAGAACTACTCGCGAGCTTTGTTCCGTCGCCTTGATGCCGAAGTTCGTTTCGACATGATCTGCCAGGTGACTGGGATGCCCGAAAAGTTTCGTGGGATGCCGAATGGCTATCGAGCGATTCAGCTCTGGGATAGTCAGGTCAAACACTACTTCCTCGGCCTGTTTGGCCGCCCGATTCGCTCGACCGCGTGCGAGTGCGAACGGGCGACCGAACCGAGCGTCGGGCAGGTGCTGCACATCATCAACTCGCCCGAGATTCAGGCCAAACTGAGCGACAGCGGCGGACGGCTGGCAACGCTGGTCCGCGAAACCGCAGAGGACTCACAACTGGTCGACGAACTCTACCTGAGCTTCTACAGCCGGTTTCCAACTGACGAGGAGCGCACCGCGGTGACGACTTTCCTCAAGCAGGCCACCGACCGACAGCGAGCGACCGAAGACATCGCCTGGAGCCTGATGAACACCGTCGAGTTTCTGTTCAACCACTGACGCCACGCCGCAGCTTTGGTTCCATCCAACTGAGCTGGAAAGAATGAAAAAGAGGCGGCAGGAATATGGATGGCAGGAACATTCCAGCATCCGACATCGCCGAATCATTTTCCTGCCACTCCATCTTCCTGCCTTCAAAATGCATGCAGAAGAAACGGACGCTGATTGTTTGCAACCGAGAAATGTCGACCGCCCCCTCTCTTCGTTCCCTTCTCACCTTCTGTTAGACCTGTCCCTCCCGATTCAGTCCCGCCTGCGAGGCCACGCCCTCGATATCCCGCCTGAGGAATTCCCGAATGAAACCTCATCGTCCCTTCTGTGACGGCATGAATCGCCGCAGTGCTTTGCGAGTCGGCCTCGGTGCGACACTCGGGGGAGCGATCGGCCTCCCGCAGATTCTGGCCGCCGAGTCATCATCAAGCGGTCGAATGGGGGGCGCTAAGGACGACGTGTCTCTGATCATCCTGTTCCTGCAGGGCGGGCTGTCGACGATCGACACACTGGATTTAAAGCCGCAGGCGCCTCCGGAGTTTCGCGGCGAGTTCAACCCGATCGATTCCGCCGTCCCTGGAATGCAGTTGTGCGAGCACCTGCCGACGCTGGCCGGGACGGCGAATCTCTTCTCACTGGTCCGCAACTTCACGCACGGCAATTCCGGCCACGGTCCCGCCGACCATTACATGCTGACCGGCTACCTGCCGCGAGCGGGCTTCAACGGCGGGCTCAAGCCGAATAACCACAATCCGGCACACGGTTCGATCATCTCGCGAGTGCTCGGCCCGCGAGGCTCCGTGCCGCCGTACGTCTGCCTGCCGAAGATGCACAACTCGGGCAGTTCGGCGTATCTTGGTTCGTCATACGCGCCGTTCGTCGTTGACGCAGACCCGAACGCGCCGGACTTCAAGGTTCCGGACCTGTTGCCGCCGCTGGCGATCGACTCGACGCGCATGAACAACCGCCGTCAGTTGATGCGCACCGTCGATCGTTTTCAGAAGAAGGCCGAGGTCACCGCGAACGCCGGGACGCGAGCACTCACGACGTTCCAGCAGAAGGCGTTCGACCTGATCACGTCGCCGGCCACGAAGGTCGCGTTCGACATTCAGTCAGAAGGCGACGCGATGCGTGACCGTTACGGACGCCACTCGCTGGGCCAGTCCTGCCTGATGGCTCGCCGCCTGGTCGAAGCCGGAGTCCGCTGCGTCACGATCGACCATACGAACTGGGACACGCACTACAACAACTTCGACGTGCTGAAGAACGACCTGCTGCCGCATCTCGACACCGGCCTGCCGGCGCTGCTGACGGACCTCAACGAACGCGGGCTGCTCGACACGACACTGGTCTGCGTGATGGGCGAATTCGGTCGGACGCCGCGCGTCAACAAGTCCGCCGGGCGCGACCACTGGGGGCCGGCGAACTGCATTCTGCTGGCCGGCGGTGGCATTCAGGGCGCGCGAGTCATCGGCGCCACCAACCCGCGCGGCGAGCATCCTGACACCGACCCTGTCGGCCCCGAGGATCTGGCCGCGACTCTCTATCACTGCCTGGGCATCGACGCCGAGCACGAGTTCCTCACACCCGAGGGCCGCCCCGTGAAGATCGCCAACGACGGACACTTGATCGATGGCCTGGTCTGAAACGTCGACCTGAAAGCGCCAGGCATGGGAGCAGTCCGACATTCGATCGAAGACGAACGGCCAACGTGTGGTCCGTGTAAAGTGCCCTGAGGCGTGGCTAACGAAAAAGCAGAATGAAGCTCACCGATCAACGCGCAGATCGGACAGAGGCTGTTGAGGATCGACTGATGACTGACACGAGTCGAAGTCTCCCACACCTTGAAGGACGCCTTCACCTGAAGATGAGGCCTCTGGTTCGCTGCTTGCGAAACTTTTGTGGAAGGCCATCTTCGCTGCGGGTTCTGAACGCTGCAGTGCTGGCCCTCGCTGCTTTGCTGGCCCTCAAACCTGCAGTCCGAGCCGACGAACGCACTGAGTTTTTCGAGACTCGTATTCGTCCTCAGCTGGTGAAGCACTGTTACGAGTGTCACTCGTCGGCGGCTTCAACAGCCGAGGGAGGACTGAAACTGGATTCGCGCGAAGGCCTGCTTGTCGGCGGAGATTCCGGCTCGGCACTGGTGGCTGGCAAGCCTGAGAAGAGCCTGATTGTTGAGGCACTCCGGTACGAGTCGCTGGAGATGCCTCCCTCTGGAAAGCTTCCTGACGAAGTCATCGCCGACTTTGCCAGGTGGATTCGTGACGGCGCTGTTGACCCGCGCGACCATCCCGCGTCTGCTGAGGAAGTGGTCGCGTCCTCATGGAAAGCCGAACTGGCTGAACGCAGCCGGTGGTGGAGTCTGCAGCCTCCACGCAACGTCGTGCCACCCGCATGTGATAATGCGGAGTGGTCGGCGGAGCCGGTCGATCGATTCATTCATGCGGCACTGACTGATGCCGGGCTGGCTCCCGCGACACCGGCCGCCGCCCATGTGCTGCTTCGCCGCCTGGCCTTTGTCCTGACGGGCCTGCCGCCGACGCCCGAACAGGCCGAATCGTTTCCGGGAGAGTACGCCGACAATCCTCAACGGGCACTGGAGGACCTGGTCGATGAATTGCTCGCGTCACCGCACTTTGGCGAACGCTTCGCTCGACACTGGATGGACGTCGTCCGCTACACCGACACCTACGGTTACGAATGGGACATCCCGGCCAGAGGTTCGTGGGAATACCGCGACTACCTGATTCGAGCATTCAACAATGACATCGCGTTCGACCAGCTCATTCGCGAACAGATCGCCGGCGACCTGCTGACCGACCCGCGGACCAATCAGGATGAGGGTCTCAATGAGAGCATGATCGGCCCTATGTTCTTTCACATGGGCGAACACCGGCACGGCAGCAGCCTCGCGTTTAATGGCATCCATCAGGAGATGATCGACAACAAGATCGACGCGTTCTCCAAGACGTTTCTGGCCATGACGGTGGCCTGCGCCCGCTGCCACGATCACAAGCTCGATGCGATTTCGCAGTCCGATTACTACGCGCTGGCAGGAGTCTTCATGACGCCGCGATGGACAGCCCGGCCCATCGACTCTCGCGACAAGTACAGCCAGCAGATTGAAGAACTCAAGCAGCTGCGAGCCGCGATCCAGACCGAGCTGGGCAAAGCATGGGCCGCCGATCGCGGACCACTCACATCCGGCACTGCACTTCGTAAGTGGGTTCTTGAGAATCGGGCTGCCATTCAGAATGCAAAACCAGAAGACGTCGCCTGGCCGCTGCGGCAGCTGGTGAGCGAAGCTCGACTCCTGAAGTCAACGGGCCTGTCGGCGGCTGCGTCGACAGCGGGAACGCAGTTGATCATCGAAACCGATGGAGCAGTCCTCGCTGGCGGGCCGATTCCGGATCGCGACAGCTACACCGTGACATTCTCAACAGAACCAGGACAGGCATCGCTGCTGCAACTCGAAGCACTCACGCATGAGAGTCTGGGAAGCACCGGTCCGGGACGAACTCCACACGGAAATTTCGTGCTGTCCGAGATTGCTGTCACTGTGAAGCCGCTTACCGAACCTGCCGACGAGGCACTCGGACCGCGCGAGGTCGTGCTCAGTTCGGCCAGCGCGGACTACTCGCAGCCGAATTATCCTGTCGAGTCCGCATTGAAATCGGTGCCAGGACGCGGCTGGGGAGTTGGCCTTGGCGGCAACGTCAACCGCATGGCCCGCTTCCACTTCTCAGAACCGATCGATCTGCCACACGGTGGCGAGTGGACAGTCAGGCTGGAATTCAACGCCGGTTCACAACATGTACTCGGTCGTTTCCGGATCGCGATTGGCGGTGACAACGAGTCGTCTCGCAGTTCATCGAATGGCGACACGAACGACGACAGACGCGCCAGAGAAACGTGGTCACTGATTGCTGGCCAATGGCGGCATACGCGTGAGACTCGCCGCCAGGCAAACGAGCGTTTCGAGACTCTGACCAGCTTCTCGTCGCCAGGATTTCCGGACGGATGGGTGACGGATGGAGCGGGAATGCAACATGGCCATGTTGGGTCGGGCACCCCACTCGTCAGCCTCAGCGGGGATCAGCTTGTTGCTGAGTTCCTCGACGCGGGATACCACACGCGAGCGCTGTCGCCAAAGCTTCCCGGGGCGCTGCGTTTGCCGACTCCTGAGACGTTCGCGAAGAAGCGAGTCACGCTCAAGCTGGCGGGCGGTGAGTGGGCCGGTCGTCGCGACATCCCACAGAACGCGTTCCTCAACGAAGGCCCCCAGTTCTTTGATCCCAAGGCGGCCCCAACATGGATGGCCGTCGCCGCTCCGGGCCTGTCCAACGGAGTCACTCGCGTTCTGACGGAGATCACGACGGCGGCGTTGAACTCGAATTTCCCACCGCGGACCGGCGTGGCCAACGCCGGCGGTGTCCGGCTTCCTGACACGGACGAAGGCTTTGACAAACTGAGCTGGTTCAGCATCACCGGGCTGGTCAGCAACGACGGCGGTGGCGGACCGGCGGACGAACTGAATGAGTTCGCGTCCCTCTATGATGACGACCTTCCGAAGACAGACGACGCGTGTTGGGAACGACTGCGAGACTGGCTGGCGTCGTCCGTCGATCGCTGGGCGGTAGGACAGTCAAAGCCTGCGGACGTCAAGCTGCTGAACTGGCTGCTATCGTCGAAGCTGCTGCCCGGCGATGCGGCTTCGCTGCCTGACGTGTCCCGGCTGGTCGACCGTTATCGTGAAGTCGAAGCCTCGATCGGCCTGCCTCGCAGCGTCAACAGCATGGACGAGCGCGGCGTGCAGCCCGTGGATTATCGACTCAACATTCGAGGCGATGTCTACCGGGAAGGCGATCCGGTGCCGCGTGGATTCCTGCAGGTCTTCGCGGATGGCCAGAAAGTTGGTTACTACGAAGGCAGCGGACGGCTCGAACTTGCGCGGTATCTCAGCAGCCGTGACAATCCGCAGACAGCCCGCGTGTTTGTGAACCGCGTCTGGCACTGGGTGTTCGGCACGGGACTCGTCGCAACTCCCAACGATTTCGGCAAGCTGGGAGATCGGCCCTCGCATCCGGAACTGCTGGACTGGCTGGCCATTCGGTTCATGAAAGACGGCTGGTCGACGAAGAAACTCATGCGGCGACTCGTCCTCAGCCAGACTTTCCGGCAGTCCGGAATCGTCAGTGAAACGGCCAGCAGCCTCGATCCCGCCAACCGGCTTCTGCATCACTACCCGACGCGGCGGCTTGAGGCGGAAGCCATCCGCGACAGCCTGCTGGCCGTTTCCGGATCGCTCGATCGCTCGCTTTACGGGCGTCCCATCAATCCGCCTCGTCGTGCTGAGGACTCGAAGAAGCGTCTGTTTTCCGGCCCGCTGGACAGCAACCGTCGCCGGTCGCTGTACATCGAAATGTCGATTATGGAACCACCCGCGTTTCTCGTCGGCTTCAACCTGCCGGACCTGAAACTGCCGACCGGTCGTCGGGACGAAACAAACGTTCCGGCCCAGGCACTGATCATGCTGAACGATCCGCTGGTGATTCAGCAGGCCGAGCACTGGGGCAAGCAACTCGTCACCGACGGGAGCAGGACGGCCGCGCAACGCGTCCGCAGAATGTTCCTCCGAGCCCTGGGACGACTCCCGGACGATCAGGAGTTCGAACGCTGGACGGATGCCGTCGCCGGTTTCAGTGCGTCCGGTGATGCGATGGCCGACCGGCAGGCGTGGGCCGAGCTGGCT
>Ga0070726_10000750_pt1 | contig 37064 bp, 26 predicted proteins | sample tdAd471_FD_67275 | JGI IMG/M metagenome (GOLD analysis project Ga0070726, IMG submission 67275) | Marine sediment microbial communities from the Atlantic coast under amendment with organic carbon and nitrate - tdAd47.1 | ecosystem: Environmental > Aquatic > Marine > Coastal > Sediment | place...
TGCTCAGCAATCCAGTCCGCCCACTGCTCCGCCGGATAACCACGCCCCATGATGTCTCCTCCCCAGGAAAGCCCCGAAGAATAAACACCACGTCAACATGCACTTCAGCTGGCGCTTACTCTGTTCCAGAACTGGTGCGGCCAGTTCTTCGTGCGGAACGCTTATGGAGACGCGTCGACATCGCTGGTCGATCTGCTGAGAGTGAAGGTGTCCGTCGATTCTCTGGAGTCGATGAACCTGCGGATGGCGACCGATGTGGAGGCGTTCCGCGAACAGCAGCCTGCTCCGCCCGCGAAAGAAGAAGGCGAGTTGCTGGTGCTCTCGGCGGATGCGACGGGCGTCCCGATGGCCCACCGTGGCGGCCAGATGCAGATGGCGTACATCGGCGCGGCGTACACGGTGGACCGCTTCGTTCGCACCCCCGAGGACGTGCTGGATGAAGTGCTGCGGAAGCAGTCATCCAAAGGTCGCCCTCGTCCGCAGTTCAAGCGACTGTATGCGGACATGACGCGTCCGTCTGCCGATGATTCCGACGTCACACTCGATGGCCGCGTGGGTGTGTTCTCGTGGCTCGCTCACGAACGTCAGACGCGAGCGACCAGTGGCTCGCAGCGCCGTCCGGTGATCTGCCTGATGGACGGCGAACACAGGTTATGGGAACGCAAAGAACAACTGCTCGGCGAGGACGTGGTGGAGATTCTGGACTTCTGGCACTTCCTCGAACGACTGCGTGATGTCTCCAGGTTACTGTGCGACACGGAAGCGTCTGCAGAGGCGTTTGTCAAAGAACGTCTGACTCGCGTGCTGAACGGCGATCTGGGCCGAGTGATCGGCGGCCTGCGGCAGATGTTGAGCAAACGCCGGCTGAGCAAAAAGTCCAAGACCACGATTCAATCAGCGATCACGTACTTCGAGAACAATCGCTCGCGGATGCGTTACGGCGAGTACCTGCGTGAAGGCTACCCGATCGCGAGCGGCATCATTGAAGGCTCCTGCCGTCTCGTCGTCGAGGATCGCCTGGACCGCACCGGCATGCGCTGGAGCCTCGACGGAGCGCTGGCCATGCTCGCCAACCGAACCACCAGCCTGAGCGACGACTGGAACGACTACCAGACCTTCCGAATCACCCGAGAACAAAACCGACTCTACTCCACCAAAACATAGAGGAACCCCGGTCACGCCCCCTCGCCGATTGCAGCTGGGCTGTCACATGTTCCGATTTCGTTTCGATCACGGAGTGATCAACGACTTTCTGCGTCGCGCAACACAAAGCCCCGCTCTCACAGGGTGAGGCGGGGCTCTGCACTTTTCAGTAAGTCGATCAGCGATCAGTTGAGAATCTTGTCCGATTCCTTAACGACCGATGCGACTGACTTCTTCGTCAGCTTGCCTTTGCCGAAGGCTTCGTTGACTTTGACCTTGCCACCGACCCACATCATGACGTTGACGTCGGCGTCTTTGGTGATCTTGTACGACGGCGGTCCGGCCTGTCCGTCGAACACGGTCAGCGGAACGTTCTTGACCTTGGCGGTCGAGGCAACCTTTGCAAGCTTCGTCGCGGCTTCATCCGGATCGTCCGTCAGCAGAACAACGAAAGCCTTCAGGTCTTTGTCCTTGTTCTCGCCGACCTTCTTGTCGACCTGCTTGATCAGGTCAACGAGTTCGTCATTGACGTCGCGGGCGAAGATGCTGACGACCGGACGCCCGCCGTAGGCACAGCGGTAGCACAGGGACTTGCCTTTCTGCGGGCCGGTAATGTCACGAACCTGGAAGGCTCCAACAAAGCTTCCGGGTTCGAGGCCGGATTCCACATCGGCGGCGGACGCCATGCTGGCGACAGCGAGAACGGCAGCAACACTCAGGGCAACAAGCTTCTTCATCGACGGGCTCCTTTGAGATCAGGTGTCGACACGGAGAAGAGCGGTGACTCGCCGCACCATGCGACGCGGTCGTTTTCGGCAGGGAGTTTTGCGTCCCGAGGCCATCCCGTCTGCGAGGCAGTTCACAGACCGATCAGGGCCGGTGTTCTCGCCGGGGATTCGATCGTTGTAGAAGCGGAGCAACGGGCGGACAAGCGACCGGCCCGGTTCCGCGATCCGTGATGGCAGAGTTGGGAACACGCGTCGCCGGAGATTTTCGCCGGAATTGAGAGCAGGCTCTCGCGTCTTCAGCGGATCGCCGGGGCCGCACTGTCGACCGCTGCACCTTGTCCAATGGCTCGCGAGTTGCCACCAGCCCCCGAACATTCGCTCGCCGTTTAACGGATGATCGAGAACCGGACGCGAATGCCTGCCGGCTGACTGGCCACGATTCGAAGGCCATTGACGCAGCGCTGACCGGCAAGCGGAATGCTACTTTGAGTTCGACTCGAACAGCCCGTGTGGAACCCCGATGTCGATCACACGGATGTCTCCTGTGAATTGTGCGGCACCGGAGTTCTCGAAGCCGCGTTTGCGCGCGACGAGAGTTGCGGTGAACTCAGCACGGACTGCCAGTTGCGATTCGACATCAACGGGGTCGCCCGTGTCGCAGTCCAGGCCGCTGGGCAGATCGACCGCAAAGACGCGACCGGAGGCGTTGTTGATGGCGGTGATGATGTCCGGAAACGGATCGCGCAGCGAGCCGTGGGTTCCCGTGCCCAGCAGCGTATCGATGATCCAGTCGGCCGACGCGATGTGATCTCGCCAGGCACTGTCAGCGGCGGCATCTTTCACGACGCAGGCCGGCGTGCCCGCGCGTTCGAGGACTCGCCAGTTAATCTCTGCGTCGCCGCGCAGCGAATCCGGGTCGGCGAACAGCAGGACCAGGACGTCGACACCCTGATTCTCAAGATGCCGCGCGATGACGAACCCGTCGCCGCCATTATTGCCGCGTCCCGCGCAGATCACGACGCGTCCGGAAACTCCCAGTTCAAGCAGCCAGTCGACACAGCCGCGACCAGCGTTTTCCATCAGGACAGCGCCTGGCAGACCGAACTCTTCAATTGCTCGCCGGTCAACGTCGCGAACTTCGTCGCGTGACATGGTTGGTGGAATCATTGCTTCTCCAGGGACCGAATTGAGTTTTCATTCGGACAGCGAAACCTCAGATTGTCCGGCGATCTCAGCCGCAACTACCTTTGACTGACCCGCCATGCACGCACTCGATTACGCCGTCGTTGCCGCCTACCTGTTGATGACCGTCGGGTTAGGAGTTTACTTCGGTCGGCACCAGACGCGGCAGGAGTTCTTCGCGGCCAGCAGTTCGATGGGCTGGCTGACCGTCGGTCTGAGTGTCATGGCGACACTGTTTTCGTCGAACAGCTTCGTCTTCTATCCGTCGGCGAGTTATGGAGACAGTCTGCGGCTGAGTCTGACGCTGGTCTCACACACGCTGATCGCGCCGCTGGTGCTGTGGGTGTTCATCCCGGTCTATGCCCGGCTGAAAGTGCAGACCGCGTATGAATATCTCGAACGGCGGTTTCACGTTTCCGTGCGGTGCCTCGCCAGCGGACTGTTTGTGCTGCTGAGGATCGGCTGGATGGCCTCGGCGACGTTTGCGGCGTCACTGGTCGTCGCGAGTGTTTCCGGCGTCGACCTGCAGACGGTCGTTATCGGCCTCGGCGTCGCCGCGATTCTCTACACGATGCTCGGCGGTCTGCGAGCCGTCATGTGGACCGACGTCATTCAGTTTTTCATTTTCACGGTGACGATTCTCGTGGCGCTCGGCCTGCTGCTGTCACTCAGCGAGGACAGCGTCTCCGGCATCTTCTCGACATATTTCGCCGGACGCGAGAACGTGTTGTTTGACTGGTCGCCGGATCTTGAGCTGAGCTTCGGAAGCTGGGCGATTCTGATTGGCATCTTTCTGGAAGCACTGTCCGCGTTCGCGACGGACCAGGTTGCCGTGCAGCGATACATCGCGGCGAAGTCCGAGCAGACGTCTAAGACCGGCTTTCTGATCAACCTGGTCGGAATCTGGATTGTCGTGCCGTCGCTGCTGCTGATCGGCGTCGGCCTGTTCGGGCATTTCAAGAACCAGCCCCAGGAACTCGTGCCGCTGCTCGTTGAGCACGTTGTCGCCGATGTCAGTTCCGAGTTGCCGACGATCGAAGCGGCAGAGTTTGACCGACCGAGCTGGGAAGAACCGCCTTCCACGGAATCGCTTTCCGGGTTCTACGCGGCCAATCCTGAGCGCGTCGGGCAGGACGTGCGCGAGTTCAGGCTGGCTGACAAGGCGATGCCCGAGTTCGTCAAGCTGCATTTTCCGCCGGGACTCAAGGGGCTGTTTCTGGCGGCGCTGATGGCGGCGATCATGTCGAGCATCGACTCGGGGGTTCACTCGATCACGACCGCGCTGATCGTCGACTTTCGTGACCGGCTGATTCCGAAGTGGACGCCGTCGAGCAGCGGCGGCGAAGTTCTCACGATCCGCGGCCTCATTATTCTGATCGGCGGCCTGACGATCTGGCTGGCGTGCAATGTCGACTCGCTGGGTGACGTCTTCGCGATCGGGAAGAAACTGACGGCTGCGTTTGGAGGCCCGCTACTCGCCGTGTTCCTGCTGGGCCTGTTCGTCCGAAGATGCTCGACAGTGGGCGTGTTCCTCGGCGTGCTGATTGCCGCCGGTGTCACACTCGGGCTGACCTTCTGGTGCTCGCACTGGTTTCCGGTCTGGTTCTGGCCGGTGGGATTTGGTCTGGCGATGATTCTCTCGCTGTCGATCAGCGCGATCATGCCGTTCTCCGCAGCCGACGCCGGCCACGCGGCGTTTTCATTTCGTGCCGTGATGGCGGCGACGTCGGATGAGCCCGGTAAATCGACTTCGGAACAGAAATCAGAGACCGATTAATGGGCGTCAGGTTGGCAGAATGATCGAGGGCAGAATGATCCAGCATGTCATTATTCTGCCCTCAATTATTCTGCCAACTGACTGCTCATTGGCTTCTAAACCTCACGGGGATCAACGATGAGATTTCACGAGATGACTTCCGGTCAGCTGCGGCAGGTTGATCGCGAGCAGACGCTGGTCGTGCTGCCGATCGCGGCTTGCGAACAGCACGGGCCGCACATGCCGACGGGGACGGACACGATTATCTGCGGCGGGATCGCGGAAGCGGTCGAGCAGCGCTGCCGGGACGCGGTCCTGCTGCTGCCGACGTTATGGCCGGGGGCGAGCCATCATCACCTGCCGTGGGGCGCGACGGTCACGCTGGAACTCGAAACTTACACGACGCTGCTGTGTGAACTTTTGAAGCCGCTGCTCGATGACGGCTATCGTCGCGTACTGCTGCTCAACGGGCACGGTGGGAACATCGACCCGATGCGCGTCGCCCTGCGGCGGCTGCAGCCCGATTACCCGCAGGTGCTGCTGACGGCGGCCTCGTACTGGAGCATCGCTGAGAAGGAAATCATCGACCGACTCGACGGCAGCGACAAAATCCTCGGGCACGCGTGCGAAGCGGAAACGTCACTCGTCATGCATCTGCGACCGGACCTTGTCGACAGGAGCGATCTCGAAGACGGAACCGACTACCTCCGCGACATGCAGCACGGCGTCTTCATCTGCCAGGACATGGCGCAGCGCACTCGCCGAGGCCACACGGGCCGCCCCGATCTGGCGTCACCCGAAAAAGGCGCCGCAATGTTCGACGCCGTCGTTGGCCGCGTCTCCGAAGTTGTCGGCGAGTTGATCGCGATGCCGCTCCCCGAACCTCGCACGCCCTGAGCCCGTAGGCCGAATCAAGCTCTGGCCGATCCGGCAGACGCCAGAATCTGCGCACATATGCCATCGCTTCCGGGTGGCTGGCGGTCGAGCGCAGCGAGCCCCCAGTCAGTCGCCAGCAGAATTATTCTGCCTCGATCATTCTGCCAACGTGAGTTCTGGCAGAATCATCAGGGCAGAATGATTGAGAGACCGGGCGTCTCTTCGCAGTCTCGTTTTGTTGCCTCGCGGAACGGCGGGTGGCAGGTGGTCGAGTGCAGCGAGCCCCCAGTCCGTCCGCATCGAACAGAATTGTTCTGCCTCACATCATTCTGCCAACTGGATTTCTGGCAGAATCATCAGGGCAGAATGATTGACAGAACGAGGGGCTCTCTGCTCCGGCTTTTCGTTGCCTCGCGAAGCCTGCAGAGAGAAACAGGATGTCGCGCTGCCGGAACGCGCTGCACTCGGTTCGACCTACTGTTTCTTCGGCTTCTTTGCGGGCCGTTTTTGAGCAGTGGGCTTCGTAATGCCCAGGTATTCGAGGCGGCGGCTGACTTCTCCGCCTTTGGAATTCACGTCAGCCGGCCTGATGTCGAACTCGTGCCCGTAGTGATCGCGGAGCAGGACGACGGTGTTGAATGTCAGAAGTGTTTCAACGTCGGACGTTGACTCCTTGAGCACACTCTTGATGGCCGGCTGCGGATCGCCGAGCTTTGCGATACCGAGGAACTCGGCGGCACGAACGCGGACGAGCAGTTCGGGATCGGCCTGCAGCTCGCGGGCTTCCGGAGCGAACTCGGCGGCTGCTTTCCCGAAGCTGCTGCAGAGAATCAGGCCCCAGTAGCGCCGCCACGGATTCTTCGACTGCAGGGCCGATCGAATGTGCAACCGGGCGATGTTGTACGGCGAAAGCTGGTGGTCAATCAGGTCGACGAGTTCCGCGATCTCTTCCCGGTGTTTCTGCCCAAACGCCACACCGATGTTGAGCGCGTGCTCAACCATAAACGGTTCGGGATACATGCAGAGGTCGGGCAGGAACTGAACCTTCTGTCGCAGCCGGGCGCGCATGACAGTCAGCATCACCCTGTGCTGCGGATCATTGGCGAGGTTGTGAACTTCGTGCGGGTCGGCTTCGACGTCAAAGAGTTGCTCGGCAGGTCGGGCTTCGAAGAACAGACGTTGCTCGGCGTTCAACTTGCCGGCCTCGTACAGCTCCCGCCATTCCTGGAAGGCGAGCATCCGGTAGCGGTAGTTGTTCTGCAGGCCGTCCGGGTTGAACGGCTGGTAATTGCGAATGTAGTGGTACTTGCCTTTTCTCAGTGAGCGGACCAGGTCGTACTTTTCGTCAAAGCGGTCTGCATAGCCGAACGATTCGTCGCGCTCGTCGACCTCGGCTGAGGTGACGCCGTTGCCGAGAAACGGTTTGCCGTCGCTGGTCGGCGGCGTTTCGATGCCGGCCAGGTTGAGCACCGTCGGGCCGAAGTCGATGAAGCTGACAAAGCCGTTCGCGCGTGAGCCGGGTTTGCGATCGACCAGGTGCTTCCAGTTTTCGGGGATTCGAACGACGAGCGGAACGTGCAGGCCGCTTTCGTACGCGTAGCCTTTTCCTCGTGGGAGAACTCCGCCGTGATCGCCGAAGTAGAAGATGAACGTGTCTTCGAGCAGTTCGTCGTCGCGAAGCTGACCGACGATCTTCCCGACCTGCTCGTCGATCAGCCGCATCCGGTCGAAGTAGCGGGCGTACGTGTAGCGGAACGTCGGCGTGTCGGGATGGTACGGGGCGATCTCAACGGCAGCCGGGTCGGTGATCGTCTTCTCGTTTTCCATGACCTGGCGGCTGAAGTGCAGCGAGCTTTCATGCGAAAGCGTCGTCGTCTGCATGTGGAAAAACGGCGTGTCCTTTGACGGTCGGTCACGCCAGTTCGCCTTCCGCGACGATTCGTGCCAGACGTCGCCTTCGACAACGTTGTAGTCCTTCTTGGAATTGTTCGTTGTGTGGTAGCCGGCCTGCTTGAGCAGCGCGGGGAACAGCTGCGCTCCCGGCGGCAGGTTGGCCAGCTTTGATTTGCGGTGGTACTGAAAGCCGACTCGCGGCGCGAGGATGCCGGTCATCAGCGTCGTCCGGGCGACCGAGCAGACGGGAGCGTTCGAGAACGCGTGCTCGAACGTGACGCCGTCCGCCGCAAGCTGCTCGATGTTCGGCGTCACTCCGAGTTCATAGCCGTACAGCCGCAGCCAGTGGATCGAGTTGTCCTCGGAGAGAATCCAGACGACGTTGGGCCGTTCGGCTGCCTGCAGGTGGGAACTCAAAGCAACCAGCGTTGTGAGCGCGACTGTCGCCAGGAACAGAAACCGACGAACCAGCGGAATGTGTCGCGCGGGAAGGTGACCTGTCATTGAGCTTCCATTCGGGGTTGAGCGATCAAACGGGACCGGTCGGATGATACCGACACGGGAGACAGAATTCAGACTGATCGAATCGAGTTGCAGCGTGACTCGGAAAGCGAAGACGCCACGGAATGGCAAACGAGTGGCCGGTGCACGACTGAGCCAGCGAAGGAAGCCCCGGAACGCCACTGAGAAACTGTGCTCATGAAAGAAGGACGAACCGGGGCTTCGCTCGTACCTCACTCCAGCCCCGGCCACACATGCGTGATCTTGTATTCTCCAGCGTGACGGAAACAGGTCTTCCCGCAAAAACTGGACTTCTGCTAAGAAACCGCGTTGCAGGACGGGGCGAATTCCCTGTCTCGCTGTGCCGGGGGGATCGGCACTCACCCACGCGGGGCTGAAAACCGCGTTTTTTCAGGGAAGAAATGGGCTCGAAGCAGCGAGCCGCGGGAAGGGATTCCGATGCAGAACTCGATCTGGAAACTGACCGCTCTGGCCGGAGTGATTGGACTGGGCTTTCTCATCGTGCTGCAGATGCAGGGCGAAATCGGTCAGAACCAGCAGGCTCAGAGCGAGGTTGCTCTGCTGCCGGAAGCAGGTGATGACGCTCCGGCTCCGCCGATTCATCCCGAGGAGCTGGCGCTCAGCGAGCCTCCGGTTCAGGATCAGTGGGAACCGGACGCCGACGAACCCGTCTTTGGATCAGAGCCTGTCGAACCGGACTTCCCGGCGACGGCCAGTTTCGATCAGGGCAACGATTCCTTCTCTGAACCGCCCGCATTTCTGAGCGAGCCTGCGGTCGAGCCAGCCGTCAATGAGCTGCCCGATTCGGCTCCGTTTCTGGCGGGCACTCAGGACGTCTCTGAAGAACCGGCGCGCCTGCCGCTGTTTGATGAGCAGCCGACACTGCAGCTGATGTCGTCCGAGGAGCTGGCCGACCCGTTTGAAAGTGCCACTGAGGCAGCCGCCGAAGCGCTTCCAGAACCGACCGCTGCGCTTCCCGAGCCCGCTGCCGCTCTGCCGGATCCAGAACCGCTGCTCGAACTGCCGGAAATCGAGAAACCAACCGGGCTGTTTGACTCGGCCCCAGTGTTGACGGCTGAGCCGGAACTCGAACCCAAACTGCCGGAACCGGAAGCTTCAGCGCCGGAAGTGTCAGAACCGCCTCTCGGAGAACTGGCGTTGCCGGAAGTTTCCTCGCCCGAACCGCTCCCGACGCTCGACCTGCCGGAGACCGGGCCGCCGTCAGTTTCCGGTCTCTTTGACAGCGTTCCGGCGGCCGAACCATTGCCGGAAGCGCCCACGGTTGCCGATGAACTGCCCATGCCAACGGACGAGACGTACCTCGTCGAGCCTGAGCTGAAGAGCGAACCGCTCCCGCTGACGCCCGACGAACTCCCGTCGTTGCCCGACGAAACGGAGCCGCTGCCCTTGCCGGATTCGCTGCCGGTTGAGAACGAACCGCTGCCCGAGCCGGAACCGGAGCAACCTGCTCCCGCCGCTGTTGAACCCGCCGCCCTGAAATCGGAAACGCCGCCGGTCCTGTCCCGCTCGACGGGCGAGGTCATCACTGAGCTGACCGGCGATGCAGAACTTCCCGCTGAGCTGCCCGCGTCGGCCCAGCAGCCGGAACTGACGATCGAGAAAGTCGCGCCGAAAGAGGCGACCCTCGGCAAACCGATGATTTACTCGATCATCGTGTCGAACCGCGGTGCGACTAACGCGGCACAGGTGATCGTCGAGGACCAGGTGCCAAAGGGCTGCCGCCTCGTCGGGACGATTCCGCAGGCCGAGCTGATCGGCTCGAAGCTGCTCTGGCGGCTGGGCCATCTCGCGGCTGGCTCCAAGAAGAAGATTCTCGTCAAAGTTATTCCGGTCGAAGAGGGACAGGTTGGCAGCATCGCGACGGTCAATTTCATCGCGGAAGTCGCGACGAAAACCGACGTGCTGCCCACGTCGGGTGAGTCTCTCGCCGCAACGCCCGCCGCTTTGCCGACCGCGGATGCCTCGCCGGTTCAACCGGTTGCTGCCCAGTCTGCTGCAGCTCAGTCTGCTGCAGAACCCCGGCCGCAGATCAATGTGAGCACCTCCGGGCCGGACAAGGCTCAGGTTGGCGAAACCGTTGTGCTGAAGTTCAACATTGCCAACGATGGAAAATCGCCAGCTCGCGACGTCGCCCTGCAGGACATCATCCCGGCAGGATTCGAGCATCCGGCCGGCAAAGATTTGACCTACGAAGTCGGTTACCTGGACGCCGGAAAGTCGGTCGATGTCGAACTGGAACTTGTCGCGGTCAAACCCGGCACGCACACGAATCAGGCGGTGATTACCGCTGCCGGCAATGTGCGGATGGAGTCAAAAAAAAAGGTTGAGGTGGCCGACGCTCGCGGCCTGACGCTGTCGATTGAAAAGGGCGACTCGAAACCGATTGGTGAATCAGTGATTCTTCGGTTTCATGCAACGAACGAGTCATCGCTGCCGGTCAGCGGGGCAACGCTCAAAGCCGTTCTGCCGGCGAAGAGCCTCTTCGTTTCCGCGACGGAAGACGGACAGTTCGACAAGGCTTCGCGGACCGTTCAGTGGACTCTGCCGGCGATCGCTGCTGGCACGAGAGCAACGGTCGCGGTTCAGGTGACGCCGCTGGACTTTGGCGTTCAGACCACAACGGCGACCCTGTCGCAGGATGAAAAAGACGATCAGTTCGCCGAGGCTCCGATCGAAGCCCTGGGCGTGGCGGCGCTGAAGCTGAATCTGGACAACGTGCCGCCGACGGCTGTCGCGGGCCAGGAGTTCAACGTCGACGTGACCGTCAGGAATCGCGGCAATGGCGCGGACACCAACGTCGTGCTGGCACTGCTGCTGCCGGAGGACGTCGAGTTCGTGACCGCTCGCGGCCCGGTAAAACCCGGAAGCCCGCAGGCCGACACGGCTGGAACCCGCGTTTCGTTCAAAGGGATTCCGGAAATCGGCGAGCAGGCATCGGTCGATTTCCAGATCACTCTGCGAGCCACCTCCGCCGGACGCCACAAACTCCGAGCCCAGATCAGCTCATCACAACTCGATGCCCCACTCGCCTCAGACGCGGCCATCGTCATCCTGGGATCCGGCTCGTAGGCACTGACCCCTGACGGTCATTGCTCGGCTGCCGACGCGAGACGGGTCAGGCGTTTTCGAGCGTTCGGGTAATCGCGTCCCGTAGTGCGCCCAGGCTGCGGCCCATCGATTTGTTCCAGACGACTTTTCCGTCGCGACCGATGACCCAGTAGCCGGGGAAGTATTCGGTTTTGAACCCGGTCAGCTCGGGGCCGGTTCCGAAGATGGTTTCGGCGGCGCCGTACGCATTGGGCCAGGTGACCTCATACTTGCCGAGGAAGCGGCGGACGTTTTCGAGGTCGGTGGCGTCGTCGGTCGTGAGGCCGATGAAGATGACGTTCGGGTTGTCGGCGAATTCCTGTTGAATGCTGACCAGCTCAGGCATGTTTCGATGGCAGACCGGGCAGGTCAGAAACCAGCTGTTGACGACAACCACCTTGCCCTGGAGGGCGTCCCGAGTCAGCGGGTCGCCGTTGAGCCACCCCTGCGCGACGAGTTCCGGCATGGGTTCACCGGGGCCGATGCCGGCCGTCGGATCGGGCTGCTGAACGCCGATGGTCCAGAGAAACGGTGCTGCTGCGACGATGGCGGCCAGAGTCAGAATCAAGCCGAATGTCTGAGTTGCGGTTTTCTTCGATGTCATCGAAACGGTTTCCTGAAGACTTCCGGGTTTAAGATTTCGACGGATTTCCGACGAACACTTCTGCGGTGTTTCTGGTTCCTCCAGAAGCGCGTGTGCTGCAGATTACGCTGCAGAGATGCCCGCTCATCGGAATCCCCGCGGCGAGGGCCTGTATTCAGCCGGATCAGTCTGTCGAACTGTTTCAGCCCCGCCAGCCCGCACAACTCACTCGCTCGAACCGCATCAACTACTTGACAAACCGCGTCCCACCTGGTTTGCTTCAGCCAATCGATTCAATCACTGTTGATCGGATTGGTTCCTCAAACGTCCTGCCTCCCCGCAAGGGGTCACCTTCCTGAAGACTTCCTGCCCGCCTGTGTGTCGCGCTCTGGCACACGATAGTCGGCTTACCTGCTTCTGCTACTCCCCGAGTTTCTGCGATTTCCAAGGAGACGCGCAATGCGCAATCAGTCCACACGCCGCGGTTTTCTGAAGGCCGGATTTGCCGGCGGCATCGGTCTGGGCCTCGCTGACTTCTTTGCCATGAAGTCTGCCCAGGCGGATCTGAAGCAGTACGCCAACTTTGAAGGCACGGCGAAGAACGTGATCTTCATCTACCTTCCCGGCGGAGCTGCTCACCAGGAAACGTGGGATCCAAAACCGTACGCCCCGGTCGAGTACCGTGGTCCGATGGGATCGATCGAGACCAACGTCTCGGGGATCCGCATTAATGAGACGCTGAAGAACACCGCCAAAGTGATGGACAAGATCACGATCTGTCGCTCCATGACGCACGGCGAGGCTGCTCACGAGCGTGGCACGCACAATATGTTTACCGGCTACCGGCCAAGCCCGGCGTTGCAGTATCCGTCGATCGGCAGTGTCATCAGTCACGAGCTTGGCCCGCGTAAGAATCTGCCGCCGTACGTCTGCATTCCCAACCAGCCGAACGAATTCGCCGGGACTGGGTACCTCAGTTCGTCGTTCGCGCCTTTCAGCCTCGGTGCCGATCCAGCCTCAAACGGCTTTAAGGTTCGCGATCTGAATCTGCCGGGTGGAATCGACGACGCCCGTTTCACGACCCGCCGCAACGTGCTCGACCGTGTCAACAACCACTTCCTTGCAAAGGAAGCGGCTGACAATCTCGACGCGTTGAACAGTTTCTACGATCGCGCATACAGCCTGATCAGTTCGCCAGCTGCTCGCGAAGCGTTCAATATTGATGCTGAAGACGGCAAACTGCGTGACCGTTACGGTCGCAATCAGGCTGGCCAGCGACTGCTGATGGCTCGCCGTCTGGTCGAGTCGGGAGTGCGTTTTGTCTCGCTGACCTACGGTGGCTGGGACATGCACAACAGTATCGAAAACAGCATTAAGAGTCAGGTTCCGTCTCTCGACCAGGGCTTTGCCGCATTGATCAGCGACCTGAGCGAACGCGGCCTGCTCGATGAAACGCTGGTCTGCATTGCGTCGGAATTCGGTCGTACGCCGAAGATCAACGGCAATGCTGGTCGCGATCACTGGCCGAAGGTGTTCAGTGTTGTGCTGGCCGGTGGCGGCGTCAAAGGTGGTTATGTCTTCGGTTCGTCGAACTCGACCGCGAGTGAACCAGAAGAGAATCCGCTCTCGGTCATGGACTGGGCGACGACGATTTACCACACCATTGGTATCGTCGCCGACAAGGAGCTGATGGCTCCTGGCGATCGTCCGATCGAGATCGTTGATGGCGGGAAGGTCCGTAAGGAACTGCTCGCTTAGACAGACAATTCGACGTCCGGCTTCAATCGGGAAGCCGGACGTCGCTCTTTATCCTCGACAACGTAACGCGTTATTCCCACCCTGCATCTGCCCGCCCTGATTGCATCGCCAGATCGCGTCTCAGTCATTTTTAAGTTCGACGAGACTGCTGGATCGGCACCGCATCGCGTTAGTTTCGCCCGACAAGAATTTCAGCTGACCTTTGAGGTATGAACATGCCCGGTTACTGGATGTTCCGCACTCTGCTGTCGTGCGCGCTTCTCTTCAGCGTGACGACCGCCTTCGCCGCATCGCCGCGACTGACCATTATTCTGCCTCGTGGAGGACAACGCGGTCAGGATGTCGAATTCACTTTCAGTGGTCGCACACTGCAGGATGCTGAAGAAGTGATGTTCTACTCGCCGGGATTCGAGCTGAAGAAGATCGAACCGGTGAATGCGAACTCGTTCAAAGCCACAATTGCGATCGCTGCCGATGCTCAGCTTGGCGAGCACGTCTGCCAGGTCCGAACGAAAAGTGGTGTCTCTGATTTTCGCACGTTCTACGTCGGTTATCTGCCAGATGCCGCTGAGGTCGAACCGAACAACGAGTTCGAAGCACCGCAGGCGATCCCGATGAACGTGACCGTGTCGGGCGTCGCGAACAACGAAGACGTTGACTATTACGTCGTGGAAGCGAAGAAGGGCGACCGGATTGCGGTTGAGGTCGAAGGGATGCGGCTCGGAACGACGCAGTTCGACCCGTACGTGGCAATTCTTGATTCCAAACGATTTGAACTGGCTTCTGCGGACGACTCTCCGCTGCTGGTGCAGGACTGTCTGGCGACTGCGATCGCCTCGGAAGACGGCAAGTATTTCATTGAAGTGCGCGAAAGCTCATACGCCGGCAACGGCAACTGCCGCTACCGGATGCACGTCGGCAACTTTCCTCGACCAACGGCGGTTTATCCCGCTGGCGGAAAAGTCGGTGACGACGTTGAGGTGACGTTCATCGGCGATGCCGCGGGCGACTTCACTCAGAAATACAAGCTGCCTGCTGAGCCGATTGACGAGTACGGTCTGGTTGCCGGCACCGGCGACAGTCTGGCTCCCAGTGCGAATACATTCCGACTCTCGACGGTCGGCAACACGCTCGAAGTCGAGCCCAACAACGATCGAACCACGGCGACGCCGTCTGAGTTTCCTTCTGCCTTTAATGGGATCCTGCAGGAAGCCGGCGATCAGGACTTCTTTAAGTTCACGGCGAAAAAAGGTGAACAGTTTGACGTCGAATGTTTCGGCCGTCGGGTTCGATCTCCGATCGATCCCGTCATGTACCTGTACGATGCCAACGGGCGCGGCATTGCGTCCAACGATGATTCGCGTGGCCCGGACAGCTACTTCCGCTTCAATGTGCCCGCCGATGGTGAGTACACGTTGATGGTTCGCGACCATCTGCAGCGGGGTGGAGCTGACTATGTCTATCGAGTTGAGTTTCTGCCGCGACAGCCGTCGCTGGCATTGTCCATTCCGCGGGTCGAACGTTACGGCCAGTATCGCCAGCAGATATTTGTCGCACGTGGTAATCGTTTCGCGACGACGATGAATCTGTCCCGTCAGAATTTCGGCGGCGAACTCGTGCTGGATCCGCCAACGCTGCCGGAGGGCGTGACGCTGCATCATGAAAAAGTGCCCGCCAACATGAGCGTGATGCCGCTCGTCTTCGAAGCGGCTCAGGACGCCCCTCTTGGTGGCGGCCTGTTCGACTTCGTGGCGCGACATGCGGAGAATCCTGAAATCCGAGGCGGTTTCAGCAACACATCCGACTTCATCGTCGGAAGCCCAGGGCAGTCGCGGTACTACACCAAGACTGTCAACAGACTGCCGATCGTGGTCGTCGAGGAGTTGCCATACAAAATCAATCTCGTCGCTCCGAAAGTGCCAATCGCTCACAACGGCGCGATGCAGTTGAAGGTCGTTGTCGACAAGAAGGAAGGCTGGGATGAGAACGTGGTCGTTCAGTTCCCGTTCCGGCCGCCGGGGATCAGTGCCCGCAGTTCGATCACAATTCCGAAGGGACAGAATGAAGGGCTCTACCCAATCAACGCGAACAGCAAAGCGGCTGTTGGCGAGTGGAAAGTGATCGCCGTCGCGTGGGCGAATGTCGGAGGCAATGCGTTCTCCGCCTCGGAACTCACACCGCTGGAGATTTCCGAAGAGTACATCAATCTGACGCTGAACCGCGCCGCAACGGAACAGGGACAGACGACGGAAATCGCCTGCAAGGTCGAGCTTGGCAAAGAGTTCGACGGAGCGGCAACCGTCAAGCTTGTCGGCCTGCCGAACAAGGCGGAGGCCGAACCGGTGGAAGTCAAGAAAGACAGCCAGGAAGTCATCTTCAAGGTGACAACGGACATGACGACTCCAGCGGGCCGCCACAAGAATATCTTTGCTCAGGTGACGATCCCGATGAATGGCGAGCAGATCGTCCATAACACTGGGAGTACGGAGCTCCGGGTTGATAAACCGTTGCCGCCAAAGGTCGATGCACCGAAGCCGGCTGCGAAACCCGCCGTGGCTGCCGCCAAGCCGGTAGCTCCTGCTGAGAAGCCGGAACGTCGTCTGACGCGACTCGAAATGCTGCGTCTCGAAAAGGCGAAGAAGGCGGCTGCAGCTGGTGGCGAGTAAGCCTGCGATCGGATGGTGAGCATTCTGGTCGTTGAATGCTCTCATTCGACCAACGTTATTCTCAATCAATTACCGGACTGCTCATCGAGGATGAGAGACATGATCCATCGAATTTCGATTTCGCTCGCACTTCTGACGTCGGTTGTTCTGACGGCTGGTACTGGAGTTGCCGCGGACGCTCCGACCTCGCTCGACGTATACCCGGCAGACGTCCATCTCAACACGTTGCGGGACCGGCAGTCGTTTGTCGTGCAGGTCACGTACCCCAACGGCCTGACGCAGGACGTGACAGCGGACGCAAAAGTGACGCTCAGCAATACCAGTATCGTCAAGCTGGATGGCCATACGCTGCATCCGGCTGCTGATGGAGAAGGGCAGCTAACTGTCGAGTATGCCGGTCTCAGCAAGATGGTTCCGATCAAGGTAGAACAGGCGACGGTTGATCGGCCGGTCAGCTTCAAGCTCGACATCATGCCCATCTTCATGAAGTCGAACTGCAATACCGGAAGCTGCCACGGTGCCGCTCGCGGCAAGGATGGGTTCCGTCTGTCATTGTTCGGCTTCGACCCGGACGGTGACCACTTCCGTATTACACGGGAACTGCCAGGACGTCGACTGAACCTGGCCATCCCGGAAGACAGTTTGCTGCTCACTAAGTCCGTCGGTTCTGTCCCTCATACAGGTGGTAAAAGATTCGGCACGGACAGCGAATACTACGACACCATGATGCGCTGGATGAAAGCCGGTGCTCTGAACGATCAGGGAGAAGTTCCCAGGGTTGTGTCGGTTGAACTGTATCCGCCAGCGGCCGTGCTCGATGGTCCGGAAACGACGCAGCGTCTGACGGTGCGGGCGAAGTACTCGGATGGAACTGATCGGGACGTCACCAACCTTGCTGTCTTCCTGTCAAACAACGACACCTCCGCCAGCGTTTCGGCGGACGGGCTGGTGACAGCTGGCGAACGCGGCGAAGCCTATATTATGGCTCGCTTTGAGACGCACACGGTCGGTCGTCACTTCATCACTCTGCCGAAGGGTCTGCAGTACACCGATCCGAAGACGCCGACCAACAACTACGTGGACGAACTTGTTTACGGAAAGCTCAACAAGTTGCGGATCGTCGCGTCGGAAGTCTGCACTGATGAGGAGTTTCTGCGGCGTGCCAGCCTGGATATCTGTGGGGTCCTGCCGACGGTCGAAGAGTACGACGCCTTCATGGCCGACGCAGATCCGAAGAAACGGGAAAAGCTTGTCGACAATCTTCTGGGGCGAAAAGAGTTCGTCGAACTCTGGGTGATGAAGTGGGCGGAGCTGTTGCAGATTCGTACGACGAATCAGATCGCTTACAAGCCAATGCTTCGCTACTACAACTGGCTGCAGGAGCGCATCGCCAGCAACATGCCCACGGACCAGATGGTTCGCGAACTGCTCGGCTCGAATGGCGGGACGTTCCAGAACGCCGCCACGAATTATTATCAGAACGAACGCGACACGCTGAAGACGGCGGAGAACGTTGCTCAGGTCTTTATGGGTATGCGGATTCAGTGTGCCCAGTGTCACAATCATCCGTTCGACCGCTGGACGATGGATGACTACTACAGCTTCGCGGCCTTCTTCTCCCAGATTGGGCGCAAACGCGCCGAAGACCCGCGCGAGCTGATCATCTTCAACAGCGGCAGTGGTGAAGTTCGCCATCTCGTCGGGAACCGTGTCATGGCACCGAAGTTCCTTGGCGGCGAACAGCCCGAGGTCAAAGGTAAAGACCGCCGAGTCGTTATGGCCGACTGGCTGGCCTCGCCGAAGAATCCCTACTTCGCAACGAACCTGGCGAATATCGTCTGGGCTCACTTCTTTGGTAAGGGGATCATTGACCCCGTTGACGACGTGCGAGTCTCGAACCCGCCGGTCAACAAAGAGCTGCTGGACACGCTCGGAGACAAGTTCACGGAGTACAACTACGACTTCAAGAAGCTGGTGCGTGACATCTGTGTCTCGCGGACCTATCAGCATTCGACGGCGACTAATGAGACGAATCTGAAAGATGACCGCAACTTTTCGCATGCCGGTCTGCGCCGGATGCGTGCCGAGGTTCTGCTCGACGCGATCACTCAGGTCACGGATACGAAGAACAAGTTTCAGGGGCTGCCGCTGGGAGCCCGGGCCGTTCAGATTTCAAACGGCAACACGTCGACTTACTTCCTGACCGCGTTCGGGCGGGCGAAGCGTGAGACGGTCTGTTCCTGTGAAGTGAAGATCGAGCCGAACCTGTCGCAGGCGTTGCATCTGCTGAACGGCGACACGACGAACTCGAAGATTCAGCAGGGCAAGCTTGTTGAGACACGGCTGAAAGAAGAGAAGGCTCCCAGGGACATCATCACGGAACTGTATGTCCGCTGTCTGTCTCGCAAGCCGACGGACCAGGAACTGGCCTCGCTGGAAGAGGTCGTCAACAACGAGCAGGACAAGCGGAAAGCTCTGGAAGACATCTTCTGGGCGGTCCTGAACTCGCGCGAGTTCGTCTTTAATCACTAAGTGGCGTGGCGCGTCTGGTTTTACAGGAAAGTCAGACGCGCGCGTTGATTACGAAGTAAGCTCAAGCGGTGTGGCTTCAAGGCGGAGCCGCACTGTGCTGGCGGTCGCTCGCCCATTGAACAGGGCTGACGCTGACTGCCGTCCGTTTCAACTCGACATCGAGTTCATCCCGACAATGAGAATGTCTTTCGCCGGGGAGCGAAGCATGTTGTATCGAGCCGCCCTGTCTGTGTTTGTGATTTCGTTTGTTGCCGCTTCGGCTTCCGCTCAGGATGCTAAGGTGACTTATGTGGATCATGTGCAGCCAATTTTTCGTGCCAAGTGTTTTGCCTGTCATAACCCCGACAAGAAGAGCGGCGGGCTCGACCTGACCAACTTCACTGCCATGCAGGCGGGCGGGAGCTCGGGGGAAGTTGTTGAAGCCGGCGATCCGGACAGCAGCTACCTGTGGCTCGTTGTTAATCATGACAGTGAGCCTTTCATGCCGCCGAACTCGGACAAGATGCCGGCGGAAATGCTCGCCGTGATCAAGAAGTGGATCGAAGGTGGGGCGCTGGAGACCAGGGACAGCAAGGTTAAGGTCAAGCCGAAGAAGCAAATGGAGTTTGCGTTGTCGTTCGCGTCAAACGAGCGACCTGAAGGGCCGCCGCCGATGCCGGCGCGGCTGTCTCTCGAACCCGTCGTTCACACCGAGATGACGACCGCTGTGAACTCGATCGCAACGAGTCCCTGGGCTCCGCTGGTTGCGATTTCGGGCCAGAAGCAGATTGAGCTTTACAACACACAGACGCTGCAGCTGGCCGGGATCATTCCGTTCCCGGAAGGCGAACCACACGTTCTGCGCTTCACCCGCAACTCACGGTATCTGCTTGCCGCTGGCGGTGTCGGTGCGGCGACCGGCAAGGTTGTGATCTTTGACATCAAGACTGGCGAGCGAATCGCGACGATTGGTGACGAACTGGATGCCGTGCTGGGGGCCGATATCAGCGCAGATCTGAAGTATGTGGCACTCGGCGGGCCGCAGAAGGTTGTCCGTGTGTATTCAACGCAGTCCGGTGAGAAGCTCTTCGAGATGCGCAAACACACCGATTGGGTGACGGCGGTGCAGTTCAGCCCGGATGGCGTTCTGCTCGCGACTGGCGATCGCAACGGTGGCGTCTTTGTCTGGGAAGCGGAGACCGGTCGCGAGTATCTCGGACTGAGGGGCCACAGCGGGCAGATCACGGGATTCTCCTGGCGAGGTGATTCCAATGTTCTGGCGTCGGCCAGTGAAGATGCCAGCGTTCGCACATGGGAGATGGAGAACGGCAATCAACTCAAGAGCTGGGGCGCTCATGGTGGCGGGACGGCGTCGGTCTGGTTCACCCGCGATAATCAGATCGTGACGTCTGGTCGCGACAAGACGGTGAAGCTCTGGAAGGAAGACGGCGGCGCCATTCGTACGTTTGAAGCTTTTGGCGATCTGGCTCTTGCCGCAGCCTACTGCGACGAAACCAACCGCGTCATCGGGGGCGACTGGACGGGCCTCGTTCGGGTCTGGAACGCAGCTGACGGAGCACGGCTTGGTGAACTCTCGACGAATCCTCAGCCGCTGCAGGCGCGACTTGCACAGGCACAGCAGACGTTTGCCTCGGCGGGAACTGATCAGAAGGCAAAGCAGGCAGCTTACGATGCTGCTGTTGCGGCCATGAAAAAGGTCGAGGCCGACCTCGCTGCTGCGAAGACTCAGGTCACACAGCTTGATGCCAAGGCGAAACAACTGACCGCGACAATTGACACCGCGAAGAAGACCAGTGCTGACGCCAAAGGTAAATACGATGCAGCCGCAAAAGTCGTCGCAGCTCTGCAGCCACTGGTTCCAGCACTGCAGGAGGCGGTCGGCAAAGGAGACGCCGCTGTCGCGAAGGCGGCGGGTGATAAGGAAGTCGCTGCGGCTGTTGATCAATTGAAGAAAGTCTTTGCCGCACGGCAGTCAACACTCGCAGCATCGACGAAGACGGCTGCCGACGAACAGGCGCGGATGAAGGCTGCTGACCAGATGGTGGCCGATGGAACGAAGCAGCTGACAGAAACGAATGCCGCTCTGGAAGCGATGAAGAAGCGAGTCGCGGCGCTCGAACCTGCTCTGGCCGCAGAACAGAAGAAGGTGGCGGATGCGAAGGCGGCTCTGGACCAGGCAACCGCCAGTGCCGCGGCAGCTCAGCAGGCAGTCGCTCGCTGGACGCGCGAGATCGACTTCAATAACCGTTTGAAGACGTTCCAGACGAAGCGGACAGAAGTTGAGACTCTCGAAGTTGCGTTCGCCGAGAGTGATGCTGAACTGCAGGAAATGCAGGCTCGCGTGAAGGCTGCTCAGGACGCGATGGCAGCTGCTCAGAAGGCTGAACAAGCCGCGACTGCTGAGGCGGCTGCGGCAAAGACGGCACTGCAGCAGGTCGCCGCTGCGCGCGATGCGGAAAAGAAGAACCTGACGAATCGCGAAGGTGCTGTGGCCGTTCTGAAGGAGGCGATGGAAAAAGGTGCCGCTGCAGCGGCCGCAGTCAAAGATGACAAGGAGCTGGCAGCTGCGGCTGGTCAGCTGAAGGCGGCCTTCGAACGGAACAACCAGGCAATCGCTGCCGTGAAGACGAAAATCGGTGAACTCGAAAAGCAGGTCGCGGCAGCCGATCAGAAAGCGAAAGCTGCTGATGAAAAGGTCGCTCAGGCCAAAGCGGCCGTCGCCGCTGCCGACACGAAAGTGAAGGCCGAAATTGCCGCAATGGCTCCTGTTCAGCAGAAATCAACACAGGCAAAGGCCGCCTTCGAGACAGCTCGGGCGGCACTCGACCAGATTCGCAACGAACTGGATTCCGTCCGGCAGCAGGCGGGATCAGCCGCGTCGCAGGCCAATCAGGGTTGAGATCAGTCTCCGTTGGATTACGAAATCGGCGAGCTTGAGCACATGTGTGTTCTGGCTCGCCGTTCTGTTTCTGCCTGTCTGTTGCCTCGGCCTGCTGAGCTGAAGTAGAACCTCACGGCTGCGTGCACGGTCGCACGCGAAGTTCCGGCGGAAATAACGGACTGTCTCTGATGGTGAATGGTGCAGCCAATCTGGCTGAGGGGCTGCTGCCTGGCAAATGGTGGCACCGCGATGGCGAACGAGTCATCTGCGATCTGTGCCCGCGCGAATGCTCGCTGAAAGACGGCGATCGCGGATTCTGCTTCGTGCGTCAGAACCTCGGTGGCGAGATGTTTCTGACGACGTACGGGCGCAGCACCGGCTTCTGCATCGACCCGATCGAGAAAAAGCCGCTGAACCACTTTTATCCTGGTACCAGCGTTCTGTCGTTCGGGACGGCTGGCTGCAATCTCGGCTGCAAGTTCTGCCAGAACTGGGATATCTCGAAAGCGCGAGAAGTCGAACGGCTCAGCCATCGCGCGTTTCCGGAAGAGATTGCGCTGGCTGCGAAGTCGCTCGGCTGCCACAGCGTTGCCTACACGTACAACGACCCGACGATCTGGGCCGAGTACGCGATCGAAACGGCGAAGGCGTGCCGGGCTGAGGGGATTCAATCGGTCGCGGTCACAGCTGGCTATATCTCGCCGGAAGCCCGCGGCGAGTTCTACGAGTTCATGGACGCGGCCAACGTCGACCTCAAGGCGTTCACGGAAGACTTCTATTTCAAACTGACGTATTCGCATCTGGAGCCGGTGCTCGACACGCTTCGCTGGCTGAAGCACGAGACCGACGTCTGGTTTGAAATCACGAACCTGATCATTCCGACGGCGAACGACGGGCTCGACGAAGTGAAGCAGATGTCCGAGTGGATTCTCGACGCTGTTGGTCCGGACGTGCCCGTCCACTTCAGCGCGTTTCACCCCGACTTCAAGATGCTTGACGTTCCGGCGACGCCGCACGAGATGCTGATTGCCGCTCGCGAGATCGCGCGGCAGGCCGGCATTCGGTACGCCTATGTGGGGAACGTCAACGACGTCGAACGGCAGAGCACGTTCTGTCATGGCTGCGGGAAGCTGGTTATCGAGCGGAACTGGTACGCGCTCGGAACTTACGGTCTTCGAGGTGACGTGTGCGGGCATTGCGGCACCCGGATTCCCGGCCACTTTGAAGAACGTCCCGGAAACTGGGGCCGCAAGCGGCAGCCGGTCGACATGCGGCAGTTTCACATCGAGGGCCTGAGTGCCGCGAAGCGAGACGAGATTCCAGTCTCTGACGATCGGCTTGTTCAATTGCGCGATCCCCTGGCCGCTGCCGTTCCACAAACGCAGATCGAAGCGAAGCAGCAGGCTGAAACGCTGGTGGGCGGACAACCTCAGCGCGGTTCGCCAGCAGGTGGAGGCTCGCCGTCGGTCACGCTTGACGATTCCGCTTTGCAGTGGCTGGCTCAAGTCAACCATCCAGGCCAGCAGCAGGCTCAACAGCAGCAACAGACAGGTCAACGGACGACGAAATTCAGTCAGGAGGCGACGATGACTCAGGCGACGCAATCGGCAGCGGGACTTCAGACGCAACCTCGCCCATTCAAGGAAGCACCGACGCGACTGCCGCTCACCCGGCAGCAGCGCGACGCAATCTGCAAGGCGGCTGCGGAACTGGTCCGAGCCGCCACCGAAGAACGGCAGGCAACCATTCCGAATCTGGTCGAGCTGGGTGTTGCGAACGCCTCGGTGGCTGGAATCTTTGTCAGTCTGAAACGTGATGGGCGACTGCGCTCCTGCATGGGATCGTTCGGCGCCCCGATGCCGCTCGAAGAGACGCTGCGGGATGTTTCGCGGCGCACGGCGACGGCGGATCCCAGGTTTCCCCGAATCTCGACCGTCGAGATTCCGCATCTTGAGATGGAAGTCTGGCTGCTGTTTTCGCCGGAGCTGGTTCACGCTCAGGGCCGGGATCGGATCGGCGAGATCACGATCGGCACGCATGGGCTGCAGATCATTTCGGGCAACAAACGCGGGCTGCTGTTGCCGGGCGTCGCGACCGACAACGGCTGGGATGCTGAGCAGTTTCTCGACCAGGTCTGCATCAAAGCCGGACTGACTCCGACCGCGTGGAAGGACTCGTCGACGACGCTGTTCCGCTTTGAGGGCAACTGCATCAAAGGAAACCTGGTCGATGATGATGTCGAGTGGTTTGAGCATACCCGACCGCTGTACGAGCCGGCTCAGGTCGAGGAACTGCGGCGGATTTGCCATCAGAACGTGCAGGCGATCGTGCGCGGTGCGACGCCGATGTACTACTGCGGGACCGTCCCGGACGAGTCGATCAATGGCCTGTCGATGATCGTGACCGTGCCGGGCGGGCAGGAGATCAACATCGCCCGGATGTCGCTCCGTGAGCCGATGCCGCTGCAGTCTTCCGCGTTTTCGATGTGCGAAAACCTGGCAGCGACGCTGCGCCGTCGAGGCTTCCTGAACGGTAACTTTGAACTCGATATCGCGATCGCGTTCGACCCATCGATGCATGGTTCCGCAGCCGAGCCGAGTCTCGACGGAATCGACACCAGTGAGCGGGCCATTCTGATGACCGAGCGGTCGAAGACGGTCTGGGTGTACGATCAGAGCCGGACGCCCGACGAGCTGGTCACGGAGTGCTCGGAACTGTGCCGGATCACCGACCCGGTCTACGCCAGCATTTACAGCCTGGGTTTCCAGTCGACTAGCCCGCGAGTTACGTTCAGCTCCGTGCCGCAGCCATCGCGAGGTTCGTCGGATCGGTCGCCTGCTGTCGCTGGCCGGTTTTATCCAGGTGACGTCGCCGAGATGGACACGATGCTCGACAAGATGCTGGACGGAGAAGCGCCGCCGTCAAAAGCCGCCGCCGTCATGGTCCCGCACGCCGGCTGGGTGTTCTCCGGAAGACTGGCCGCCGACGTGCTCAAGCGGGTCGAGCTGCCGAAAACGATCATCGCCATCGGCCCGAAACACACGGGCAACGGGACGGACTGGGCGGTCGCTCCGCATCATGTCTGGAAGCTGCCGGGGCGCGATGTTCCGTCGGATTACGAACTGGCAATGAAGCTCGCCGAGAAGATCGACGGTCTGGAGCCGGACGCGGCGGCGCATCAGGCCGAGCATGGCATCGAAGTCGAACTGCCGATCATTGCGAGGTTGTCACCAGAGACGAAAGTCGTCGGCATTGCCGTTGGCGGAGCGACGCTGGAGAAGTGCGAGCAGTTCGCAAAGCAGCTCGCCGGAGTGATCCGCGACCTCGGCGAACCGCCCCTGCTGCTGATCTCGTCCGACATGAACCATTACGCGACGGATGCCGAAAACCGCCGCCTCGACGCCCTGGCTCTGGCCGAACTCGATAAACTCGACGAAGACGCCCTCTTCAACGTCTGCCGTTCGCAGCACATCTCGATGTGCGGAATGCTGCCGGCCGTGATCGTGCTCAAGACGCTGAAGGAGCTGGGTATCGAAGTGGCGGTCGAGGACATCGGCTACTCAACTTCGGCCGACGTCACCGGCGACCAATCCCGCGTCGTCGGCTACGCTGGCCGCATCTTCCGCTGAGTTCGGCAACAGTTTGCCGGTACATGACGGCCTGTTGCAGCAGTGGCCGCTGTCGCTTCCGGGGCCGAGGGGCGATGGTCCGCTCGAAGAAGTTCCGTGTTCGGTTTCTGACCTCGACTGGTTCGTCGGAAGGCCGTTTCGGAACCGGTCTTGTGTCAGTTTGGCACGTCGCCATAATCCCTCGGTTCAGCTGCGGCCCCGAGCCTGTTCGCTCGGGATGCGGCTTCGTTTTATGGATGAAACGACTGGCGGCCTGAGGGTGGCCATTGAGGCTTGGCTTCATCGAGGCACGGCTTCATTTTCTTCATTGAGGCACAGGGATGTGGTGCAACGTCTGCCAGAGCGACGTCGCGATTGAGGTCGGCGCAGATCATCGGCGCGTGACGTGCTCGGCGTGCGGCACCGTTCTCGGCGCAACAGCCGCTTCGCGCGAGAACGATCCCGCAGCGTCAGGAGCGCAGGCCGGTCGAGTCACCGAAGCTCGCGACCTGCTCGATCGCTGGGCCTCGGATCATCTGTTCGACCCGTACGGTCCGCCGAAGAAGCCTGTCTCCAGCGAACAGGTTGCCGAGCAAGGCGGCGCTCCGCGGAAGACTCCAGGTCGTGAGCCGGCGCCGGTTGCTGACCAGCAAGCCGCTCCGCCGGAACGTCTGGAAGATCTCCTCGAATCACCGCAGGCAGCGGGCGTAAGACCTCGCTGGGACGCGCCTCATGCGACGATTCGACGGCCGATGAACCTGGACCGTCGCGACGAGGGGCATCGCGGGAGCCGACCCGCTGCAGATGCCGGTGGGGGAGTGGCTGAGTCCGATCGTCGTTCTGGCCAGTATCATTCTGAACATACCGTGCCTGCAGAACCTGCGCCGGCAGGTCCGCCGCAGGCCGCAGTTCCATCGACCGATGCGACGTCTTCGACGTCCGGTGGCGCGGACAGGGGCGGGCTGGCGGACAGCGCTGCCGAACTGGACCGTCTGACGAATGAGATCCTTTCGCGCGTTTCGCGGATCACCAGTCAGCGCGAGGCTGCGCCGCAGGCGGCTGCGGTCCCGGAAGCGCCGCATTCGGCTGCGAACGAGTCGCAGGACACGCCGTCTTCTGACGAGCCACCGGAGGAACGACCGGAGGTGGCTGCGACGGCCGCTGAAACGAATGCTGATTCGGTCGAGCATCAGGTCACAGAATCCGGCAACACCTGGAACCTTGCACCAGCCGGTCAGCCTGCGGAGCCGGCCAGCGATGACGACGCCGGCTCTTCTAACGGCCCCGGATTCTCTGAGAGCGATGATGCGGCTTTGAACAACGCCAGCGTTGATGAGCCGCCGCGTACTCAGCAGCGAGTCCCGCGTCCTCATGCCGCAGCGTTCACTCAACGAGTTGACGCGCCTCATCAGCAGGCCGAGCCTCACGCCGACTTTTCGTACGGCCATGATCGATCACCGGCTGCGTCCGAGGAAGTCTCGGAAGAGGACGCCGCAAACTGGTTCGGCGGGATTGGACAGGGCCTTGCCTGGCTGGGAATTCTCGGCCTGACTGCTGGGACCTCTCTGGTCATCGTTGGTTACTTCGGTGGACCGGCGGCGTACGCTCCGATGGGCTGGCTGATTTCAACGATCGGCCAGATGCTGCTGTTCCTGGGGATTGTGACGCTGGTTTCGAGTGGCATGGAGCAGACGACTCAGGAAGTCCGCCGCTCGGTGAATGAGGTTTCGCGCAAGCTGGACCTGATCGAGGATCGCATCGTGCGCATTGACGCCGCCGCCCCTCCCGGTCCGCCAAGACCGCACATCGCCGACCGCATGGTCAAGGCGACCAGCGAGCAGCGCGCCCGCGAAGACGCCGTACGACGCTGAGGCGGCGGAAACTGAGGCGGTAGCTTCTGAGAGATGCCGTCGCCGGATACAGTCTGCGATTCTGAATCGATTCGGCGGCCATCGTGACCCGAATCGGTTCGCGGCGAGTTTCGGCACGCAGATTCCGGCATGACCACCAGCGAGCAGTATCTCAAACCTGAAGTGATTCAGACGGTTTCGCGGCTCGACCTGCGCGCCCGATTCATTGTCGAAGGGTTTCTGACCGGGCTGCACGCGAGTCCGTTTCATGGGTTCAGTGTCGAGTTCAGTGAGCATCGCCGGTACGCGCAGGGCGACGATCCGAAAGACATCGACTGGCTCGTCTACGCCAAAACGGACCGCTACTACATCAAGAAGTATCAGGCCGAGACGAACATCAGCGGCTGGCTGCTGATGGACCTGTCGGAAAGCATGGCCTACACCTACCGGCAGGAGCTGACAAAGTTCGACTATTCCATCTGCCTGGCGGCGGCGCTCAGTTACCTGATGATCCATCAGCAGGATCCCGTCGGGCTGGTGACGTTCGACGAGGAGATTCGGTCGAGCCTGCCGCCGCGCAGCAAGCGGACGCAGCTGGGAAACATCCTGGCGCTGCTGGCGAAGTCAAAGCCGCGCGGTGAAACCGGGCTGGCAGAGAACCTGCGACGAGTCGGGGCGATGATCCGGCATCGTGGCCTGCTGATGATCTTTTCGGACCTGCTGACGGACGCGGACGAAGTCATCGCGTCGTTGCGGATGCTGCGTTTCGCCGGGCACGACATCATCCTGTTTCATGTGCTCGACGAAGCTGAAGTCACGTTTCCTTTCGACGGAATGGTCGATCTGGAAGATCCCGAGACCGGGCAGGTCGAGCACAATATCGACGCGGCCGGGATGCGGGCGGACTACCTGGAGGTGGTCGAAGCTCTGCGGTCGACGTATCGTGACGAATGCCGTTCGCTGGGCGTTGACTACGTGCCACTGGACACGAGCGTGAACTTTGACCGCGCTCTCCTGGAGTACCTGTCGCAGCGGAAGGCGAGGTTCTGACGTTGCTTCGTCACTGACGGGAGGAGAGCGTTTCGATTCCAGTCGGGACTGCCTGGTCGTCAACAGACAGACGTCAGGCCGCCAGGTGTTAAAGTCTCGTGATTCTGGAGAAGCAGAGAGCGCGCGTTGTCGTCTAAGTTGTTTATCGTGCCGGCAGATGAAACGAGTAGAGTGCCATGATCGTCAGCGCTCGTTCCGAGCGACACGTCGACGGAGTGAAACATGAACCGTCCAATGTGCATTCGTCTGTCGTTGCGGATTTCTGCCGGACTGTCGTTGCTGGTCGCCGCGGCCGGTTCGCTTGTTGCATCTGACAATGCCGCCGACTGGCCGCGCGTCGATGCGGTCGTCCAGCTGGTCGACCAGCAGTTCGAAAAGAGCTGGCGGGAGAACGAGGTGACTCCGTCCGAGCCCGCGTCGCCGTCCGAGTTGCTGCGTCGAGTGTGGCTCGACATTGCTGGCAAGATTCCGCAGGTCGCCGTGACGCGCGAGTTCCTGGCGGTTTCAGAAGGCAATCCGGGTGAGGCTCGGCAGGCGCGGCGGAACATGATTGACCGGCTGCTCAACCGCCCGACCTACGTGACGCACTTCGCCGAGTTCTGGCAGGCGGCTCTGATTCCTGAGGCGACCGCGGATCCGCAATTGCGGCAGTTGAGGCCCGCCTTTGAAGCCTGGATCCGGGAACAGCTCCGCACCGAGGTCGCTTATGACGAACTGGTTCGCTCGGTAATCACCGCGCCGATCGATAGCGTCGACGGCAATCGTCAGTCGCAGGAAGCGTCTCCGGGAATCTTCTTTCGCGTCAAGCAGCTCGACCCGGCGAACCTGGCGGCGGCGACATCGCGGGTGTTTCTGGGCGTACGGCTCGAATGCGCTCAGTGCCACAATCATCCATTCGATACCTGGAAGCAGGAGCAGTTCTGGAGCCTGGCCGCGTTCTACTCGGGCGTGAAAGGCGACAACGCGTTCGCGACGGTCAACGAAGCCACCGACCGGCGGACGATTCAGATTCCCGATTCCGACCGCGTCGTCGAGGCCTCGTTTTTGAAGACGGAAAAGGCAGAGAGTTCCGACAACAGCAAGCCGGCAAAGCGGTCTGCTCCGCGCGAGGAACTTGCGGAGTGGGTCACGGCGGACGGCAATCCCTGGTTCGCCAGGGTGGCGGTCAACCGGTTGTGGGGAATGTTCTTCGGACGCGGCTTCGTTGACCCGGTTGACGACTTCAGTGCGAACAACTCGCCGAGCCACCCGGAAGTGCTCGACCTGCTGGCCCGCGAGTTTGTCGCCAGCGGCTATGACCTGAAGTTTCTGATCCGGGTCATCACGTCAACGCGAGCGTACCAGTTGTCGAGCCGTCAGACGTCGCCAGGCCAGTCAGCTCCCGAGATGTTCGCCCGGGCGAGCGTTCGAGGCCTGACTCCGCGACAGGTCTTCAACAGCCTGTCCGTCGCGATGGGCACGTTTCAGCCCTTCACTGTTCCGGGGCAGTTCAACGACCAGCCGGCTGAACGCGAGTTTCTCGACCTGTTCAGCAACGACGCCGACAGCCCGCTCGAACGCCCGACGACAATTCTGCAGGCGCTGTCTCTGATGAACGGCGACCTGATCGGGCAGGGAACTGATCTCGAACAAAGCCGCACATTGCGAGCGATCATCGACTACCCGCTGATGACCCGCGCCCAGAAGATTGAAACCCTCTACCTGGCCGCCCTGGTTCGTCGTCCCACTGACTCCGAGGTTCAGCGTTTGAAACAGTACGCCGACGCGCTACCCGCCGAGGACGAGCCGCGAGCCCTCGCCGACATCTACTGGACCCTGCTCAACAGCAGCGAGTTTCTTTTCAATCACTGACCGGTGTGGGGCCGCCGTTCCAATTCTCGATCGCCAGGCCAGTCACTCGGGAAAACTCGCCAGTGTTGGCTGTGACCAGTGTCACTCCGTGGGCTCGGCAGATTGCGGCGATCTTGAGATCGTTTGGGCCGATTACGCAGCCGGCAGCTTCGAGTTCGTGTCTGATTTCGGCGTAGTGCCACGCTGCGATGTCATCAAACGGCAACGATCTGTGCCGTGAGAAGAGTTCGCTGAGTAGTTGCAGACGCTGGTCGCGGAGTTCGTATTTGTGAGCCCCGTGCCAGAGTTCCGCTTTCACGATCGAGCACAGAACCAGATCGTCTTCGTGACAATTGCTGATCCGTTCGGTAATGGCCGGGTTGCCTGGTTTGAAGAAGCTGATCCACGCGTTGGTATCGAGCAGCCAGGTCATTACCAGGCCTCGCGTTTCTCAAATTCGCCTTGTTCGGGGCGTTCGAAGGGGGCGTCGCCGAACGATCCGGCCAGTCTCTGCATGAGGAACTGGTAGTTCTCCGCCGTCTCTTCGCTTGCGCCGGTTGTTTCGGCTGGAAGCGGTTTGATTTCGACCTGTGTGCCATCAGGCCAGTTGGCGAGGCCAGTCAGCTCGATCTTTCCGTTTAACACCGTGGCAGTGATGCCTTGCATCGGAATGTCTCTTGTGCGCGGGGACGATCTGTTGGAACGTTGATTGTTCGCCGATTCGATTCAGACGCAACTCTCAAATGAGGCCGGGGATCGGTCTTGAGCGTTCCAGGAGCGCCTGCAGGTCGCGGGGGACGCCTCGGGTGAGGCGGAGGGTTGCGAGATCGAAGAGCGTGTGCATCACTGTGCCGAAGATCTGCGATGTCGAAACGGGCTCGGTGGCGGGGACGTCGTTGCGGCGACTCGACTGGCCGATGATCTGGCCCTGGCCGATGCCGCCTCCGATGAAGGCCAGCGGGCAGAGGTTCGCCCAGTGGTCGCGACCGCCTCGCGAGTTGATCTTTGGCGTGCGTCCGAAGTCGCCGCCGATGACGATCAGTACGTCGTCGAGCATGCCCCGATCGTCGAGGTCTTCGACAAACGCGGAGAGAGCAATGTCGACGGGGGCGCCGAGCATCCTCATGCCGCGTTCGATGCCGGGGTTGTTTCCGTCGGCGTGCATGTCCCAGCCGGCGCTGTGGATCGTGACGAAGCCGCAGCCAGCCTCGATCAGCCGGCGGGCTGTCAGAAAGTGCGTGCCCAGATCGGACGGGCGGAAGACCTTCTTACCGATCTGGCAGTTACTCGTGTCGTACCGCTCGACGAGCCTCGGGTTTTCGCGGCTCAGGTCGAACGCTTCCGACGCGCTGCCGAGCAACAGGTCGAACGCCTGTTGGGCGTTTTCGGTGATCTCGTCACCGTGCTGTTCGACAAGCTGCTGCTGTTTTGCGATCTCGGCGAGCAGGCTGCGGCGGTCGTTGAAGCGCGCGGAGTCGAGGTTCAGCTTCAGGTTCGCGGTTGCCTCGCCGCCGCCCGCCGGATTGAACGGCGCGAACGAACTGCCCAGCGAGTTCGGTCGCGAGCCTTTCTCAACGCGGCCGCGTTCGTTGCGGTACTGTGGGTCGACTTCGTCCGAGACCAGCAGCGTGTTGGTCGGCATCCCGGTGCTCGGATGGTTCGCTCCACGCAGTCGAGCGAACGCGGCGCCCATGCCAAAGCCTGCAGTTCCCTGACCGTTCGAGTCGGTCCCGCCACTCAGCATGTGAACGATCGCCTGGACGTGCCCGCCGATTGGGTGCTGAAACGAGCGGACGACGGCCATTCTGTCAGCGTGCCTGGCGAGCAGCGGGAACGTTCCGCCGAGGGCGAGGCCCGGCACGCTGGTCTGCACATCGCCGGTCACGCTGCAGTAGGGGGACGGAGCATCCTGATTCGGATTGAACGTCTCGATATGCGAAGCGCCGCCGGACAGAAACAGGTACACGATGGACTTGTTGTGGATGAAACCGCTGTCCTGAGCTGCCGCTCTCTGGCTGAGCAGCCACGGCAGCGAGAGCCCTCCCAGGCCGAGCGAGCCGGCTCGCAGAAAGTCGCGCCGCGAGAGACCGGAACAATCCAGCAGCCCCGGCGAGCTGTTCGTCGACCTGCTGAGTGTGAGCATGGGCGTTTCCGGTTCAGGAACTTGCAACGAGTGAGGGCTCGCAATCGGGTGGCCGGGGCTGGAGCGAGGTACGAGCGAAGCCCCGGTCGGCCACGTTCTGGCGGGAATTGCCGGGGCTTCCTTCGCAGGCTCAGTCCAGCCCCGGCCACCCTTTGCAGCAGAAGCCTGCTACTTCTTCACTTTGACGTGGAAGCCGGACTTGTTGAGGGCCTTGACCAGAGCCAGAGCGTCGAAGTCGCCTTCGACAACGAAGGACTCCTGATTGGCTTTGGCGGTGTCGGCCTTCACTCCATCGACAGTCTTGATGGCCTTCTTGACAGCGTTGTTGCAGCCGCCGCAGCAGTTATGGACGCCGGTCAGCTCGAGTCGTTTGACCTTGCCCTCTTTGGCTCCGCTGTCGTCTTTGGGCTTCAGCGTTTTGTGGTCCGAGGTGGCGTGGTAGCCAGCGTCGGCAATCGCGTCGATGGCCTTCTGGATGGCTTTGTCGCTCTCGCCCGAGATCGTGGCTGTTTCGTCGTCCTTGTTGACCGTGACTTTGACGCCGTCGAGATCCTTGACCGCGTTTTCAATGCCCTTCACGCACTTACCACAACAGATATGCATGTCTTTGAGGACGACTTTTGTTGCGGCCTGGCTCTCGGTCGAAGTTCCCAGCAGCAGCGTGGCGGCAGCGGCGAATGCGAACACGGTTTTCATCGATAGCTCCTCGATCATTGAGTGATGCGTGCCCGACGTGAGCACGGTGACCTGCCAGTGTATCGGCGAGAGTTGATGTGACCAAGGTGGCCGGGCATTCGTCACGTTCGCTCGACATTCGCGGCCGGGTGGCTGACGATTGCCGGAGATGCGGCCGGTCATGCGAGGCGGTTCGCAGACTCATCTGCCGAGCAATCTGGAAGGATCGCGTGAAATGAATTCGAGCATCTGGAAGTCGTGGGCTGTTCGTGTTTTGTTTGCTGTGGCGATGGCCGATCTGTCGGTGGAGGCTCAGGATGACGCGTCAGGCAGTGTGACGCTCGCCGACCTGGCGGCTGGAAAAGCGAAGATCGTTGATCTGACCTGGACGCTGAACGAGAAGAATCCGTACTGGCCCGGCGGCGACTACAAGCCGTTTGAGCTGACGACGATCGCGACGATCGAGAAGGACGGCGTGCTGTCGAAGGCGTTCTCGATGCCCGAGCACCTGGGCACGCATATCGACGCGCCGAATCACTTCGAGAAGAACCAGCCGACGGTCGCTCAGATCGATCCGCAGTTGCTCTTCGGACCGGGAGTGATCCTCGACATTTCTGTCCGCGCCGAGATGGACCACGACACCGAGCTGACCGTCGCCGACATCAAGGCCTGGGAAGCCGAGCACGGTCGCATCCCGGATGGAGCGATCGTCTTTCTGAGGACCGGCTGGGGCCGCTTCTTCTGGAATTACTCGCGCTACAAAAATCAGGACGCGATGGGCCGGCTCCACTTCCCATCGTTCTCCGGCGAGGCCGCGAGGTTTCTGATGAAAGAGCGGAAGGCAAAGGGTGTCGGCATCGACAATCTGAGCATCGACCGCGGGATCTCGAAGGACTTCGCTGTGCATCACATCGTCAACGGCGCCGGTCGCTTCGGTCTCGAAAACGTCGCTCACCTGGAGAAGCTGCCCCCGCGAGGTTTTCAGGTGATCGTCGCCCCGATCAAGATCGAACAGGGCACCGGCGGCCCGGTCCGTGTGTTCGCGGTGCTGGGGCAGACGCCCTGAATTCGCAACTTTGAACGAGACTCGACCATGCGATATCTCGTGATCGTCATGCCGACTGAAAATGGCTGGTCTGCCCATGTTCCGGATTTGCCGGGCTGTGTCGCCGCTGGCGAGTCGCGTGATGAAACAATCGAACTGATGCGCGGGGCGATCGAAATGCATCTCGATGGGATGCGAGAAGACGGCCAGACGGTTCCGGAGCCGTCCGCTCAGGCAGAGTTCGTCGAACTGCAGCAGACGTAAGCGACTGGACGAGAATCGCTGTCACGTTCTTTCTTTCTGTTCCCTGCTCCCTGCTCCCTCTTCCGATGAACTATTTCGCTCACGCCATTCGATTCCTCGACCGGCCCGTGTTCGCCGTGGCGACCGGGTTGCCGGATATGTTGTCGGTCGTCGATCGGCGGATGCGGTTGCGGGCTCGGCGGGTCGAGCCGTTTGCGGATGGGTCGGGATCGTTTGAGGCCGAAGTTGCCGCCGGAGCGCTGCAGCATCTGGAAGACGACCGCTGGTTTCACTCGACGCGGTGCTTTGTCGAAACGAGTGGCGAACTGACTCGGCTGTTTCGTGAAGCGATCGGTGACGATGACGGCGGTGCCCGCTGCGCGTTTCTCGGCCACATCGTGACTGAGCTGCAGCTTGACGGAGCGCTGAGCGAGCAGAATCCGGAACTGCTCGACCACTATTACGGGCTGCTGGACGAAGTCGACGCGGTGGCGATTGAGCAGTCCGTCAATCGGATGGCGACGAAGACGTCCGACCGACTGGCGTGGTTGATTGAACGCTTTCGTGAAGCTCAATTCCTGCGGGACTACAACGACGTGAGCCGCTTGCGATTCCGCCTGAATCAAATCATGCTTCGAGTCCGACTGGCGGAACTTCCGGACACGCTGGAAGAGGCTCTGGCCGAAAGCTGGAACGTCGTTCGTGAGCGGGTCGACGGCCTGCTGCCTCGCGAGCATTTTGAGTTTTGATCCTCGTGCTCAAGGGCGGTGAGTTCGTTACTCGTCGCTGGATTCTCAGGAATTCAGGGAACGTCGGCGGTCTGAGTTCCTGCGAATCCAGCGACATCGAATGTGAAATTCATTCCAACGCAGAGAGTTGGAACGAGTACGAAACGAAGCATCGAACAACCTCAGGAGACGACAACGATGAAGTACGGATTCAACCTGCTGCTGTGGACGACCGACGTGCAGGAAGCGGACTTCCCGACGCTCGAGAAGCTCAAGGAGATCGGGTACGACGGCGTCGAGCTGCCGATCTTTAATCTGGACGTCGACAACTTCGCGAAGATCGGTACGAAGCTCGACGAGCTGGGGCTCGGTCGGACATCAGTCACCGTCAGCACAGACGAAGAGAATCCGATTTCTCCAGACGCAGAGATTCGCCAGAAGGCGGTCGATCGTCTGAAGCTGGCTGTCGATTGTGCGGCTGCTGCTGGAGCGACGCATCTCTGCGGACCGCTGCACTCGGCACTGGGCTCGTTTCCTCCGTCGGAGGAACTGCTGGGCTTCCGCGAGTTCGCTGCTCGCGGCGTTGCTCGCACGGACGACGAGTGGAAGTGGTGCCAGGACGTGCTTGGCCAGGTCGCTGATCACGCTCAGGCCAACAACGTGACGCTGGTCTTCGAGTACCTGAATCGCTTCGAGTGCTACTTCGCGAACAGTGCCGCCGACGCCGCTCGTTTCTGCCGCGAGGTCGGGCATCCGAACCTGAAGATGATGTACGACACGTTCCACGCGAACATCGAAGAGAAGTGTATTCGTACTGCGGTCCAGGACTGCAAAGACCAGATGGTCCACGTGCACATCTCCGAGAACGATCGTTCGACGCCGGGCAAGGGCGGCGTCAACTGGGATGCTTCGTTCGACGCGATCAAGGAAGTCGGCTACGACGGCTGGATGGTGGTTGAAGCGTTCGGCCTCGCTCTGCCGGACCTCGCCGCCGCGACGAAGATCTGGCGCCGCATGTACGACACCGAAGACGCTCTCGCGACGGACGCGCTCGCGTTCATGAAGTCGCGCGTCGAAGGCTGATCTTCTGTGGGTCGGAACGAGTGCAGCGAGTTCCGGCGTCTGCCTGTCTCGTTTAACGCCCAGCCGCAGGCGCCGGCCACCAGACAGCCTGGACCGTTCTGGTGGCCGGCGCCTGCGGCTGGGCGTTAAACAAATCTGCCGTGCTGCGCGACGCAGCTTTTGTTTGTCAGACACTGGAGTTTGCTATGGTCGCTCGAAAAACGTTCGCCGTTGTTGTGGCAGGGATTGCATGGTTTGCAGTGACGTCGGCAGCTGACGCTCAGGTCTCGACGCAGAAGTCTGAAGTTCAGGAGTCGGTCACGCGGGCGGTTGACGGGACGATGGTCAACACCGTTCAGCCGGCGAAGAAGGCCGACGTTTCCGGCGGTCCGGCGGTGACCTGGATCTGGAATCAGGGTGACGCTGCTCAGAGTGCGTTTCTGCGGAAGTCTTTCGAGGCGAACGCGAAGTCGGCGGCTCTGATTGCGACCTGCGATAACGGAATGACGGTCCGGCTGAACGGCAAGGTCGTTGCTCGCAGCAGCGAGTGGCAGCAGCCGGTCACGGTCGACGTGACGAAGGCTCTCAAGCAGGGGGCGAACGAGATCGTCGCCGATGTGACGAACGAAGGCGGGACCGGCGGGTTCGCGTTGAAGCTTGTGCTGACGAAGGCGGACGGCTCGAAGGACTTCGTTGTCTCGGACGCCTCATGGACGATGGCGAAGGATCGCGAGTTCAAAGAGCTGTATGAAATCAAAACCGAAGGCCAGATGGGCGTCGGACCGTGGGGCGATGTCTTTTCGAACCCCGGCGGAGGCGGCAGCAGTCTGCTGAAGGGCGCTGTCCCGCGCGGTGTCTTCCTGACGCAGCCCGGCTTTCAGGTCGAACTGCTCTACAACGTGCCGAAGGACACGCAGGGATCGTGGGTCTGCATCACGTTCGATAATCAGGGACGGATCATCGCGAGCGACCAGGGTGGCAAGGGGCTCTTCCGAGTTACGCCCGCGCCGCTGGGCAGCGATGAACCAACGAAGGTTGAGAAACTCGATTTGCCGATCACGTCCGCCCAGGGAATGCTGTGGGCGTTTGATTCGTTGTACCTGTCCGTTAATGGCGGGCCGGGCAGCGGCTTTTACCGAGCGACGGATGCGGACGGCGACGGAGAACTCGACAAGGTCACAAAGCTCAAAGACTTTCGAGGC
>Ga0070726_10000752_pt1 | contig 37048 bp, 33 predicted proteins | sample tdAd471_FD_67275 | JGI IMG/M metagenome (GOLD analysis project Ga0070726, IMG submission 67275) | Marine sediment microbial communities from the Atlantic coast under amendment with organic carbon and nitrate - tdAd47.1 | ecosystem: Environmental > Aquatic > Marine > Coastal > Sediment | place...
GAGGCGTGGGAGCCCTACAAGCGCTCCGATCACTGGATGAAGCGCGCCTACTTTTTGGCCGCTCAGCGACTCAATCACCCCCACACTCGCGCGCTCGTGGATGCCATTACGGCACGCTCTCTCGAGGGCACTGATGCTACCCCATTTGATGTGATTCAAAAGTCAGAGCGCGTCTGGGACAAGATTGCGGACTACCAGCGCGACTTGGGTTATCCGCGTCCCAGCGCCAGCGAGTGGGGCAGCTTCGTGAGCACACTTTCCGAGCTCAGCGCACACACGGCGGGTGATTCCGTGGAGGAAGCAACACCGGCTAATGTCGAGTCTGGTGGTGCAAACAGCAAGTGCGTCGAGCGCTTTGATCCCGTTGAAGCTGCCGCTGCGCGCCATGACATTGGTGAGCGAAGCACAGAAGCGCAACAACGCAACTGGGACGAATGGGCAATCAACGAGCGCGTGCAAGACTTTCGCCGCTCCGCCGCGATTAGCCCCACCATGAGCGGGCGTGCGCTGTGCGAGCGGTACGTCATGGCTGTACTAGGTGCGCCAGCGCAAGCTGAAGACAGCGGAGCGCTGGACAGCGATCAGCGCGAGCAAGACTTGTCGCTGGTCTGTGACATTTTGGCTGATCGTGTCACTCGTGACCACGTTGCTGGGCTTGATTACACGACACGCGATCTGCACGAGGCTTACGAAGCGGTATCTGCAGAGCGTGATGACAGCGCTGTTCCATGCGATTTGTTTGTGCGCAAGGCCGCCGAACGCGGTGTGCGCATGATGCCCGTGCTGGCTGCTGTGATTGTGCAATGAGGTATTATTAAAAATGTCTTGGTACACACGATGGGGTTGCTCTTGGCAGTGGTGCTGTCAGGGTTCAAAACGAGCAAAGCCTGCTGATGAATGCGTAACAGAAGCCGACATTTGGGAAGCACTCGATAATCTCTCGCACGAGTCTGTCTATCGCACTGCGCTTGAAATGAGCCAGACACTGGTCGAATTGGAAGCTCCTGCATTGGCGCTTTTGCGAAAGTTGGCACGCGAGCATGGTTATTCACCATCTCACGCACATGCGGAACTCCGCAGGCGGGAGCTCAACATTTGGATATACGTCAATGACAATAGCGTGCGTGCATTTGTTGGTTCGAGTGATGATTATGAGTATGCCTTGGAATCCCGATGTGGATACACATCAATGGCTGATAACGAGCGTGCCATTCAGCGGATTGAGTTTTAAAAATTATTCACCCACTGAAGAGGGGTTCATCATGGATGATGGTGATGATGGAATAGAAGAAGAAGAAGACCCCGTCATTGATCAAGACGCGCTAGTCTCCCTCTTGCTCGCGCAGCAACAAAAGCGTGCTGCGAAAAAGAAAATCACACAAGCGCACGTGGATAATGCAACCAAAGAAGACAAGCGGCTCGCCCAAGAGTACAAGGCGCTCTCTTCCGCAGTGTCTGCCAAACGCAAGCGCATTGATGCGCTCAAAGGCCAACATCATGAGCAGTCGCTCTATGCAGAACGCATGGCAGCGCGCCACATGTCCATCTGGTGGGTAGCACTTTGGCTGCTCTCGCTCCTCTTTACAGGTGCGTTTGTGCTGGATCATCGATGGGGACTTGCCGCTGCATCATATGTTGCTTCGCAACTCGTTTGGCGAGGATTGTACGTGGAGCGCAACTTTTATCCCACACTACTCGCAGTCGCGCTATTGTGTATCACCACAGCGTTGAGCCGCACCGTGATTGGATAAAAAAATCAATGGAATCTCATGGGGCTATCAAATGCGTAGAAGGCACATCGCTACGAGCTCACGCTGAGAAGCTGTGTGCTTATCCAGCGCTCCAACCACATGAGTTCTTGCAAGCGGTGGCGTTTGGCCCAGAATACGCGACCATGGTGCATTTGGTGATTCCCACTTGCTTTGGGGCGCTACTCAATCATACACACGAAGAAGAGATGCGCACCATGTTGCAATGGGATGATCCAGTGTTGTGTCGACAAGAACAAATCTACCGCAGCTGTGCCGTGTGCTCGCATCCGCTTCGTGCACCATGCAGGCGACCATATCAGTGTGTGATTCGCTTCATGGGTGCATTTGACAGGAATGACTCTGAAGAGAGCATGGAGAACTGGCATTACGACATGTACGCAGGTCTGTTGTGTCGCAACTGCCAGGTGGCGCCCACCTATCAGCTTGTACCCGTTTGGCACGACATTTGGACGACGTTTCGCCGCATGATTGAGATGCGCGCCTTTCACGATTCCATTCCGCTGGATCATTTCGATGACATCAACGAAGAAATGGAGCCATTGGAACGTGCATGCAACGGCGTCGCACGCAGCTGCCTCTGGCGGTTGGAACGCATCAACCAGGACACTGCGCGCGGTGGGTCCATCATGATACGCATGCTGGTCCGCAATCGTCGCGATACGGAATGCGATCATTGCGGATGCGAAGCCGCACGCCCACTCGTAACATGTCAAGCGTGCGGCATTGCGCAATGGTGCAGCAGTAGCAGCGATGCGAATGACTGTGCGCGTGACGCAAGCATCTATCACGCACCCATTTGCGCTACACTGCAAGCTGGTGTGCTGCTCGATATCGATAATGCGTGGTACATTTGTATGCATGAGGTGCCTGGCTCAACACTGCCGGCATGGCAACTTGTGCTATCCGACTTGCTGCAGCAGAAATAGTGTTGGTGAACAAGAAGAAAGAGAGACGATAAACTCGCGCGCGTCTCACAACACTTGCAGACACTCTCAAAAAAACGCATCATGGGATGGACCGTTGAACAGAGCTATCAGCTCACATCGCTTCTGGCATTTGTGCTCTTTGGCCAATGGGTGAGCAAAAACCGCAAGATTGGTCACCTGTACCGGCTCGAAGCAGCTCACTATGGAATCCAATGGCTGATCCCCGGCTGGGTCTTTCCAATCGTCTGGGGACTGCTGTGGCCCTGTGTGATTGCATCATTCTTCTTGTACACCACCTACACCGTCAGCACGGATGCGTTGTGGCCCTTTCTGGCCGTTGACGTCATGTTCAAAGTGAACATCTTGTTGGCTGCTCTCTGGACGCGGTTCTTCTTTTTCTACCGCCGCCGAGGACTTGCGCTCACCGTGGCTGCTTTGCTCATGGCCACTGCATGGGCCATCTTTGGCATTATGATCTCGGGCATCAACGTGAGCCACACAAACTCGGTGTACCTTGCACCCGCGCTGCTGTTCCTGCCGTACGCGCTGTGGCTGACTGTTGCGTTTTGCATTAGCATGCAGTGGATGAACGTTCACGCAATGCACGTGGCTAACAGCAAGCCCGCATTTGACCCGCGCGTTGCAATGGAGCGATTCCTGGCACAACGCAAAGCTACCGGAGGAGCAGGAGCGACACCACTGCTGTGGGTGCGTTGAGTAAACAAAAAACAAGTGTGTCGTAATGAGGGTATGCTCGTTGCGCTAGCAATTCTGTCACTGGCTACGGCATCGTACACACTCCCTCCCATATTGAGCTGTGAAGCACCGCATCACAAGGATCTCTTTGTCATTACGGGAACAGACACCATGTTTGTGTGCAATGGTGCTGGGGAATGGATCTTTCGTGGTCGCCGTCCGCGCATGCTCGTTTTACCACAGCACTATAAGCTGGCCTATGAAGTACGCATGTGTGTGCGGACATTGTTGCGCTCGCGTAACGCTGGACACGTAATTGCGGGCCACACGTGTGTGCTTGAGCGCTACGGAGATGTGGTGGTCTGCGCCAACTTTCGCAAGGTGTTCAAGTGTGTGGCGCACACGTGGCAATTGGCGGTTTAACTACCCACGCGTTGACAGTAAAAGCTCCTGTTGCCCATGTCCGAATTGCCGGAGCCTCCTGACTTGCGCCACAGCACGGAGAGCGTTTGCGCACCATTGACCGTAGCCAATGACATTGTGCCAAACTGCACTTCATCAGAGCTACCTGTGATTGAGCGGACGGAAGATGTAATCTCCGTTCCAGCTACAGCAATTGCGCACTCATAAGAGCCGTTGGCGTTGGACGGGTCAATGCTAGAGTGAAACCAACAATGCCATACTCCCGATGATGGCGTAAATTCCATACCCGTGACCAGCGTAAACGTGGATGAGCTAAACGAACTAATGGTAGTGGTAGAAGCAATCTCATTATACGTAAGCGCCGTCGCCGTCCCCCCACCAGCAGTTTGCCACGTCGCCGTCGTTGAGCCCGTCGCAGTCAGCACCTGACCAGTGGTGGGCGTATTGGTCACCGTCATGGCTCCTGCAGTGTCCATAATCACATTTGCATCAGCACCGGGGTCGGAAATGGTGTACGTGCGCGAAGCGGCAGGAGCCGTTGCGGAAATGGTGGCCGTGTTGGTGGTTCCCAGCGTCAATTGATTCGTGGTTGCTGTCAGCGTGGTCGATGCAAACGTGGGCGTGGCAGCGGTATGAATGTCCTGTGGCGTGGAAAGCGTAATGCTTCCCGCACCATTGGTAACCACAACCTGATTGGTGGTGCCCGTAATGGTGGCTGCGACGGGATCACCACCCGCGTTGCCGATGAGTACTTGTCCATCACCAGTGAGCATGCTGGCAAAGTCTGCCGCTACCAGCGACCTGAACGACGGTGCTGCAGCGCCTCCGCTAGTAGGTCCTGCCCATAGCGTGTTTGCCGTTTGCGTGTCAAGCGTCACGTCAAGCGTGACGGTGTTTGCGCCCGGCGTGGTGACAACATCAAACACCGCCGCGGGCATGTTGAGCGTCACGGTGCCTAGCGCTGTTGTGCCCACGGTAATGGTGCCCGCGCCAGGCGTGATGCTTACGAGCGTGCCAGCCGTCAGCTGTGACGCAACTGGTGCCAAGCCCGTGGACCCAATGTAGAGTTGTCCATTGGTGAGCGCCGGCAAGTCCCCAAGTGCCATGGTGCGAAACGTGGGCACGCCCGCTGACCCAGTGGGTGCAGCGAAAAACGTGGCTGCAGACTGCGATACCAGCGTGGCTGCCAGCGTTCCCGTGGTGGTGACTGGGCTACCCGAGACGGAAAAGATGCCTGGCAGCGATAGCCCGACACTGGTGACTGTTCCAGCTCCACTCGTGGCCGTAATGGTCGTTGTGCCTCCCATGGTGACAATGGTAATGCCAGTTCCTGCAGTCAGCGTGCTCACAGTGGTTCCAGCGCCCGTGCCAATGAAAATGTCATCAACACCCAGCGTCACCAGCGACACGTCCACCGTGCCGGCACCATTGGTCACCGCAATCCCCGTGCCTGCGGTCAGTGTGTTGGCCACAGGGTCACCACCCGTCACGCCAATAATGAGCTCTCCATCGAGCATGTTTCCAAACGCGCCATCCACATCAGACGCCACCAGCGCACGAAACGATGGCGTTCCAGATGACCCAGCGGGTGCCGCAAAGAATGTTGCTGCTGCTTGCGACTTTAGCGCCGGGCTCAGCGTACCCGACGTTGTGACAGGACTTCCCGTCACGGTGCCATCAAAAATGACGTCAGGCATGCTCAGCGCAACGCTAGTGACACTTCCCCCGCCCGCCAATGACGTAATGGTCGTTGTACCGCCCGCGGTAACAATGCTAATCCCACTACCAGCCACCAGCGTGCTCGTATTTGTTCCACTGGCAGTGCCAATCAAAATGTCATCCACACCCAAGCCTCCAACGGCCACAGTCACGCTGCCAGGAGCATTGATGATATCAATCCCAATGCCAGCAGTCAGCGTGTCGGCGACCGGATCACTACCAGTCACACCAATCAACACTTGACCATCCAACATGCCGCCAAACGCAGCTCCCACATCAGATGCAGCCAGCGTGCGAAACAAAGGCGTTCCGGAAGAGAGCGCTGGCGCCGCCAGAAATGTGCCTGCCGCCTGCGATTTTAGCGACGGACTCAGCGTTCCAGACGTTGTTACGGGACTTCCAGTCACGGCAGTATCATAAATAACGTCGGGCATGCCCAGCGCCACGCTTGTGACGGTTCCACCCCCCGCGAGAGACGTGATGGTTGTGGCACCACCCATGGTCACAATGCTGATCCCACTTCCTGCGGTGAGCGTGCTAGCCACTGTTCCTCCGGCGGTGCCAATCAAAATGTCATCAGTGCTCCCAAGGAGCATGTCAAAATCTTCCAGATCAAGCGCGCGAAACGCTGGCGCTGCAGCGCCACCCGTGGTGGGTCCAGACCAGAATGTGTTGGCCAACTGTGTGGCCTTTGTGAGTGCCAGCGTTCCGCTGCTCGTAATTGGACTTCCTGCGAGCGAAAACTCTGCCGGAACGCTCATTGCCACACTCGTCACAGTCCCCAGCGTAGTCGCTGCAACAGTGATGCTACTTGCACCCGGCGTCACGGTAATGCCACTACCCGCTGCAACGGTAAAGTCTAGCGCGGGCGCCGCTGTTGGTGATATCCCGTTGATTGTTGCCACGCGATCCGGAATGCAATCAGCACCCAGCGTGCCGCCAGTGCATATGAGCGAGCCTCCGAGATCCAAATCACCCGTAATGGTGGCATTCATCAGCGTGAGTGCAGCGGGAATGCATGATTCTGAAATTGGCATGCCCATGGGGCACATGGCGCCGGCCAAGCTGATGCATGAGCTATCAATGGATCCGCTACCACTGCATGTGAGCGGTCCTTGCAGATCAACGTTTTGCGCCTCTAGAAACGTCACGTTGATCGCATCTTGCTCTAGCGTCGCAACGTTGATCATTGTGCTGTTGATGAGCGTAAGGTCGTTGACCATGAGTGAGTTGAGCACCAAGTCCTGCGGAATACAGTTGCTGCCGAGCGGGCCACCGGGACACATTTGGCTGCTAATGTCGTAGCATGACGCAGAAAGCGGCGACGTGCACGACGTAGACGTGCCAAGGAATGTGGTTCCCGTCACGGTGAGCATGCTGAGCATGAGCGAGTTGGGCATGCACGTTGCGTCGAGTGGCGACGTGCACGTTTGTGCAGAAATGTCTGCTGCAATGTCCAGCGTTGCTCCTGGACCCAGTGTGACAGTAATGGCGTTGCCACCAGTCACGGCGCCTTCCACCAGCGCTGTGCCTGCTGTGTTGGACATGATGACGCGCTCGCCCACGTAGGGGCCCGCGTTGTTGGTTCCGCCCGCGCCGAGAGGCACCAACGGTAGATCATCAGCATCAATGACGCGCCACGTGGGTGCTACAGCGCCTCCACTGGCGGGGCCAGCAAAGAACGTGTTTGCCGACTGCACTGCCAAATTGGCAACGAGCGTGCCTGCAGTAGTGACTGGACTCCCGCTGACGCTTGCATACAGTACGGCAGGTAGCGTAAGGCCTACGCTGGTCACCGTTCCACTTCCACCGCCACCCGTGGCAGAAATTACCGTTTCACCACCAGCAGTGACAATGGTGATTCCAGTGCCCGCGGTCAGGTTGCTCCCTTCCAGCGCTCCACCAGGGCCAGCAATGAGGATCTGTCCTTCCTGCAAGCCCAACGCGGAAAAGTCGTCCACCGAGAGCGCGCGAAACACTGGCGGTGCAGCGGGATCAAACGCGCCCGCGGGTCCTGCCCACACTGTGTTTGCAGCTTGATCCACCAGCGTTCCCGTAAGTGTGCCCGCTGTTGTGACGGGACTCCCGCTGACGCTCAAAATGGACGCGGGCAGCGCGAGCGCCACGCTTGTCACCGTTCCACTTCCCACGCCCGTGGCTGAAATGACCGTTTCACCTCCAGCGGTGACGATGGAGATTCCGCTGCCCGCAGTAAGGTTGCTCGCCATGAGCACGCCACCGGGTCCTGCAATGAGCATCTCGCCTTCTTGGAGCCCAAACACGCTCAAGTCCTCGAGCTCGAGCGTGCGAAACGACGGTTGCCCATCACCACCCATGGGCGGGCCGGCCCACACTGTGTTTGGTGGTTGATCCACCTTGGTCATGATTAACATTCCCATGCTGACGGTGGTGTTGAATTCTTCAGGCGCTGAAAAGTAGAGCGAGTCCACGTTGATGGTGATTCCATGCATGCCTCCGTTGATTGAGATGCCAGCTCCCGCGGTAATGGAATAATCCAGCGTGCCGGGCGTGGGTACAATGGTGTTGATCGTTTGCACGCCAGTGTCGTTGATGCGGCTGGCAATTTCATCAAAATCCAAGCAATCAGTGTCAATGTAGTTTCCAGGTGAGCATGTGAGCGGCTGCATGAGCGGCGGCGATCCCGCAGGCACGATTGTGTTGCACAAGTTGGCCGTTGAATTGCCGTACGGATCAAACGTTGCTGCCAACGTGATGAGCTGTTCCGTATTGCAAATTGCTAGCACCGTTGTGTCTTGGCCATTGGCGAGGAGCACTGTCATTTGGTTTTGCAGCGTGTTCCACGTAATCATGTCTTCGGCAGTGTCGCGCTTCCATATACGCGCGCGCTTGCTCTCTGCGCGCAAGCTCTGCTCTTCTTCAAAATTGCGGCTAAACACACCACCAGGCGGAGTTGATCCAGTTTCCACCGAGTTTAGCAGCGTATTGGTCGCGTTAATGGGTACCACAGCGTACGTCAACAACCATGTGCCTTGCGCATCTTTTGATGCCGAAAACACGGGCTGAAACACCACAAATTGCGTCGGATACGCAGTGGTAAAGACGCTCGTGCTGTAGCTAAACGTGTACGTGTACATCGCAATGCACGTGACGTTTGCAGTGTCACCGGGCTCAAAGAACGTTGCGTTGCAGTTGGAAATCATCAAGTGATTCGTTGCGAGACCACCCGCAAAGACAGTCATCTGTTGGCCCCAGCTGTCGAGCGCCGTAGCGTCCACGTCCAAGTGATAATTGCCACCACCCAGCGGAACGTCGGTCAGAAAGGTAAAGGCGCGATGAAAATCAATGTAAGCGCCCGCCACAAAGAGTTCCACATTGTGCTGCCAATCCTGACGCGTGACGGTGCGCGCAAACTCATCCACACGCGCTTGTAGCGCAGCAGTCTCTTGGAGCACAGTTGGTGGCACCACAGGTGCTGGTGGTGCCATTCCAGTCCCTGGGTTGAGCACAATCAATAGAATGGTGCCCAAAAATAGCAGCAAGATAAACACGAGCCACCACCATTTGGCTACAAATGGAGTGTAGCGCTGTGCTGTTTTGGTCGATTGTGGAGTTTGTTTTGCGGCTCCCCAATTTCCACCACCACCTCCTCTGCTGCGTAACACAGCACCATCTCCTGCTGCTCCTCCTCCTCCTGCTGAGGACATTTACCGTCTGACAAAGAAGGAGGAACAAAGCACAGCGGGCTAGAAACTAATGTCTAGATGCAGAGTGATTGGACAAATAATTTGTTTCCTCTGTTTTATAAAAGTTATGGCTTCCGCGGAGGGCTATGTCTTTATCTTTCCGCGCGAGCTTGCCGCAAAGCCCTTTGCGCTGGCCATTGGCGAGTATGATGATTTCAACAGCGCTCGGCTAGACGATCTGCTGGGACGCGCGCCCGATGCACAAGCTGTGGAAACTGTATCAATTCCATCGTGCGGTATCGAGTGTCATCATTTGCAAAGTGACGTGCACACGCATCTCGCCGACTTGTTTCTCGAGACGTTTGTTCCTATTGATTATGCGCCCATGTTCCCGTGTCCTGCGCGCTTCGCGCCACATGGTGTGCTTGTCATTACGGGACCCAACAAGCGGCTCCTCTGCACAGATGTCACTCTTTTTTTGACACGCTCGATTGAATCAATGCATCGAGCTGCGACAACACCACCGCTCTTGTCCAGTCTATTTAATGAAGAATACTAGTAGCGCCTCGTACATCCCATGACATGCTCCACACATATGTGGCTATCGCACGTATTGTTATCCACGTGTAACCACCCACCACCGTCGGGATTGCTGACAGTCATGTTCCATGGCGCACGCTCCAATCGGTGGATGACATTGCGCATCACGTCCCACGTCACGTATTTGCTGTCGAGATAGAGTTGAAACGGTTGATGTGGAGCCAGCGAGCGTTCCCAGATGGCCGGACATACCACCGTTAGCATGACAAAGGACAAATACCCCATCTTTATATAGTCTTTGGCGGAGCGCCGCTACCCATCAAACTGAGCGTGCGGTCATACTTGTAGGCTGTGAGCTTAACCCCTACAATTTGATACCCACCACCACCATCTGTGCGTCGCACGACGATTTTGGCATGCAAATCGCTGGTAATTTCCGCCTCGATAACAGCACCATCTTCTTCTTCTGATGAGCAAGACGCCGATACGGTTGCGCTCGGCCGCCGGCGGTGTTTCATACAACTGCTTGAACGGCGTCGATGATGACCGCGCGGCTGAAACGCTTCGCGCAGCACTGAGCGTCGAATCGTGCACTCACAAAAGGGTGCTGGATAATAGTGTGCGTTGAAAAACTGAATACAGATATCACCGTCCTTCACGTCAACGGGAAGCGCAATGACGCTCAAATTGTGATAGGAATCACAGTCGCGCATTGATTCTGGCGGAATCATCCGGTCTGGGAGCAACGCTTGAAGCGTGCGCGTGTCTTGCGTGTTTGTGCGATCAGCATCCATCTCGACGCGCTCCTGACCATGGACGCGCGTTTCGGTTGGGCTGTTTGCGGGCATCTCCCATGACATTGTACGCATCATGTTGGGGTGATACTCTGTGCCGATGACTTGTGGACGCCATAAAAATTGCGCTTCAAAGTCCCGCTTGCGCGGCTGACGTATCCATGCCACCACTTTGTTGCACTCTGCCTCTGCGGCGTCAGCTGCTGCAGATTCAAGCGACCAATCTCGCGGCATTTTGAATGAGATGCCGCGGATGGTGGTGTTCCGTCCGAGCCCATTACTCGCTCCCATGTAGCGCTTCTCAGCGCTGTACTCAACGGTAACCTCAGAGCCACCACCACCAAACGCTTGACGCTGCACGTATATGTGCTTAATGGGCGCATCTGAAGCACACGCATAAGAGAGGTGCATGAAAACGCGTGCCCACAGTATTTTGATGGGCTTTTCAAGCAACACGCAGATGATAATGGGATCTGCTAGCGGCACCAGCAAATGCATGTCGGCACATCCCGGTTTGGTTGCATACGTCTGCCGTCCGATGCCATCACAAGACGTTGCGTAAAGACCCGCCGTGGAATCACCAATGCACGCCAGCAGGGCTGGCGTGTCATCAGCTACCTCCATCATCACTCCTTTACAATTAGCAAAGAGAAACTTGCTGATTAATGGCAACGTTTCATTCATTTTGCTTGGATAAAACCATGGCGCGCTCCATTGTTCCTTGCAGCTGCCGCGCGAAGCATGGGAGTCTTTGCTGCCGCGCCAGCACCAGCACCACCATTTTGTGCCGCAGAAGCACTAGGTGCCGTGGTACTACGACGCACAACTGCAGGAGCAGGAGCATGTGCAGACTTTCCAATGGGTGCGGAAGCTGGCTGTTGTTGAATAGCACGATTCGTGCTGCTAAGCTTCATGTCATAGCGCTCAAATGCCATGGCAAGCTTGAGGCGATCGCGAAACTCCCAGACAAAGTAAATGTTGATCAGCAGCAGTGCCGCCATGAGAAATAAAACAACCACAAGTATGATTAACATCCAGCGGTTTTGCGTACACAACGTGCTATCGCAAACAGCAAGCTCTGAGAGACTGAATCCCGCATGAATGAGACCCGAAAATGCGGCAGCTCCCAAAATGATCATGTAAGCACCAAGCCATGAAACTGTGCGTTCTGCGCCACGCTCGAGCACACCTGACTCGTTGACGTAATTGAGACCAAAGAGAGTGGCAGCGGTACCAAATCCAGCTGCGACGAGCTCCACAATCAACCACCATCCCAAGTGCGTGTACGCGCTGTACGTAGTGGGTGCACCATCATAGAGTGCAAACCCAGGCACAATGGCCGCCAGCGCCCACAGGAGAAGAAATGCCCACTGTACAACCACGACAACCAACACTTGCACTTGAGCGATTTTGAGTGATTCCACAACGTCGCGATCAGAGAGCGATCCTAGCATCTCTGCGTTGTAATCATCATCTTTGAGGCGACGGCAGCATCCCATTTTGCGGGAGCTTCCACCATCAACGATGCGATACGTTGTGGCACTGCCGTTCATCTCAGCACAGAGAAAGTGATGGGATTTGTTGTAATGATGAACAGCGCTGGTGTACTTATAGCCACGCTTTTCATTCTTTGTCAGAAAACAAAACCAGTCATGGTGATTGCACGTCAGCGCTACCCCATCAACACGGGGACAGCGCTCCATGACAAGATGGTACAGCACTGGACGCTGCGCGAGCAATCCGCGCTCGACGTTACGCGCCGCGTGCTTGACCGCTATGAGCAAGTGGAAGAAAACAGCAAGAGGCGCAAGCGTAATGACGGTGATGAGATTGTAGCGCGCATGACGGACATTTTCATGCACGGGTTGGGCGTCAAGTGGAGTGATGACCAGATTCGCGTGTTCAAGGCGTTTCAAGCAACGTGCTTGCCGCTCATCTATGGTGATACGTGGAACGAAGAAAAGACACGCGTCATGCGCGACTGGGACATGAAAAAGGAGATTATGTACGCGCTCGTCAACATGGCACGTCGCAACGGCAAGACGTTTTCCGTGTCGGGTGCCGTGGCTGCACTGGCGCTGGCCATGAAGGTCAAGTTTGCCATTTTCTCCACATGCAAGCGCACCTCGCAGCTCATGCTGGAAGCCATTCTCGATCACATTGATCGCGCGTTTGCAAAGGGAACACACGTGAGCGAGCAGGACTTTCTCGTCGTTACGCGCAACAGCGAGTGCGTTGTCTACCAAGGACCCGACGGGACCAAGCGCATCATTGGATCTTTTCCTGGCTCCGTTCGGGTAAGCACTCTCTTCTTGATTTGTTGTTGTTGTGTGGCAAAGAAGCTCCTTGGTTGATAAGTACGGTACGTGACGCTCCATACTTTGTTTTCTCGCGCGTGATGAGAGTGTTCTGGTGTTTGGTTCTCCTCCTCGCGCAGGTGAATGCACTGTCTACAATCAGCGCCAAGGAAGTCAACTCTGTGCGTGAAGGATGTGAACACAACTGTGGAGACGCTGCTGTTGATGCGTCGTGCATGCAAGCGTGCTGGGCACAGTTTTTTCAAACTCGCAAGGCACAGGCGTCACGTGCCATACCGGTTATGGAACAGCCAGCACCAGCCATGAAGCCTGTCGCGACACACACCAGCAAGGCAGAAGCGTTTCGACGAATGTTGTATGACCGCCGGCAACGAGCAAAGCTTCTGCGCGGGCGAAGGAAATGATGAATTGGACCCGGTGTACTATTCCCATTGATAGTGCTGCAATAAAAAAAGCGGGAGAAAAAAGGAATGTGCCTCGGGTGTTGTTGCCCGCGCTGCTGCTGCTGCTATACCATCTTGCTGGCAACGGGCGTGGTGATGATTGTTTTGGCCAGCGTGTGGGCGTTTGGTATGCCCAGTGTCAATTTATTCTAGTAAATCACACACTTTCCGGTGTTCCGCTTCCCAGTGATCATCAGCGCACGCGTCAGAGCAATAATAAGCTGTTTTGCATCCACCGCAGCGGTAATCCACAGCTTCTTGTCCGCAGCGCGCACACAGCAATGGTGATCCAAGTGATTCCTTGCGGAGCGCAGGATAAACAGTTCGCAGTCCAGCGGCAAGGCCGGCAAAAATAAGCTTGCGTTCCAGAGACTCTGGAAAGAGCGGTTCAGCGTTTCGCGTCGCCCGTTCCACGACCCACGTGTAAAGCAACGTATCATCGTCATCTTCATCGGTTGCAATATCCTTCTGCGCAACTGGTTCCATGAGATGTACAACATCAGACACCAGCACGCTGCGATCAGTCTCCATTGGAAAGAACAGCTTGACAGCATGCGCGTCCACAGAAATGCGCTCGTGCGAGAGCTCAAACGCGGTAGCAGGATCACCAATCTGCCAATAGGCGTTGATATCCAAGATGGAGCGATAGACACGCCACGTCATGAGTGTGTAGAGTCTGCGCTCTGCTTGCGTTTCGTTCCGACTTGCATACCATTTGTCATCTGCTTGTTCGCGTAGCGCTTGCGCAAACCACTCGCGACCAAACTGGCGTACAAAGATGCGCTGCCAAATCTTGCCATCTTTGCACATTTCGCGAAACGCGCGATTCACGCTGCACATGTGTTGAATGTCACGAATGGAAAGTGTCTTGTCGTTGTATAGCATGTACTCCCACAGATCTGGTGAAAGAGCTTCCCATTGGTTCATTTCCCTTTTTTGTTTAGATGTTTTTTCGACGCATTAAATCAAATTCAAGCACTCTTATGGGCCACTGTATTGTTTGTGAGCGAGAAACAGACGAACTTTGCGTTGGATGCCAACAGCGATGCGCGTACCTCTGTGCGCGTCACGCCAATCCATGCGTGTGGTGCGGTGATGACGGTCCATACTGTAAGGAGTGCATGTACTGCGAGAAGCGTGACTGCCCACCCTGGCCCGGCAAGTGGGCGTGCAGCGTGTGCAAACGCGATCTCAAGCGCGGAGGTTTTGTGGAACGCTGTGCTGACTGCGGGCTCAACCTATGCACGCGCTGCGCTCTCGCATGTTGCTGCGGAGCGCGTGATGAGCCGCCCCATTACGTGTGCCGCAACGGCTATCACGTGTGTGAAGACGGAGGAGAAACGCCCGACGACAATGGCGTGGCATGCATGCGCCCCACGTGCAAGCGCCACGGCATCCTCAAGCTGGCCGTGGGACGGGTGCGCCTCTGCGGTGAGCACATGCGCGAAGCAAAGAAGCGGAGGAAGGAGCTGGTGGGAGAAGAAGAAGAGGGAAAAAAATAATACGCTCAGAACGGTTTAGAGTCCACCATGGCTTCTGTAGCATCCAACACACCATTGTATCCCGCTCGTACATGCGAAAGCGGAATCTGATACGCCGTGACGGAAGATATGCCATCTGCGTCTTCATCTTGCTTCTGCAGCAGAATTACATCACCGCTGATCGTGAGCGTAGCTCCCTTGGCACGTGCGCGCTCTTGAAGTGCCAGGAAGCGCGGATGCATTTCTAGTGATTTCTGCTGACCCATTTAAGCTGGACGAATAATTTCCTCAACAATGAATGACGGTCTCCGTGTTTCACCCATCACTCGCGCGCATCCGCGCTATCCGTTCTCGCGCAACACTGATGTGATGCCCGTGGTTGGCGCGCGGGATGAATCGTGTCCGTTTGCACATTTTACTCAGCATCAACTGCGGTGCGTGATTTCAGCGCCCGATTGGGAAGATGCTGATGATGATGATTAAAGCAACCGTCTAAAATTAATAAGTCAACCCAAGATGATGGTCGGTCCAAATATTCGCCACACTGGTGATGGTGCTAAAATTGCTGGTCCAAACGCCACAGTCCGTGGTGATAACAACATGGTTGTGGGTCCAAATGCAAGAGTGATCGGTGATAACAACATGGTTATTGGCTCCAACGCCCATGTGACTGGTGATGAAAATACGATCCGGGGGCCAAATGCTACGGTATCTGGTGATGCTAACGAGGGGTATGGCGACAATGCCGTTATTACAGGTGACGGCAACAAATGGTGCGGCCACGTGTGCGTGGAGAGTGGTGCTGAAAATGTCATTACTACGCCTGAATACGGTAGTGCTCAAACCAACAGCGGTACAATCGTGAATAATTTCGGCAGTAGCGGACGGGAGAAGCGCTCGCGCGAGCAACACGAAGAAGACCGCTTTGTTGAAGGTCCAACGCCCAACGAAGCTGAACAAGATGAGGCACTCGCAGAAGATGATGATGATGACACCAACGCGTGCACAATTTGCATGTCCAACAAGGCGTGTTGTGTGGTATCTCCATGTATGCATGGCGGTCTGTGCGCTACATGTGCACGCGGGCTGTGTTTTGGGCAGGATGAAGAAGAGCAGCTCAAAAAGTTGGGCGACGTGCACTGCCCGCGCTGCCGGCGTGATGTGGAGAGCATAAAGCGGGTTTACTAGTATCCCATAATCTGCAAGATGTAGCCGTGAAAGTGATTCTTTCCCGCCGTTGCCGGATTCACGTCTCGCACGCGAATCTCCCACGTACCATCAGCATGCGATTCTCCCCAGTGACGCACGCTTGCAAATGCCCACCCACCAGTGGGGTAATTCTTGCCGTGATCGTTTTGCCGTGGTTCCGCCAGTTTTGAAACAGCACCCTCTGGTGATGCCAAATCAATGGCAAGCGAACCGCGATCCGTGTGCCCTAGCGAGCATGTCAGCACGACGTGTTCAATGAACCGGAGCCCAGTCCCACTGACGGGTACAGAAATGTTGAGCGGCATCCATCCACCAGGTACTTGAACCACTCGGATTCCACTGCTCCAAATTCGATGCGGTGAAGGCACGAGTTTGTGTGATTTGGTGTGCGCAATCAGTTGCGGTACTTTGAGCAGTCCAAATCCATAGCCGTGCGAATGGCGATATCCGGCAGCGTTCATGTGCCAATCGTGATCCTCGGTATGTACAGGAAGCGCAGCCTTTGCAATAATGTGCTTCACGTCACGCCACGTCAACTCGGGGCGCTCTTGCAGCATGAGCGCCACAATGCCGGCCGCTAGTGGAGCCGCTGCAGATGTTCCACCAAAATGCGTGGTGCACTCTGCGCTATGCTGACCACCCAGATCAGATGTGATGATCCCACCACCGCCGCCAGAGGAAGGTGTCACCGCCATGAGCGCAGCGCAGCCTTCCGAGTACCACGCACGATTTCCATTGTGATCCAGCGCGCCCACAGCAATGGCGTACGGTGACCCCGCATAGCCATCAAACCCGCACGTATCGCCGTTGCGGCGCCCGTTCCCGCTGGCCCACACGTAGACGGTTCCGCGACCCATGCGTCCGCGCATCCCGCCCGCATACATGGCCATGGTACGCTGTGTCACGCTGCCGGGACGCGATAGATGGCGCCCGTCGTCGCGTGGTCCCCACGAGCACGAAAAGACGTCCACGTTTCCCATGGCGTGGTATGAGAGCGCTTCTGCTTCCGTCATGTCAGTCACAGGCGCTGCAATGACGCGTATGCCGGCCAACGACGCTCCAGGAGCCACGCCCCTGCCGCAATGACCGTTGTTCTGCGCCGCTGCCGCCACGCCTGCTGCTGCGGTGCCGTGATTGTCGCGTGACAGCGGCATCGGATCTGGGCGCCGCCCATTAAAATCGTAGCTGTGCGTTGCCGCGTAACGCGGAGCAATCTCGGGATGCGTGTGTTGGAGACCATCATCTACCACGCCAATGACCACCCCGGAGCCCGTATGATTTGCGGGAACGCCATCCACTTGCACACTCCAAGGGTCGTCATGCAAATGCCACTGATACACATAGAGAGGATCATCCTGCGATCCACGCTTGTATTGTGGCGCGCGTAGCGTCTGCCGCTCCGCAAAACGAACCTCTGGCGCGTCACGTACCAAATGGTGCATGGAACGCGTTCGTGATGGAAGTGGCTCAAACACGTGAAAGCCGGGTAGGAAATCAGTTTCCCTGACGTGCCGCAAATGATGACGCGCCGCAAATGCGACTGCATCTGTGTTGGGTGCCAGCTGGACCACCCATTGTCCGACTCCATCAGCTGCCACCATGGCAATACACAAGACCAACAGCAACATTTTTTTGGTTCTATGATTTTGATGCACAACTTGCGTATAAAGCGGATCAGGTTTTCAAAATCTCTTTCAATACTTGTGCATCCCAGTGTGCGACACATTGCATGTAATGTTGTACAAGGAAACTAAATTCTACAATGCTTTTGCTGAACACAACGTCATCAAATTCAGCGCCGACTCTGACGGAATCGCAGCGAATAACGATTTTCACGACATCCGCATACATGAACTCGCGCTTAAACTCAAACATGAACTCGTGCTTAAACTCAAAGCTTAGTACACCATCATCGCCACAATTCAGTTCATGACGCACGTCCCGCCAACGTTTTTGCGCTGATGCCAAATAGATGATATTTCCGATTGGTGTCATTTCAACACATGATAACATGCATGTAATCAGCCAGCATGGGTAGCGAACATGTGGGTCTTGACTACGCGGTGAAAAGATGTAATGCCATAGAGCATCCAAATCTCGTTCTTCATCGAAGCGGAATCCGTTTAGCACCGTTTGCATGCAGAATTTTCGAGTTTTTGATAGAGTTTGTCTCTGCGTAACTCGACCGCCCAACACGAGACACCAGTGTTTCCAGAACCACGCACACTGATAGATATGCTCCTTCCATGCGCGGCACGTTAGCATCATGTTTGCTGCAGTCGGCACGTTGACGAAGCGCAGAAGGAGTACAAGAACAAGATCCGTTGGAAACTGATTGCGCGCACCATCATCAGACATGATTTTTCCAAACTTTAATCGCGGAACGCGTCGTGCAAAAACACATCAGAGGGTCGCATTCGTTTTTCCCTTTTCACTTTTTCAAGAGAGTGCAATGGGTCGCACAAAGCAAACGGTTCCGAAGCGCAAGACACCCGGTCCGGTGGATGAGGACTCCCCCCTCCCCGGTGGTGTGATGCCGATGGATGAGGACAAGGTGGAGAATGGTGCGACAACGACGACGGCAAACAAGACACCCATCAAGCGCGTGGCAGGCAAGCGGGCACGCAAGGTCCCTGGTGCCCCTCGCAAGAAGCGCCGCTACCGCAACGGCACACTGGCGCTCCGCGAGATTCGCAAGTACCAAAAGAGCACGGAACTGCTTCTGCGCAAGGCTCCCTTTCACCGCCTGGTGCGTGAGATTGGTGACGATAATCACAGCGACCTGCGCTGGAAGGGAAGCGCGCTGGCGGCACTGCAAACTGGCGCGGAGGACTTTCTGACCGAGCTCTTTGGCGATTGCAACCAAGTTGCCATCAACGACCGCCGCGTCACGGTGTTTGCCAAGGACATGAAGCTCGCAACCCGCCTTCGCCGCGACGGTGGAACCAACGCTTCCTCCACCATGGCAGTGGCAGTGACAGCTGCACCCATGGCGCCGCGCGTCCTAAACACGCAATGAAGAGATTGTGTTTTTCGCAATACGCTCACAAGGGGTTCGCGATGAACTTGGACCTCACCAAGGTCAGAACGGATACAGTCACACCACGAGGTGGTATCATTGCCACTGCACGCGGAAACAGTCCGCTCAGCAGTGCGCGTGATGATTCCTCTACCACAAAGCTGCGCGAGTATGCCACCAAAAAACTGGAGAGCATGCGCTTGTCAAAGGGAACACGTTCTGTTGGAGGTAGCCTTTTTACACAAGAGGTGCAGAGCGACATTTCACGCGCGCTGAAAAACGCCATTGTGGCTGGTCAAGCAACGGCACGTGTGCAAGTGTTGCGTCTCACCACGGATTACACATACTCCACGGTACGCAAAGATGGAGAACGTGACATGTTTGTGGTGCATGACGCGCACACGTTGCGGCGCATCGAAGGACTTGGAACGCTTCGCGTCCACTTGGCAGCACGTCCGCGTGAATTGGTCGAGTGGCTGCAAACGCAAAGCCTGCGCGTACTACTCACTGGAAGCTGTGTAAATCGAGGTACAGCCAGTGGGGATGTATCTCTGCGCACACAACTCAATGTGGTGGCCATTTTTGAGCCGCTCGATCATGGTGGCGGAGAATCGACAATGGGAAATCTCTACAACCGACATTATGCTGACAGAGCGCTTGATGCAGCCGCCATCAAGGGCTGGGGCGAACGCATGGTGAATGCGCTGCGTGTTGGAGCAACAACGTGCGTCATTGCGGTACTGGGTATCGGAAAACACTTTGGCCGCCCAGCTGAAGGCGACAATGTCCCAGATGAACTTTCATGCACAGATGTGCGCCGCCACCTCACGTTGGAACCCGTGCTCGTTGCAGACCCCGGTTGGGCACTACGCGATTCGCTCCTCCCAATGGTGACGTGGATACATCGGCTGGGATACCAATGGATGCTGGTCGTGCCAGATGCGGAGCAGGTGTTCTGGGCACAAGTGGTCGTTTTACTGGACCCGCTCGACACGTACCACTGAGAGTGATCGCGCGAGCTAGTATGCGATGAAACGTGCGCACTTTCCTTGTGTGTCCATGTAGTGAAAGTAGTCGCGAATGAGATCGAGCGGGAGGAATCCGCGATAGTTGTTCGAGCCACTCACGGGCCCTTGCAGCATCTCGACGCGCAGTCTCCACGGCCCCTTGTCAACCAGCTCTTGGCCGAGCGCAGCAGCTTCTTCTTCTGCCGACTTGCGCATGTTGGCCTTGAACATGAAAAACTCCAAGGCTTGTTTGCGAGCATTATCAGCCTCTGCGGCTGACATGACCGTGTCGGGCAGCTGCGCTGGCGTTAGAACTGTAGCCAAAGCGGGCGCGCCAGCATGCGGTGCAATGAGCGCCTCGTGCAGAAACCGCTCATAGAGGTGCACAAGTGCAACGCCGTAGCGCTCGCATAGTTGCACAAACGCCGGCAGCGCTGCCTGATACGTTTCTGCTCCGGTGTCAACGGCTTCAAAGAGAGCGTCCAGGTTGGTGTCGTTGATTCGAGAGAGTTCTTCATGACTCGCACGCAGAGTGCGCAAGAGTTCAGATTGCATCTCGCTGGTGACGCTCGTATGCAAACGAATCACACCACCATTGATGCATGCACCATAGAGCTCCAGCAACAACGATAACGTATCATGCAATGTGGTGCGGCGTGCATGGAATGGTCTGTCGAGCGTAGATAGATCGGCACCCTGGTAGTCGCGTGGCGCTTGATAGTGTGCAGAAAAGAGTGCCACCAGCGGCGATGCGTGCATAATCATGGGCAGACATGGTTGGCGCGCCACAATTTCCAAGTTGTCGCGCATCAGCTCTTCGTTTTTCCCCACAGCCGCCATTACATGCGCGGGAAAGCCCGGCATACCTTTTGGCAGCACACCCCATCGGAAGCGGAACGTATCATGCGGACCTGATTCCAAATGCTGCACAGACGGCGTCGGCATGTCGCCAAGCCACGTTGCAACGGGTGCATCATCAGCATCATCGCCCTCATCCATGGCACCATCATTCCCTTCTTCATCAGACGCTTCTTCTGGCATGAGCTTGTGCACGCCAAGCATGACGCGCTCTTCGTTTGTGAGCACATTATCACCAGCAAAGTTGTCGTCAGTCATTAATCCACCATAGCCGGTGTCGGCATCGTAGCAGTCAGCCGCATACATCTTATGCAGCCCTCTTGCTTTCCAAGATTTTTAAAATCGTTTTTAAACAACAAGGGGCACATGTCTTACAATCTTGTGTGCACAGAACGCTTCACGGACGACAATGACACGCACACTGCTGAACGCGGAGATCCAGAGACTGTTCTTCCGCTATTTGCGGGAGACGTATCGCTTTGCACGCTCTGGTCGGATCATCAAATTGTAGGATGACAATGAGGGGTGCTGGTATCAGCATTGTCCTTCTGTCGCTTTATCACTATTGGAGCAACAATGAACATGCTGCCATGTTTTTTGCGCATGCCTTCAGTCACTGGGCGCTGTTTAACATACTCAACACGTTTCTAAGCGGCGATGCGGTGGCAGCGTACATTGTTATGATTGCAACGTCGCTGGTTATCATTCCGCACGCCATGTTTGCATACCTAGAAGCTGTAGCCGCCATTGTGTGGATATTGCTACCGCTTGTCAAGCACGGATGGCCAATGATTTTGGTGACGAATCACGTGGCTGCAGATTGAAAAATGTTCTTCATTTATGATCAACGGCCAAGTAACAGAGCATACCTTTTTACACGACAATCAATGAGCTATCAAGTAAAAAGAGCATGTCATCAGACACGGATTATTGTGTCTACTGTCTCCAATCCACCGTCAACATCAAGCGGACATACATTGGCTGCACCAACAACCGCACGCGCCGCATCCGCCAGCACAATGGTGAAATTACAGGCGGTGCACGCATGACGCGGTCCAATCGCCCTTGGCGCTACGCGTTTTACGCGTCTGGTCTGACAAAGCGGGAAGCGCTCCAGCTTGAGTGGGCCATGAAACACAAGCGCGCCAGTGGGTGCAGCGGATTGCAGGGCCGTCTCAAGACGTATTCGAGACTCATGAAACTGGAACGGTGGTGCCGAAAAGCGCCGCTGCTAAGCAAGATTCGGCACAGGATCAAACTTTGCACAAAGTGTTAAAAACAATACGCCGAGAGAGAGGGTGGGTCTCAATCGATGAGCGATGCAGATCCCTCCAAGCAGCTGCCGGAGCGGTTCGCTCCGCGCATCTTGGCAGCCATGGAGGCTGTTCGAGACGAGACGCGCAAGCAGAGTGCCATTCTCGAATCCATGTGCGCCGCATTGCTTCAGCGCTGTGAGGAAGATGGACGCGAGCACCGCAAGACGCGCGCAATGATCAAAAGGTCACTTGATGATTTGCACGAAGACGTGGTTGACGCGATGGTCATCAACGAAGAGCCGCGTCCAAAGAAGCAGCCACGCATGTCGCCTGCGGTATCCAAGAATGAAGATGCGGAGGACGCAGATGAACTCGGACACATGTCCCCAATGACGCGTTACGCATTGCGCGAATGAAACTTTACTTTTTTTCTTCAGCATTCACAGCCACAGTGCCGTCACACCAGATTGTCCTGCCGCTAGCGCAAACACAAGCATGCCCAACCGAATGGTTGCTCGATGTGACCGTTCGCGTCCGCGTCCCAAGTAGTAGAAGCAGAGGCCAAGAACAAACCCCGAGGCAAGTCCGTAGAAAATGACAAATGCAATGTGTTCCACAACGCTTGTGACAGTGGCTACGGTGATGTCCATCAGCACAGGTAGCGTTGATAGAACAATCATGATGCACCAGAGCGCTGTGAGGAACACCCAGCGCACAAACCCGGCATAGTAAAACTCTTCCATCACGTGGTACTTTGCGTGAATCATAGAGCCGTAAATGGCAACGGAAAGCGCAATCCCATTGAGCATAAAGCATATCACGGCAGCAACACCACCTCCGCCGGCAGCAGGGGTGCTGTGGTAAACTAGAAGCAGTCCATCCATGGCAAGCACAACGCCAAGCACAAAAAAGAGTGTCCACATCATCCAGACACGTTTTCGAATGTCCTTGGAGAGGTCTTCTGCCGCAAATTGTGTCGTGGAGAATGATTCACCGCCAATGTCATCCGATACGAGTACGCGATGTTCTTCCATGCTACGCTTGTCGAGTGCAGCATCCTCATTGACGCCAATATCATCATCGGGTGGCGCAACAATGTTGTAGTTGCTATTCCACATGCGCGCTTCCGCGGTGAGCAGATACATAACCACAAATCCCGCAAGAGAGCATAAGCTCATGATGCGCGCATCAAAGCGGTCCGGTATCACAATGGTGTGACAGACGTACTGTCCCAGTAATACGCCTGCAAGCGCGCTGTAAAAGAGAAACGCTCTGCTGCGTGTGCTTTGCTTTTCCGCCAAGCGCCGCCGCGAAAAGCGTAGTATCAGCACGGAGAGTATTGGGCTGATCAATCCGCCGACCAGGATCAGCATCACCTTTTCGGCAGTGCTGTAGTAAGACATGACCCTCCTTTCACTTTTTGCCTTTTTTTATTGCGGACCCAAGGAAGCAATGATGTCTTGCGCCGCACTCGATTCAACCGTAGCAGCAGTAGCAGCAGGAGGCTGTTCAGCAGCAGCAGACTGTTCACGAGCACGCTTGTTGCGGTTGCGGCGTCGTGTGGGCGGGGGTCGTTGGCGGGGGCGGGATTGCGATGAAGAGTTCCCACCGAGCGCAGAACTCGACGGCGTTGGATGATCTTGATCATTGTCAAAATCATTCTCCTTACGGCGTTGCTCACGGCGCTTCTCAAGCCGCGCTCGAACCGACTCTTCTCTTGGCTTGTTGCTATCCGCCATGAATCGCTCGCGCATATCGTCCAGCGAAGCAACGCTGTGACGATGGAGGCGCTTGTTGGCGTTCCACACGGCACGGCGGTCCTCATAGTCGGCCAGCGTGTCGTGCGGATAATCAACATTGCCCTCAAATTGAACGCCTTCCTTGGCTGCTTCTTTGCGAGCTCGCTCTAGAATCATTGTGGTTGTGCGAACAGGTTCGTCTAGTGGTCGTCCACAGCGTACGTGCCAGCGGTGTGCGGCATCATCATCAACGTTGCCATAGATTTTTCGTGAGCGGCTTCTGCCAGCAATCTCGCGCTCGTTTTGACCCTTCCAGTCTTCTCCTTCACGCACGGGTACCATGGGCACAATTGTGAAGAAATCCTTGTCCGTGTCACCCATGATGTTGTAGCGCTCGTTGGTGATACCGTAATAATACGGAACTGGGCGCTCGCTAATGGGCGTGTCCGGCGGCAGGTGCTCGTTGCCACACCACTGTCCACGCTCATTCCATCCGCTCTTCTTGTCGTTTGTCGTCACATACTCATCAATCGCGGCCTGTGTGCGTCTGTACGAACGCATATGGATGGAGCTTCGATCGTCTGTAAATCCGGTCAAAATCTTTCCAGGACGCGTCAGCCGGCACATGGTAGCGCCACGCAATGCAGTGATAATTTCCTCGTTTTGGAAAATGTGCGCAATGCCCGGCATAATGTAGATGCGGCCATGCTTGGCCAGTTCGCTATCATCCACAGCTGTCATACGCGTGCCCTTGGCCATGCGCGGCACATCCTTTTCCGTTCGCGGTTCGTTTGAGTTTGGATTGTTCACGCGGTAGATTTGCGGCATGTCCGCGCCACCCGGATCTATCTTTTTGGTCCCGTCTGGTTCCAGCTCGGTGGGCAACGTTAGAAAGCGATGCCAAGCGGAAAATTCGTCGCGCGGTTGCGGCAGGTAGCCACCATCTTCCAGCGTGACTGCGTGTTCGCGCAACGCAAACAAAATACCCTTGACGTCTGTCCAATGCAGGCGGGGCGCAAAGCTCTTGTCTGCAATGTCGTGACAAATGCGCTCCATTCCGCCTTCCAGCGTGATGTAGTTGAGGTCAACCAGTTTGTCGTCACCGTTGCGTGACGCTGGTTTGTAATTCTTGTTGTCGCGCAAACGAAACGGCACGCGGTTGTCCAGATCTTCCGAGTAAATTGTGTACGCCGAGGTACCGGCGGGCCAGTTGACGCCCACCACGCTGCACGCAGCCTTGATGACGGTGCTGTCCTTTTCTTCGATCCACGCAGAAGACATGACGGTCCAGCACCACCACACAATCTCCTCGTCACAGTACAGGTAGGGTTGCACGTTGCGTACAGCGGATGCGTCAAAGGGCTGCTTGTAGTTTTCCCCGCCCGGAATGTCATAGCAGCAGTGAATGCCCTTGCGGATTGTGGCCGTAATGGCGTATGGCTTCATAATGTCCAGGATGCGCCTCCCTTGGTCTGGCTTAATGGCGCGGCGGTCAGCCAAAACATCAACGATGCGATTGCTCAGATCGTCAAAGAGCGTCATGTCGGGTTCGAGCATCCCACCACATTGGATGCACTTGTAGACTGCTGCGCAGAGGAATTGTCCCATCTGAAAGTACAGCGACGTCTTGGACGAGATTCCTGCCTTCATGTAGTCGCCCAGCTTGCGCGCGGGGATTTGTGAGCGCGCCACAGTCATGCGAAAGTAGCGCGACGAAAGTGGTGACTCTGCCTCGACCACGGCGTTTGTGACTTCCACCAGCGCAGCGTAGTGATCCGTGGTCACCGTGACGGACCAGCGCATGTCGCGCCCATCGGGACCAGGAACATTGGTAAAGACCTTGTGTCCCACTTGGCGATCGGTCAGCTTGACCTTTTCCTTGTTGACACGATCCTCATTCTTGGCCGCGGCCACCTTGCTCACCTTCCACGGGGCAACCTCGTCAGACGCCACAATCTGATCGTAGACGTGCTTGTACGTTGTGTCTGCAGCGGCCGTTTGTGAGGTGTACTTTTCCACCGTTCCGGGGATGCATGTGTACTCGAGCAGCGTCTCAATGGCCAAAAAGGACTTGCCCACATCGTAGCGTCCGTGGTAGAGCTGATTGGTGGCCAGCTTACCGGGCGACCAGCGGTAGCACGAAAAGAGTGCTTCTCCCATCAGGCAAATGGTTGGCTGCAGCGCCATGGAGACGCAAACGTAGTATTCGAGCATGCGCAACGTGGAGTTGCCAAAGATGCCCATCTCTGGGTCCCACATTAGAAATTGGCGCGTCATGTGTGGCAACTTGTTGGCATTGTTGCGATACCAATCAAGCATGGCACGAATGGTGGCTGGAATGGGCAACTCGCTAGTGTTGCCTTGTACCTGCCAGAGCGTCACAAACGAGCGGTTGCACGCTTCCTGCGCTTGGTTAAACAGCGCTGCGTAGCGATCATACTCTTGGACGCGCTCATGCATGGAATCAGCTGCTCCCATGGAGCGCATCAGCACGGCATAGTTTTGCGTGCCATACTCGAGCTCGCGAATGACGCGATTGGGAAGATTTTCGCGCAACCATTGCTCCGTAGCTGGACGTGCCACTGCTGCTCGCCATCCGGCTCCAGCGTCAAGTATATGTCCTTGTGGAGAAAAGATGGGTGGTGTCACCTCACGCAAGTGGTCCATAAACGCAATGACGTGGCTGAGCGTGTCAATCGAATGGGCGGGAAATTCTTGCGCAATGCGCTTGCGAATAATCTTGGCCTCGGCCGCGCGATGCACAAACTCATTGTCTGTCACATACTGCACCAGCGTCGATTTCAGTACCATTTTGCGCGAAATGGTCCAGTTGTCCTCCAAATGGGCGCGCAATTCCTCAAACACGTTGCGTGCGTAATCGCGACGTGCACGCTGCTCTTGCGATTGCTCATCAGCTACGGCAACGTAATTGTCTTCTTTGTCTTTGTTGTTTCGCGGCACGAATTGATCCAGACTGCCACCCGCAATGAGCTCCGCCATAATGTCTGAATCGTGTTGAACGTGAGGGAACAGTTGCTCTCGCATGCCCACGTTTTGATCGTGATGCCAAAAGACGCCTTGCGGGTGATACACATACGTGGGTGCCGTATTGGGCTGCGGATAATACGCAGTATGTTCGTCGCCACGCCACCAATCCATCGTCGTAAACTCGAGCGCCAGCGGCGTGGTATCATGAACACGCATCATGTCGCGCATCGCATTTGCGGGTGTCAAAATGTGATGCGGATGCATTGGATTGGTAAAATCGGCAGCGTTTGCATCGCAAAAGTTGTTTGTGCGTCCAGTGTGCAGTTCCGGGCACAGCTCAATGGCAGCGTTGTAGTACATGTGCTTTGATAGATTGTCAGACACGGGATGCGTCGTCGGATAGAGTTGTGCGTATTGTGGAAACATTTCAACGTGTGCGCTGCCATGCCCATCGCGACGCTCTCTCTTGCGCCGAGTTGAAATGCGACGTTGGACATTGGTAAGGAGATCATGGAAGAATACACCAGGGTCCATGCTGGGATCGCGCACCAACCAGCGAAGGTAAATTCCAGCAACGTCTGTGATGCACGCTGCATTTCCACCGCGCTTCACCACGGGAGTCACGGTAAACTGAATCTTTGGCACAACCATCCCGATGCCATCAGCACTGCGGTATGGAGAAGAAGCTTCCATGCGCATCATTTTTGCAGCAATGGCTTTGAGGTTGACTTTTCCATCACCATCAACGCCACCAGTATCGTTGCTGCTGCTACTAGATGAAAGTCGTTGCTGCTGCTGCTGCGCGTGTTCACGCACGCGAACCGTGTGATCTGCAATGGCGTCACCAATGGTGTCCACAGCTTCAAAACCACTGTAACGGCGCTCTCCCTTTTGCGTGTTGATGCACGCCGTAAAGGTGCGAAATATAGTCCAGTCAATCGGGTCCGGGGGTGGAGTGACTGCTGTTGGTACCGGTGGCTGAGGAGGACCTGTCGATTTTGCACCACGTTTCCCATTTCTTGCAGGTTTGGGTGCGCTTGAAGCTTCTGCAATCTCCGCCTTTGCAGCTTCCACGTGATGCATAAAGCGTCGATCTATAAAGAAATCATCATGGACAAGTTCCTTGAGCGCGCTGCGTTGATGAGGTTTCATATCCGTGTTGACAATGGAAGCCGCTGATAAAACAACAGTGTTCCAATAGGCCTTTGGGTCTGATGCGAGCGCTGCTTTGGGTCGCACACTCCCCATTTTGGAATGTTCGCACAGCAACAGCATGAGCTGCATGAAAAACATTTTGGGGTGTGCTGTGGACCCAACGCGCACGTGAGACCAGTTACGTGCCATGGGGAAGTGCGCGTCTCCACCGGTGAGGTCGAAAAACAAATCATACGTCTTGTGCACGAACTGTTGCGGATCTGAGGAACGGCCGTTTTTCGAGACATACGGCGTTGGAATCAACACTGGGCGGTCTCCAGCAGCACGCGCCACCTCATGCTCCACGTTCATCAGATGGGCCGTATACGTTTGACAAAAAAATTGGACCCCTCTAAACTCCCGAGAAAAAATGTTTTTATCGTCCACGTATTTCGTTCACGTTTTCACACTTGAAGTTGACGCTGTACGCCTGTTTGAGCAACACGCGTTGTGCTTCTGCAGCATCCGCGTGGTCTTTGAACACCATAAATGCCATGCCAGTATCGGTGTCAACATTGATGTGTCGCGTCTTGATGGGTGCCACAGCGTCGACGAGCTCGGCATGCGCCTCTGAGTAGCTCGCGTAGCCCGTCATTCGAAACAACACTAACACGTGCGGCGTAATCACAGGTTCTGCATGCAGTTGATCACGTGTCATTCCAGTGGGGTACAAAAACGCACATGAGCATCCAGCCTTGTTGCAGACCGATTGCTCTGCGCGGCGCGCTTTGATGCGGTCATCGTCATGCGCGCTGCGTAGCGACACGGGTGCTGTGGGTGCTCGCTTAACGGCATCTGGTGCGCGTGCCCAGCATCCTTTGACTGGGACATGCTGCTTTTGTTGTTGTTGAAGTTCTTCATCAATTGCGCGCTTGACACTCTCAAGCATATCGGGTGCGAGGTTGCTCACAAATGGTTTGATCCACTGCGTGTCATTGACGTGATGATTCCACCCCCACATGTCATGAGGTGTGACAAGTTGTGGATAAAAGAGACCCTCCATCGTGTGGTGAAAAATTTGTCAAAATGATCAGGGGCCGAGAAATCCGCGAAATCCGCCATCATTTGGTTGGAATCAAGCAACCCAACCGTTTTGCTGAACGCATTGTTGACCAGCTGGTACTGATGCCAGATCCTGCCGATCCCACAAAGTTGGTTGTGGACGCGCGCCATGCGATGGGACTTGTGCTGCCCATGGATATCAAGGATGGCGAAAAGGCGTTTGTACAACGCATTACGCTCTTGTATGTGCGCAGCGACTTGCAACAGGACTGGGAGATATCTCTCTGCGGCCTTTTTCAACCCTCTGCAAAAGATGGCACGCATCCCGATGTTACTGGAACTGTGCTCATCTCCGTGCCCGCGGGTGTAAATGCAGCACCAGGCGAACGGGAATCACTTCTCTACCGCCCCACGGTGAGCGCGTTGGAATATGTTGACATTGTACCTTTTTTGGGCATGGAAAGCTCCATCATTGGGCGCAAACCGGGTGCTGTGGTGGCGCAGTCTCCAAATACGCCAACCATACCGCCGGACTTTGACATTTTTGCGGAAGGAGATCCGCTCTTGACGTTTTTGCTACAGTACAGACATGCGTTTGGCAACAGCATCAAGTCATCCGATGTAGTGCTCATGGAAGATAGGAGCCAAGATGGGAGGGCATGCTATTCTGTGCGCACAACAGCATCTACGTGTGTGAGCAAGTTTTTTGAACAGCATATTGCAGCACACATTCGATACACAACAGCACGCGAGGGTTTGCGCGTTGGAGCACGTCCAATGTTGGCGCCATGTCTTCAAAATGCAGATGAAGAGGAGGAGAAACACTCTGGGTTCTGCGGCATTACGCTCACGCTGGCCGTTGATTACATTGTAATTGGACAGCACGATCCCAAGTTTTCGACAAATACGTATCAAGTTGTTCCACAATGAAACAAAAATGCGCTTCATTTTGTCTTGAGCGCACCATGGCGAGCGTAACGCTTTTGGCTTCGCGCTTGCCACACTGGCGTTGCTGAGTCGGCAACCACCACAGTACGTGGTGGTTGAGGTACCTGATGAACAATCTTTTGTGCTGGTTGCTCGGGCTGATACTGAGGCTGTGATTCCGGCTGCTGATACTCAACCTGCTGCTGATGCTGCTGAAGCGCTGGCTGCTGATCCTCAACAGGCGCAGGGGAGGGAGCGGGCTTCTCAAACATCTCCAGCATATCCACGTGCTCTGACGTGGTGCCAAGCTGCTTTTCCAACACCTTGGCCTTGGCATCAGACACGCGAGAAAACAAGTCCTCGTACTGTTCCACGTACTGAAGACCAAAATCCATCAAGTCATCCATCTTGAGCCCAAGCTTCACGCAGTCTTCTGCTCCCCATTCATCGTCACCATAGCATTGCAGCGACGCGCCTTCGGGAAAGAAGAGACCAAACTCGCTGTAGAGATCAGAGCGCTGCAGGCCAGCGTGCGCAGCAACCTCATCAAACGGCAGGCGGCCGGGGTAGACACGAAAATGGTTGGCGTTGGTGCCGAGCGCACGAAGCACATCAAGCACGCGAGACTTGTTCTGCACATCTTCAAAAGCGGTCAGATCCTTCCATGTGTAGCGATTGGTCAGAAAGTCTTCCATTTTGACTCCACCATTGGAAGAGTCACCGCGCAAGATGTGATCGAGTCCAACGCGGTTACGCCGCATCATCTGCTCAACGGGCACTCTATGCGCAATCAGCACGCGTGGGTCCTGCGTGGTGCGTACATCAACAGGAGGCGCTTCTTCTTGCTGCTTGCGCGTCAAGAAGCCAGCAACACGTGCCATTGCGCTCGCTGTCTGCGGTGCAGATGATGGCGGGAGCGAAGCATCTCCAGCCACACCGGGGCACAACACATAATCGCGACCGTCTGTGGTGTGCGGCTCGCCGTCTGGCGGGTCCATGGACGGCCACGCACTCCCAACAACGTCTCCAGCACACACACCGCACTGCTTGTAGTTGATTTTGCCGCCTTGCTGCTCCTGAAGACACTGAGCGTGCGAGAGGTGACCGCACTTGTGGCGATAACCATCAGTGTCTGTCACATTTCCATCACACAGCGGACATGCTTCAGCGCTCGGATTCATGATGGGTGTTTTTGATATCATTTGTGCAAGGTATCAATGGTTAATCACACAAATCTTCTATTTCTCTTCCTCTTCTAACGCACTGTATTCGTGACGCAAAACGGGTTCATGGTGCGGCGGTGAAGTGACCGTAGGAGCGGGAGGCATGGAATCCAATTGTTCAGCGGCAATGGCAGCTTCCATGGCAGCGAGTTCATCATCCACCGCGTCGGGATCAACCATGGTGGTGCTGCCTGAAAACATGGGCTGGCTCAGCATGTCATCGTGCGCACCAACCTGCGCAGATGCCTCTGCTGCGCGATCCACAATGTCTTCCAGGTCAAGCGCTTCCATGGCACCAGCAGCGCTCTCGAGTTGCGCGGCTCCATCCTCTGCCAGCAGCGCCTGTTCCACATTGGCATTGGCTTGTGATATTTGCGTTTGCTGCGCCTGCAAGTTGCGCAACTTTCCGCGCGTCACCTCGGTGCGCTTGATCAACGCAGCACGCTCGTTGAGCTTTCCTTGAGCGCGAGCCTTTTGGCCGCTCCGCAACAGCGCGGCAGCTTCTGCGTGCAGATCGGCAGCTTCTGCATCCGCAGCATCCACCTCAACTTGGTGTTTGCCAATCTGCAGTCGCAAACGCTGGTCCGGTGTTGCCGTTGCAGCAGCGGCACGGCGGCGATCCAAATCTGCGCGCGCCACCTGCTGCTGGCGTTGTGTTTCCGAATACTGAGGGGACCCAATCCCGACTGTGCTTCGGAGCCACTCCATGAGTCAGTTATTTTTTTGTTTACTCTCAAAGCGCGTCTGTACACCAATTAATGCGTGGATTCTTTGAATGTCGACGGTCATCCATCACTTCACCACGCTCACGCTTCATAGGAGCATCATATTCTGCAACATACGGATTCCATTCCGCAATCCTCGGGCTGCGCCACATCATGTCAGCGTGCCAGCGCGCGCGCCACTCAAGACGCGATAAACGCAACTGAATTGACAACCCATCCATTTCCATACTATTTTTTCGTTTGTTTTTTTGCGTTTAACCGTATTGTTCAAGCGCGCGCATAAATCCCTCGTTCGGCCCAGCAAACGAGCGCACGCTCTGAATCCAACGCAGAGCTTCACGTGGCGTCACAAAGCCACGTTTTCGCATCATGTAGCAAATGCACAGCGTGACAGAACGACTGACGCCCGCATAACAGTGCACGAGCACGTTGCGCCCCGCGCGAATGTGGCGGTCGATAAACTTTGTGCTCTTGTCAAAAACATTCTCAATGGGTTCGCTGTCATCATCATGCATGTAAAAGCGCAAGTGTGGGCGGCTACCCACACGATCTGCAATGGCTTGCTCTGAAACTCGTCCGCGCTGCAAAATTGTGACAACGGCACCAATCTGGCTCAGATAACCAAGCGCTTCGATTCCTCCCACCCAGAGGTTGCCTTGTATCGATGATCTTGGACGTGCCAGAATCATCGTCTTGTCGTCACTGTGCCAGCGGCTGTGTTCTCCGACGCCATGGTATGACCAATCCAAATCAGCACATTCGTTGCTGCAATACGGCATGACACCACATCCGCTGCAGAGATATTCGGCATCTTCTGCAGCGCAATACGCGCATTGCATGATTTTCCCCCACGCGCGCTGATCAAAAAAAGAGAGAGACTATGTGGCTTTTTTAGTTTCTTCTCCTTCTTCTGGTACACCACTTTCATCAGCCGCCATCTGGATGCGCTCAATGTCCGATAACATGGCACGCTTGAGGTCCACTTGTACAAATCGCGGACAAAACCGGACGCAACACCATCGCGCCGCGACGCAGCAGAACCAGTCGCCGCAGTCACAACAATCTTCGCAAAGCCCGCCGCAGGAGCAACAGCCGCATATTCCGCACGAAGGCATCATGCGGAATAGGCACATGACGAGCACAAGCGTCGACAGTACACATACCACAAACGCTGCTGCAATGACGCCACCCTGCACGTTTGGGTCGTCAAGCGAGAGTGTGGCAAGAGCAGCCCCTATGGGCGTTGTGGTAGACATTTTGCTGCTGAACAACAAAGGGGTTTCCAATGTCGAAACATCAACTCAAGACGCGGCGACCCAAAAAGTTGTCAATCCTCAGCAAGGAACCTCGCGATAACCTCGAAGCTATCAAGATATGGCTGACGACTATCAAGTACAAGTGGTCGACACGCACCAAGATTCTTGCAGTTGTTGTATTTGTAGCTGCCGCTGCATTGTACTATGTCATTGCAACGACACCACCCGCATTAGTACGCGCTGCGAGATCCTACAGCCGATCGGCGTGACGTTGAACGGTACTCTTCATCTCCACCGGGCAGTTGTTCATGTGACTCCGAAACCGAGGTTGGCGTATTCACGGCGCGCAATAAAATCACAAAAGCCTGCTCGTTAAGCTGCGCTTGCACTCCTTGGACGTGGTTCATCTTTGCATCGCGACGTGTACCACGAAACTCGCTGACGAAATCAACAACATCGACGCGTTTCTTGTATCCCTTCACAACAATGCTGTACTGGGGACCCGCGCGTGTCACCGAAAAGCGAAGCGCTGGAATGGGATGCTCAAACATGAGCAACGCAATAAAAACGTTTTCCACGTTGGGTCGGTCGAGCGGGCGAATGTCATCTTCTCCAAAACGATCCATCTCCAGGCGTGCCTGCGTTTCCGCCAACGCAAGGTGCTGGAGGTTGGACATGCTCTCTTTTTCTTTTCTATTGCCGTTTGCACACTGTGTTGATAGACGTTTGATGTTTCATTGCTCTTTTTCATCTTGTTTTTTCGCATCATCACAGCGCATAGATGCGATATCCCTGCACGCCAAGTGCCATGACGATGCCCGAAAGCAACATGATAAAGGTTGTGCTTAGCGACGGCGGTCCTCCGCTGTAGCGGCCAGCCGTGGGTGCAGAATGCGCAACGCGATAGCGCGGGGGTACGTATCCATCCTCAAAGGCGACTGGAAATTCAATGGTGTGCGTGATGCGCGTGTTGTCTGCGGATTTGCCCGTGCAGAGTTTTGCTCCAGGAACAAGCTCGCGCATTTGTGTCTGGTCTTCCAAACCGGGTCCAAAGTTACCCGTGATGCCGAGAAGCTCCACCGTCACGTGCGAAACGCCGCGGTGTAGATTGTGATTGTATGCAGGCAAGTCTGCGTCAGGATTGGTGTCGCGGAAATGCGTAGCCACAAACTGGTCAAGATCCGCGTATGCGGCTTGCACTTGATCTTCAGTTAGGCGTACCATTCGCGGACGGTGACCCTCCATGGTGCTTCTCACTTTTTTTGTGTGGCTTACATTAGCTCGCCATCTTGGTCGTCGTCGTCGTCGTCACCATCTTGGTTGTCGTCATCCACATCGTCGGCGGGCTCCGTAGCAGCACGCGCTGTGGGGGACTTGTGCTCAGAGCGCTCTCGCTCGTGATTGTCATCCAGCGCGTCTTCTGCTGCGCGCTTGACACCCACCACAGGCGTAGCGGGTGGGTCCGAAAGCGGGGGATGCGTCGACTTGTCGTACGTGGTGACGGTGGCGCGCTTTGTGTCACGCTTCACGGCGTAGATCCAGTACATGAACGGTGTGTCCAGCTTGCGCTCTCCGCTTGCCAGCGCACCGATGTATGCGTCAGCTCCCTCGGGTTCGGTAGCGAAGCGCCCGTAGAACTTGTTCAGCTCCTCCATGGTGGGCGTATAGTTGGTGAGCACGTAAAAGTCTCGCGTTCCGTCCAGCACAGATACAGCGTTGCCAGTAAAGGCGTGATACTTGCCCAATCCAAGCAGAGCGTGATTCGTGGTTCCTGGATGCAGAAGCTGTCCGTTGCCCAGCGCAAAGACGGCTGAGTCCGTCCCGCGCGCGTTGAGCGGGTTTTGTTCGCTCGGGTTCACCGCCTTGATCTCAAACGTGCGTCGTCCGTTATGCGTGATGATCCAGTTGTCAAACTCTTTCTCCACCCAAGCCTGCGAGACGCGCAGCCCGTTGTTCTGAAAGTGGCGCACAAAGTCGGGCACCAGGGTTTCGATGCCAAACACGTAGTAGCCACGCATGTTGGCGAGTTCAGGCTTGTTGTTGAGCTTATCGGGCAAGTTGTTCTCATCAGCCAGCGTGGCGTTTTTCCAGTGCGCAAGATGCAAATGCACTGGCAGAAGCATCTGCGGGCGCTCCTTATCGCGCACAGAGTTGGCGCCAATGATAGCGGCGTACACATGGGGATCTGTGATGCCAAACGAGCGCCAGGCCTTGTCATCGTCCTTGCGCGTCAGCGCCTTGACGCAGTATTTGTCCGTGGCGCTCACTTCCTCGAGCGTGTTTGGCGGTCGACCAAACCACTGGTAGACTGTGAAGCGAATCACGCACTTGGGAATGTCTTGATCATCAAATGTGGCCAGCAAATCGCGCACGTCATCGGGACTGTCACGCATTACAGTGACTCCTTGCGCCTGCGGATCAATGTTGTCTCGGCGATGAGGCGTCATGCGGGAGCCCACGAAAAAGTAAGCCTGCGTCGGTCCATGGCTCACCCCATTGCGCATCTGCGCGACGGGGACCAGGTGGTGGCTGTCAGGATCACTGTTGGCGTGTTGCTGCTCCGAGTCTGCCATGTTGGGATCATAATCCTCGTTGATGCGCACATCACCCTTGCACGTGTAGGTGCAAAACTCATTGAGCACCCAGACCTCGTGCGTGACAGGGCTCTCTCCTTCGGGCACTACGGCAGCCGGATCTGTGATGCGCGTCTGCTTTTCGGCCTTGGCCCACACGTTGGCACTAACCTTGGTCAGCTCAATGGGCGCAAACGGCTGCACACGCGGTGTCTGCGGTGGCTTGGCGCGAAAGATGCGCTTCTCCTCGCTCGAGTCGGGCACCTTGAAGCGCATCTTGCTGTTCTTGTCCAACATCACCCACTTTTGCTGCAGCATGACACCATCTGCGCTAATGTACTTGCGCACATTGGTGTGAAGCTCGTCCATGTTGGCGTACGTTCCAGTAGTGGCGTCAAGCGCCCACGCTGCCTCGCGATGATCCTTGATGAACTGTTTCGTGTCAAACATGTTGCTCTTTCCGCCACCCAGGTAGCCCACATCTGCCATGATGCGCCAGCGCTCCGCGCCCGCATCGCCCGAGTCGACAGGTTCGCATACATCCTTCACGGTTTTCATGTCGTTGATGTGGAAGCGAATTTCCAACTTGTCCTTGTACGTCCCGCCCGTCTTGGCACTCTTATTGATCACTGATGGAGGAGCCACCAGCGTGTCGACAGTTGTGAAGCGGCCCGCCGCATCCTTGGACTTTGACACGAAACATAAAAATGTGCCCGTTGCAATCATGTCGCTCTGCGCGACGCTGCGCTGGTTCTGGCGACCACGCACAATGGCAGCGGATGCGTGGTGATCTTGCTCAAAGATATCCATGACCGACCCTCTTTTTGAAAAATCGAATCTCGTCTCCCGTCGGACTAATTTGACCGGACCAAAAATTCGTAACAGAATCCTTGTTTCTGTTACGAATTTTTTGATCGTGGTGACAAAAGTGACCAACCAAAAAATCGATCGACCTATGAACTCGCAATTTAAGATGCGCTTACGTGAAGTTTTTCACGTAAGAGCATCTTAAATCGCGAGTTCATAGGTCGATCAATTTTTTTTAAAATTGTGGTCACGCAATTTTTTCGACGACATGGTTTGAGAGTTGTGGTCACATGACATGAATATTTTTTTGATCGTGGTGACAAAAAGTGACCAACCAAAAATTGATCGACCTATGAACTCGCGATTTAAGATGCTCTTACGTGAAAAACTTCACGTAAGCGCATCTTAAATCGCGAGTTCAATTTTTCGTTTGATCACCAAAAAATCGTGTCGTCGAAAAATCGTGATCAAACGAAAAATTGAACTCG
>Ga0070726_10000753_pt1 | contig 37046 bp, 20 predicted proteins | sample tdAd471_FD_67275 | JGI IMG/M metagenome (GOLD analysis project Ga0070726, IMG submission 67275) | Marine sediment microbial communities from the Atlantic coast under amendment with organic carbon and nitrate - tdAd47.1 | ecosystem: Environmental > Aquatic > Marine > Coastal > Sediment | place...
CGTCAACTGAGCTTGCAGCTCGATTGGTTCATCGCGCGCGGGCCTCCCAGGCGATCCGCCAGGCCCCAGGGGTCGGCTCGACCTCGCCCAGGCCGGTCAGCTCGGCGAGCAGCGGCGGGATCCAACTCGACTCGGGGTCGAGGGCGAACGCCTCCAACAACGGGGGCACCACCTGCTCCGGGTCCAGGCCGAGCAGCTCCGCGCGGGCCTCGACCGCGCCGGGCCGGGCCTGGGCGAAGGTTTCGATCAGCTGCCGAAATCGGAGGGTCTCGGCATTCTCTCGCAACCACGCCCGCCAGGCGGCCCCTGCCTGGGCCGGGTCCGGGCTGTCGCTCGCGGGGTCCTCCCCGGTGAGCGCGCGCAGCCCGCTGCACACGGTTTCATGGTCCTGACCCTTCGCCCGCCAGAGGGCGTCGACGAGCGCGGGCACGACCTCCAGGCCCCCACCGCGAACGGCCGCCGACACCGCGACCTCCAACAGCGGCCCCCCCGCGTCTCCGGCGAGGACTCCCTGCAGCGCGCGCCGGGTGTCTGCATCGAGCCAGCGCCCAACCTCGTAGAGGCGGACGTAGCTCCTCCCCCAGTCGCGATACTCCGACGGGTCGAGATCCGCGCCGACGATCTCACGCAGCTGCTTGCGGGCGAAGCGATCCGTGGCCTGCTCCTCGGACCCGACGAGCGCGGAGAGCTCCACCACCAATCGCGGCCGGTCCTGTCGCGCCAGCGCCTTGATCGCCTGACGCAGGATCGAGATCTCCTTGCGGGGCGTCCCCAACTCGGCCAGGACCCGGAGGCGCTCGAGGAGGTTCACCGGCTTGCCTCGGACCTCGACGACGAGGGGCCTCGCGTCGGCGCTCGACCCGGCTCCTCGCACTCGGGTGCCCTCGGTCAGACGCAGCGTCGCGCGATTGAGCACGAGCAGCGCGAGCGCGCTGCCCCACACGGAGGTCCACGACCCGTCCTTCTGCTGCCGGCGGACGAGCATCGTCGCCGAGCCGCGATACCAATCGGCCCCGCCCAGACGCTCGATCCCACTGACCTCCATCGCCTTCTCCAGGCTATAGAGGAGGTATTCCTTGTTTGCGCCGGCGGAGGGCGGCTTGCCTCGAATGCTGAACACGTGCGCGAGCTTCGCTGCGCCGCGGGCCACGAGCTCCAACGCCGCAGCGCCAAGCGCGGGGTCGAGGTCGCCAGCGCGCTGGAGCGCGTCGAGGGCGATCACGATCGAGCTGATCCCACCGGACGTCATCTGCAGCGAGGGCGAGGGGCTCGCAGGTGTCGTGTAGCCCCAGCCCTGGGTGACCTCGGCGCCTGGAGCTCCCACCAGGGGTGCGAGCACGGGGGGCACGTAGCGATCGAAGCCCAGCGCGTGAACGGACCGCGCAGGCTTCTCCTCGTGGACGTCCTGTTTGTAGTGCTCGATCACCTTCACCCAGCAGCGGATCGGTACGGAGACGCCTGAGCGTTGGGCCGCGTGCAACGCCAACACGGCGAACTGTGTGTTGGAGTTGTCTCCGCCGGTGGCGCGGAACGGCTCCGCCGTCGTCTCGTTCAGGGGGCAGGTGTAGCCCCAGTTGCCAGCCGGATGCTGTCCGCCGATCAGCTGCTGGGCGAGGCTGCTGATCCGGGCCAGGTCCTCGGGAGGCAGGTCGCGGCGGCGGAAGCGTGCCACGCTCGTGGCCCCTGGCAGCGCCGCGATCGACACCCGCTCGACGCTGCGGGCCTCGATGGCCATGATCGAAACGGCGATGTCGTAGGTCTGGTCCATGACCTGATCCTCGAACCCCGAGAACAGGGAGACCATTCGGGGGTCGTGAGGCGACACGCCGCTGCGCAACAGGGCGAAGGCGAGCAAGGCGTAGAGCCCGGGGCGATTCAGCGAGTCCGTCTGCGTCGACAGGTAGTCGACGCCTCGGTCGATCGCCTCGCTCACCGCGTGCAGGAAGGGGTCGACCTCGACCTTCGGCGCGGGGCTAGGAGGGACGGGGCCGGGCCCCTTGGCTTCGGGGTCGGGAGCCTCGGGTTCCTGCAGCTCGGGGTCGGGGGCCTCGACTTCCTCTGGTTCGGGGACCTCCGCAGCCTCCTCAGGAGTCGGGACCTCTTCGAGCGGATCGGCGCGGCCGATTTGCTCTGCAGCGGCCTTGGCGGCCTGCCCGATCAAGCCGGCCCGTCGCGCGTTGAGCTCGCGCTTCGCCTGCGGATCCTTGACCTGGGCCGCCGCGCGCTCCAGCACCGCCGCCGCACGCTCGTAGGCCCTCAGTCGCTCGAGCCCCGCCGCCTCGGCCAGGGCCTGCCGCTTGATGCGTTGGTCCGGGTCGACGGCGACCGGAGGGTCCTCGGGCGCCGCCTCCAGCTGGGGCGAGAGCGGTCCCCCCGAGACCTGGACCACGGCCCACGCGCAGAGGGCCACCACCCCCAGGAGCCCCGCCAGATGAACCCAGCTGCCGCCGGCGGTGGGGTAGGCGCCTCCGCTGCCGCTGAAGCGGACCACGACGTCCTCGACCTGCACCCGGTCTCCGTTTCGCAACGGGTAGACCGCCCCCGGCTTGAGCCGGCGACCGGTGAGGGTGACCTCGTGGATTCGGCTGAGGAGGACTACGTTCGCGCCGTCCCCCGAGGGCACGAAGCTCACCACCGCGTTCATCACTGCGGGGCCGAGCTTCCACTCGCCGTGTTCCCGACCCAACTGCAGGGTGCGCACGACGTCCTGAGGTTGGCTGATGGCGTCTTCGATCGCGGCGCGGAGGATGGTCTGGCTCTCGATCCAAGCCCTTGGCTCCCCTGGCTATAGCGCCGCCCAGGGGGCGAGGCAAGCTACCCGAAGAGGTCCAGCTGGGCCTCCGCCTCCTCTGGCGCGACCGCGACCGGCGCGTGGTCCTCGAAGGCTTCGCGTCGACCGCGGGGCAAGCGTCGCCGGCAGGGTCCGCAGAAGGCGAAGAGGTTCCCTGGGCGATCGCTGCCGCCGTGCAGGGGGGGCAGGAGGTGCCCGATCTGGGTGCGTCCGGGGTTGCCGCAGTTTCCACACCGGCTCGGGTCGCGGCCCGCGCCGAGGAGCAACGCGCGCAGCCGGCGCTGTCGAGCGGCCTTGCCCTCCGGGCGCAGGCAGGTCTGCGAGCTGTCGGGTGGGGTCTCGGCGTTCTCCTGGGTGATCCGGCGCCGGCGCTCCTGGCTCGAGCGCGCGCTCGACGACTTGCGGTTGGGCCACAGGGCCCGATTGACCCCGGCGCCAAGCTCCTGGGGCTTGCTGGCCTCCGGGAGGTCGTCGCGCTTGAGGCGGTCGGTGATCACGTCCTGGTCGGTGGAGCCGACGATCTTGGCGACCGCGCGGGCCGCGGTCCGCGAGAGCGGGTAGACCTCGCGCGCGGCGAGCACCGCCAGCGCCGGCAGCGCCTCGGTCACCTCCCGCTCGCCGAGCTGGCGGATCATGGCTCGCTCGACGGGGTAGGTGCGGTCGGGTTGGATCGGCGAGCGCGCGAGCTGCTCCACGACCTCGAGGAACGTCGAGACCGCGCGTTCGGGAGCGAGCCGGCAGAGGAGCTCCACCGAGAAATACTTGGCCACGTCGGACGGACTGCCGATGGCCAGCAGGTGGTGCCGGAGCACCTGAACGGCGTCCGGGTCACCGGGCTTCAGGTCGGCGACCTGCAACCGCAGGGCCTCGACCGCGTCCTCGATCACCGCGAACGCGCCCCCCGATTCATCGATGAGGCGCAATAGGGTCTTCGGGCTGCGGACTTCAGGCACGAGGCCCTCCTGGTTCGGCTGGTCGCTGGGTCTGCAGAGCTGCGGAGCGGAGCCACCGGCTCAAAGGCTGGTGCACCCGCGCTCCGCTAGCCGCTACCAGTCGTCGAGGGTCGTCTCCTGGTCGTCGGTGAGCGACATCAGGCGCTCGAGGCGCGAGCTGTCCGCTCGCGGCGGGGAGCTCTCGGTCTGAGGGGTGTCGGGGTTCGGGCTGGCTTGGGCCATGCTTGCCTCCTCTGGTTGGGGTTCGGTTGGATGGGTGGGATCGGGAGCCAGGGCTGGGGCCTGGTTGGCCACCGGCGCCTCTCCGCCGGAGATCACGCAGTCGTCGAGCCGGGGCAGCGGGCCCAGGTCGGGCAGCACGCGGGGCGCGGAGACGTCGGGGGCACCCTCGGCGGCAGGCGCCCCGTCCTCTGTCTCGATCCCCAGCAGCGGGGCGAGCAGCTCAGGGGGCGGCGGGCCGAGCTCCTCGGCGATCCGCTGCGCCTCCTCGAGCAGGGCGTCGGGTGCGGCCTCGGCGTCGAAGTGCAGCCGCTGGCTGCCGATCACGCTGGGGTCCCCTACCGCGCCGGCGGCGCGGGCCAGGGCCTGGCGAATCAGGTCCGGGTCGTTGGGCAGGCCGAACTCGGCGGCGAAGGCGTCGGTCGTGCGCAGGGTGTAGCTGCGCCCTTGCTTCCCGCGCTGGATCAACCCGCGAGCGAGCAGCTCCTTGACGTGATCGTAGACCGTCGAGCCCCGCTCGCGCACCAGGCGCGACTGGGCGATGGGCTGGTTGATCGCGATCAACGCCAGGGTCTCGGTGACGAGCGGCTTGAGCAGCGGCGGCGCCACGCTGGCGACGTCGGCCCGGTAGGCAGCGCGGACGTCCACGACGTAGGCCCGCTTGCCGTCCTTCTCCCGCGGGAACAGCCCCAGGGCGCGGCCCTCGAGGGCGTGCTTGAGCCGCTCGAGCCCCGCCTGGACCTCGTCCTCGGGCAGGCCGAGTTTGGTCGCGATGTCCTCGGCGGTCAGCGGGACCCGGGTCGAGACCAGGAGCGCCTCGAGGGATTGCTCGAGTTGACGGTCGCTGCGGCGGAGGTCGCTGATCACGCCGTCGAGCAGGGAGCGCGAACGCGACGCGCTCTCCAGGAGGATCCCCAGACCCGTGGGGGCGGCCTCGACCACCTCAGCGGTCACGGCCTCTTCGTCCTCCTCGGCTTCGTCCTCGGCGGTGGCCACCGGGGTGGCCTCGCCCTCGACGGCGCTGGGCACGTCGTCCTGGCTGGGCTGCTCGGCGGGCGATTCGGGCGCGGGTTCACTCACCGCTCACCTCCTCGGTGTCCGTGTCGGTGGCCAGCGCGGGCTGGTCCGAGTCTTCGTGCGTGTCGTGGTCTTCGTCGGCCTCTGCCTCGACCTCATCGTCGTCGTCGTCGAAACCGACCTCGACCTCGTCTTCGCCGTCGACGATCAGGTCCTCGGGATCGTCGTCGAGACGGACGCCGGCGCGGACCTCACCGAAGTAGGGGCCACGCACGATCCGCAGCTCACCGTAGAAGTCGGTCTGCCTCAGCTCGATCTCCTCGTCCTGCGCGAGGAAGAGCAGGGCCAGGAACGCGGCGCCCCGCGGGCGCTCCTCGCTCACCAGCGAGTCGAGGGTCACGAAGCCGTCCTCGGTGAGGTGCTCCCAGAGCTGGGTCCGGACCTCGACCAGGTCGCGGTCGAGGTCGTCCTGGTGGGCGCCGTTGACGCACTCCTCGAAGGCCATGTCGCCATCGAAGAGCGGCTCCTCTTCGAGGGCGGCCTCGCGCTCAGCGATGCGCTCGTCGTAGGAGCGCAACGCCATGATCAGGTCGACGAGGGTCAGGCCGCGCTTGCGCGGGGTCCGCTCGCGAGGCGCGAGGCTGATCCCCATGGCGTCGCCCTCGACCATGAAGTCGGGGTAGACCAGGGGCAGGTCGTCGGGCCGCAGCCGCGGTCCGCCGAACTCGTCGTCGAAGCCCTCGTCGAAGAGGGCGTCCTCGAGGGACGCCTGCTCGGCCAGGCGCTGAGCCTCGCGTTGAGCCTCGCGTTCGGCGAGGGCCTGGGCCTTGAGGTGGATCAGCGCGGCGGCGTAGAAGATCATGCGTCCCACGCGGCCGAGGTCCTGAGCGTCGAGCTGCTCGTCCATGGCGGCGAGGTAGCGGTCGGTGAGGGCCACGATGTCCACGTCCCAGGGGTCGTAGTCCCCGGCCTTGGCCATCTCGAGCAGGAGCCCGAGGCCGGGGTCGCTGTCCGGCGCGTAGACCTGCGCGCTGACCTCGACCTCGAGGCGGTGGGCCGCGCTGTCGGAGAGCGGCTTGGCCGGAGGCCCTGCCACGACGTCCTCGGCGACCGGGTCGATCATGCTGCCGTGGTCGCGGTCGATCATTGCGCCGCCCCCGCCTCAGCCAGCTCTTCCTGCTGAACGTCGTCCATGGTGACCCCGGTGACCTGCGTCCCGAAGCCCTTGCGCATGGTCACGCCGAGGGTCTGGTTCGACTTGTCGAGCATGACGCGGTGGTGGCTGATCACCAGATACTGCCGGTCGCTGCCCCGCCGCGCGATCGCCTCGGAGAGGACATCGGTGTTGACGCCATCCAGGGCGGCGTCGACCTCGTCGAACACGAAGAACGGTGCGGGGTTGACCTCCTGCAGGGCGAAGATGAACGCCAGCGAGGTCAGCGTCTTCTCTCCACCCGACATGATCTCGAGCTTGGAGAGCTTCTTGCCTCGCGGACGGGCTTCGATGATCAGCCCCCCGGCGAAGGGGTCCTTGGGGCACTCGAGCCGCAGACGCCCCTCGCCACGGGCCAGCTCGGCGAAGGTGCGCGAGAAGGCCTCGGAGACGAGGGCAAACGCGTGGAGGAAGGCCACCTTCTTCTTGCCCTCCAGCCCCACGATCCGGGTCCGGATCTCGTTCTTCTCCCCCTCGAGGGCGTTGATCTTGCTCTCGAGCTCGGTGTGGCGCTCCTCGGCCTCTTCGAACTGCTCGATCGCGAGCTGGTTCACCGGACCCATGGAGTCGAGCTTGCGCTGAACGTCGCCGAGGGTGCCCTCGAGACGCTTGCGCTCCTTGCCCAGGTCGGGTGGGGCCTCTTCGGGACCGGGGACTTCGATCTCCCGCTCCTCGGCGGCCGTGCGCAGCTCCTTGGCCCGCTCGGTGAGCTCGGTCAACTCGACCTCGAGGCCCTGGAGGCTGTCGTGCAGGGTCCGCAGCTCGTGGTCGGCCTGAGTCACAGCGTCGCGCGCCGCCTGAGTCGCCTCGCGGGCCGCGTCGCGGCGCTGAGCCAGCGCCAGCAGCTCGCCGCTGAGCGCCTTGAGTTCGCCCTCTCGCTGGCCGAGCTCGAGGCGCAGCGCCTCCTGTTCTTGCTCGAGGTTCACGCGCTCGGCGCCGAGGCTCTCGATCTCGGTGCGCGCCTGCTCGACGCTCGCCCGGGCCGCGGTCAACCGCTCCTCGACGGCGCGAACCTCAGCGCGAACTTCCGCGTGCTGCGTGCGCAGCGCGGTCAGCTCGACCTCGATCGCGCGCATTTCGGTCTCGAGCTGCTTCGCCTCGCGGGTCAGCGCCTCGAAGGCAGAGCCAGCCTCGGTGTCGTCCAGCGAGTCGAGCTGGGTCGACTCGTTCTGCAGCGCGGAGCGGACGTGCGCCAGCTCCTCGGCCACGGCCCCAGCCTCGGCGCGCTGGGCGGCGAGCTCCTCGGCGAGCTCGCCCAGCCGCTTGGCGGGGCTGCCGCCCTGCTCCTCGAGGCGGTTGAGCTCGGCGTTGAGCGAAGCCGCCTTGGCCTCGGCTTCGGCCAGCTTCTGGGTCACGCTCGAGAACTCGCCTGTGATCGCCTCGTAGGCCTTCTCGGCCTCACGCAGGGCACCGCGAGCCGCGCTCTGCTGGCGCTCGAGCTCGTAGAAGGCTTGCTTCCTCTTCTCCAGCTCCTCACCGGCCTGAGCGGCCGCCAGCAGCGAACGGCTGGAGCGGTTGGCGGCGCCGCCGCTCATGATCCCGTGCCGCTCGAGGATGTCGCCTTCGAGGGTGACCATCCGGTAGCGGCCGATCAGCGGGAGCGCGTCCTTGAGGGTCTTGACCACGAGGGTGTTGCCGAACACCGAGCGCATGACCTGCTCGTAGGCGCGGTCGTACTCGACCAGGTCCAGGGCGAAGCCGAGGATCGCGTTGCCGCGGGGCGCGCTCTGGTCGAGCTTGGGCCCCTTGGTCTTGGTCAGGGGCGCGAAGCTCAGGCGGCCCACGCGGTTCTTGCGCAGGAGCTCGATCCCCGTCTTGGCGACGCGCTCGTCGTCGGTGACGACCCAGTTCAACCGCCCGCCAGCGGAGGCCTCGATCGCCAGCGCCATCTCGGCGTCGAAGCGGACCAGGTCGCTGACCGGGCCGTGGATCCCGTCGAGCTTCTTGGTGCGCAGGTAACCCAGCGCCTTGCCGCCGCTCATCAGCAGCGCCTGGGTCCGCCGCTCTTCGGCGACCGCGACCTCGCGCTCGGCCTTGGAGAGCTTCGCGTTGGCGGTCTCCAGCCCGGCGCGCATGGCGTTGACGTTGCCCAGCAGCTTGCGCCGGCGCTCGGTGAGCTCGCCAGCCGCCTCCCGCTGAGTGCGGTAGGCCTCGGCCGCGGCCTTGCTCGCCTCGCGCACCTCGCCCAGTCGGCCGGCGACCTCGCTCTGGCTGGCGGAGATGTGCTGCTCCTCGGCGGCGAGGCGACTGATCGCCTCGGCCAGAGTCCGATCGCGCTCGGTGAGCTCGCGCTCGCGCACGCGCTTGCGCTCCAGCTCTTCGCGCAGCTTGCGCCCTTGCTGAGCGGCGTCCAGCTGGGCCGCGCTCTGCGAGCTCAGCGCCTCGCTCGCGGACTCCATCCGCCCGGCGAGGGCCTGGTGCGCCCCCTCCTTGACCTTGATCTGTCCCTCGAGGGCTCGAGCCCGCTCGGCCAGCTCGCCGAGGGTCGCCTGGTGCTGAGCGACCTGCTTCTCGATCTCGGGCAGGCCGGCCTCGCGGGCGGCGCGGGCCTGCTCGAGTTCGGCGGCGCGGGTGCCGGCGTTGTCGATCTTGGCCCGCAGCGTCTCCACCGCGCGCACGGCCTGCATCCGCTCGCCTTCGCCCTTGGAGGCGAGCTCCTCCTCGACCGCCTTCAACTCGACGGTCTTCTCCTCGAGGGTCCGCCCGAGGGTCTCGCGGCGCTTGCTCAGCGCACGCTCGGCCTTCTGCCCGCTCTCGATCTCCTGAGCCTTGGCCCCGACCTTGACCTCGGCCTCGGTGACCTCCAGCACGGTCAGGTCCTCCTCGAGGGAGGCCTTGCGCGAAGTCAAGGTCTGGAAGGCCAGCGCCTGGTCGCGCTCCTTCTTCAGCCGACCCAGGCTCGCGGCGAGCTCCTTGAGGATCAGCTTGGTGTCTTCGGTGCAGCGGTCGCTGGCCTCGAGCTCACGGTGCGCCTCACCGATGCGGCGGTCGAACTCCTTGGTCCCCGCCAGCTCGTCGAGCACCTGCCGGCGCTTGACCCCGCCCATCGTCGCGAGCTGGATCACGTCGCCCTGCATGACCACGTTCTGCCCGCTCGTGGGGAAGCCGAGGTTGCGCAGCACGTCGTGCAGATCGACCAGGCGGATCGTCTCCCCGTCGAACTCGTAGTGGGCGTTGGTTCCGCTGCGGGTCCGGCGCACCACGCGCCCGACCTCGAGCTGCTTGGTGACCAGGCTCCCGTCGGCGCGGGGGAAGGTCCCCTCCATTTCGATCCACACCCGGGCGGAGTTCTTCCCGCCCTGGTTGCAGATCAAGTCGGTGAGGCGCTCGGCGCGCATGCCGCGACTGGTCGCGGTGCCCAGCACGAACTGCAGCGCGTCGATGATGTTCGACTTTCCCGAGCCGTTGGGGCCCGAGATGGTGCTGAAGCCGTCCCGAAGCGGAATGCGCGTCTTCTTCCGGAACGACTTGAAGTTGTCGAGACCGAGTGCGATCACGCGCAAGTTGATGGGCTTCCCCAGGCCCTGCAATCGCTGCGCGACCGGACGTCCCTCTGCCATGTTCAGCTCCTTCGGGTCCACGTGTCCTGCTTGGTGGGACCCGTTACATCCGGGCTGATCGGCAATACCTGACTAAATCTTGTGCTTCTCACCGAAAAATGTGGGCTGTGTGGGTTGTTACGTAGCCTACCCACCACCTCCGACACACAATCACAGGAGTTAGCGCAAGATTCTCGCCAGGTGCGAGCGAAATCGCTCACCCTCTAACCCCCGCCCGCCAGGCCCCTTGGGCGGCACCCCACCCAGCAGAAGTCGGCCACGAAACCAGGAGTGGGGAACCTGTGGAGAGTTTGGGAGGTGTCGCCCGGGGATCGAGGGCCGGCACGGGCGGACCCGGACCTCGGACCTCAGGGCTTGGCGAAGGCCTGAACGAGGGCGGCCGCCGAGCGCATCCCGTCCACGGCGGCGCTCATGATCCCCCCTGCGAAGCCGGCGCCCTCGCCCACCGGATACAGGCCCGGGGTCGAGGTCGACTCGCGATCCTGCAGACCACGGGGGATTCGCACCGGCGAAGAACCGCGGGCTTCGACGCCGACCAGCAGCCCCTCCGGCCCGGCGTAGCCGGGGATCTTGCGCCCGAAGACCGCCAGGCTCTCGCGCATGTTCCGCGCGCCCTGCTCGGGCAAGACCCGGTTCAGGTCGGCGGGGGTCAACCCGCGAGGGTAGGTGCTCTCGAGGTTCCCCTTGCTCACCCTGCCGCGGAGGAAGTCTTGCACCCGCTGGCCCGGGAGCTTGTAGTCGCCCCCGCCCAGCTCGAACGCGATCGCCTCGAGCTCGCGCTGCAAGGCCACGCCGGCCAGCGGATCGCGCCCACCCCCGGCCACCCCGGACGCGTCGATGGTGAACACCAGGCCGCTGTTCGCCAGCCCCGAGTCCCGCTTGCGCCGGCTCATGCCGTTGCTGCACAGGTGCTCGGCCTCGCTGACGGAGGCCATCAACGTGCCTCCTGGGCACATGCAGAAGGAGAACACCCCGCGGCGCTTGTCGTTGAGCACGTACTCCGCGCTGGGCAACTCTGCGTGCAGCCGGCCGAACTGCGCGCGGTCGATCAACGGCTGCGGGTGCTCGATCCGCAAGCCCAGCTGAAAGGGCTTGAACTCGAGGGCCACCCCTCGCTCGCGGAGCATGGCGTAGGTGTCGCGGGCCGAGTGTCCGATGCCCAGGATCACGGCCCCCGAGCGCAGCTCGCTCCCGTCGGCGAGGCGCACACCGGCGGCTTGCCCCTCGGGGCCCAGCAGGAGGTCGTCCACCCGCGCGTCGAAGCGGAACTCCGTGCCCAGGCGCTCGAGCTCACGACGGAAGAAGACCAGCACGGCGCGCAGCCGGTCGGTGCCCACGTGAGGCTTGGCCGCGTAGCGGATCTCCTCGGGGGCCTTGTTGGCGATCAGCAGCTCGTGCACGAGACCCACCAACGGCGTGCGCCCGCGGAAGGTCAGCTTCCCGTCGGAGAAGGTCCCCGCCCCGCCCTCGCCGAAGAGGATGTTCCCTTCGGGGTCGTGGGGACCTCCGCGGTCGAACGCGTTGACCTTGCGCACCCGCTGCTCGACCCGCGGCCCGCGCTCGATGACCACCGGCGCGTAGCCCTCCCGCGCCAGTAGCCAGGCCGCGAAGAGCCCGGCGGGCCCCGAGCCGATCACCAGCGGCCGACCTCCGGGGTCCCGCGGTCCGGGGGGCAGCCCGTCGAGGATTCCCCGGTCGAGGGGATCGCGGACCTTGCGGCCCGGACGGCGCGCGACGCCGCGCTCGAGCAGCCGCTCGCCGGCGTCGGCTGGGAGCTCGCAGGCCAGGTGGTAGACCCAGTGGATGTCGTGCTTGCGGCGCGCGTCCAGCGCCCTGCGCACGACCTCGTAGCCGCTCGGCCCATGGTCTCCCAGGGCGAGGCGAGCCCGGAGCCGCGGCCCGAGCACCTCCTCGGGTGACTCCCCGACCTCGACCCGCAGGTTCTCGATGACGACACGGGTGCTCACCCGCGGAATGATACGTCGCCAGCGGCGCTGGACGCAGCAAGATTTGCCGCCGCGCGAGGAGCGTTGCAGGGTGAGCAACGGTCATTATGCTCGGAGCGGGAGATCGCTGATGAACGACGCCGTGCGTTACCTGAGCCTGGTCCTGGTGGGAGCCCTCGCCGGCTGCGCCTGCCCCCAAGAGCAAGGCAAGGACCGGGGCTGGACGGACTCCTCCGCCTCCATGAAGAAGGGGGACTGGGACGAGGGCTACGTCGCCAAGGCCGAGGAAGCCGACGACAAGATGCGCCGCTTCGAGTTCGAAGACCTTCCCTCGAATCAACAGACCGGACAGGCCCTGGTCGCGGCCGAGGGGGAGGAGGCCGAGTTCGTCGACGCCAAGGGTCAACCCGTACGGCTCTCGGACTTCCGCGGCAAGCCGCTGGTGCTGGTCTTCGCGCGCGGGTTCGTCGGGTGGGTGTGCCCCTATTGCTCGACCTACACCGCGCAAATCGCCCACGACTACCCCCGGATCCAGGAGCTGGGAGCCGAGGTGCTCCTCGTCTACCCCGCCGAGAACGACGACCTCGAGATCCTCGAGCAGTTCACCAACGCCGTCAACGCGATCCTCGAGGAGGAGGGCGACGACGCCGTGCCCTTCCCGGTGGCCCTCGACCCAGGCCTGCGGAGCACCCGCCGCTTCAACCTCCTCGGCGACCTCTCGCGCCCCTCGACCTTCGTGCTCGACGGCGGGGGCACCATCCGCTACGCCTTCGTCGGTGAGACCCCCGACGAGCGTCCGGCGGTGACCCGGATCATCGAAGAGCTCGAAGCGCTGCGCGCGAGCAAGTAGGGGTGAGTGACCGAACCCACCCCTGAGGACGACCCAGAGCGGACCTTCGACATTCCTCCGCCCGCCAAGGACGACTCCCTCGAGGCCAGCCTCGACACGGTGCTCGAGGACGCGCGGAGTGTGCCGACGATCCTCACCCCTCGCGAGGACGGCCGCCCGGCCGCGCCGCCGCCCAGGGAGCGGAGGGCGAGCACCTCGCTCAACCGTGACGCGGTCGAGGCCGCGGTGCGCAAGGGTCTGATCACCCGGATCCAGGGGACGAGCTTCCTCGAGCGCAGCGGGAGCGACAGCGACGTGCTCGAGGTAATGGTCGACAAAGGCCTGCTCGAGGCCGACGCTGCCGAGCAGCTGCGCGAGGAGGTAGCCGAGGACTTCGTCCCCGGCTACCGGGTGGTCGACGAGCTCGGCCGCGGCGGCATGGGGGTGGTCTACCGCGCGGTGCACCGCTCGCTGAACCGCCAGGTCGCGCTGAAGGTGATCACCCCCGAGCTGCGCCTCAGCCGCGAACACGCCGACCGCTTCAAGCGCGAGGCGCAGACCCTCGCCGCCCTCAACCACCCGCACATCGTGCAGGTCTACGACACCGGCGAGGTCGGCGACAAGCTCTACATCTCCCTCGAGCTCGTCGACGGCGAAGACCTGGGCGAGTACGTCAAGCGCAAGCAGCGCCTCGGCTGGCGCGAGGCGACCGAGGTCGTGCTCGACGCTGCCCGCGGCCTGGGCCACGCCTATGCTTCGGACGCCAAGGTGATCCACCGCGACGTCAAGCCCGGCAACCTCCTGCGGGCCAAGGTCGCGGGCTTCAGCCGCCACCTGACCAAGGTCACCGACCTCGGGCTGGCGCGCATGCGCGGCGACCAGTCTGGCGGACGCCAGACGAAGGCCGGCACGATCATGGGCTCACCGAGCTACATGGCCCCCGAGCAGGCCTCCGGCGACCCAGTCGATCACCGCGCGGACATCTACAGCCTCGGCGCGACCTACTACCACTTCCTCGTCGGGGAGCCGCCCTTCGTCGGGCAGGTGGTGCAGGTGCTCCGCGCGCGGCTCAGCGGCGAGCAGGTGGCGTCCCCTGGTGACCGCGTCGAGGGGATTCCCGCCGCGGTGCAGCGGGTGATCGATCGGATGCTGGCCCAGGAGCCCGAGCACCGCTACCCGACTTACGACGCGCTGATCGCCGACCTCGAGGCCGTCCACGCCGGTCAGGTGCCCCACGCCCCCCGGGTCCCCCGCGAGGCGAGCAGCCTGACCTTCGCCGGCGGCGACGCCCCCGAGTTGGGGGGCGCGAGCGCTGCCGCGACGGAGGTCATGGCCGCCGCGGCGCCGCCCGCGGGCAAGGCCTCGGGCGGGGGCACCGCGGTGCTCGGGTTCCTGCTGCTGCTGGGGGCGATCGTCGGCGGGCTCTACCTGACGCAGTCGGGGCCTGCGGAGCCCCCGCCCCGTCCCGACGACGTGAGCCCGGTGGAGACGACGACCGTCGGGCCGCCGCCGGTGGAGCCCACCGTTGCGATCCGTGAGCAGATCACCGGTCAGCTCGAGACCCTCGCGGGCCTGGCTCCCGATGAGCGGCTCGCTGTCGAGGACCCGGGCGCGCTCTGGACTCGGCTCGACGAGCTCCCCCCCCTGGAGCGCGCCCCCCTCCGGGTGCGGCTCGAGGAGCTGGCGCGGGAGACGGTCGAGTCCGCCGTCGCCCGGGCGACGGCCTTGCACGCCGACGCCGACTACGTCCGGCTGCGCGAAGTCCGTGCGGCAGCCCGCCTGTGGGCGACCGCCGCCGAGCTCGAGCTCGGCGGCCAGCTCGAGATCCTTGAGGACTTCGCTGAACAAGGCTGCGAGCTGGGCAGCGAGGAGCGCGCCACCCTGGAGGCTCTCCTGAACGCGGCCGACGCCAAGGATCACGCGGCCGTCTTGAAGCTGAGCGAGGGCTTCGCCGAGCGCTACGCCTTCAGCCCCGACCTCGCGCGGGTCGACGAAGCCCGGGCCGCTGCCGATGCCGCGTTGCCGCTGCTCGAGCTGATCTCCCCCACCCCGGGCGCCCAGTTGAAGGTCGACGGGATCGCACAGGACCTGCCCTGCCGGGTGCGCGTCGAGCGCGGCGCCGAGGTGGTGTGCACACTCACCGCCGATCGCTGCTACCCCCTGCGGCGGGTGGTGACGGTCGACGCGTCGCGCTCCCTCGAACTGCGCCCCTCGGCCCGCAGCCCGAAGCTGGTGCGCAGCAAAGGCGGTGAGACGTCGCTGTTCGGCCAGGTGGGACCCACGACCAAGCTTGGACCGGCCGCAATCACCAAGCGCGGCTGGACCGTGCGCGGGGAGTGGACCACCCAGCGCGACGCAGACCAGGGGGTCTTCGCCTGGCACACCCAGGCGCCGGCTCCGGCGCGCCTGATCTACCGCCCCGCCCAGGACCAGAGCCCCCTCGGCGCCCAAAGCAACCTCGCCTCACGAGTCGACGTGATGTTCAGCTTGATGTTCGGGCTGCGCTTGCCCGTTGGAGGTCGCCTCGAGGTCCGCCTGCTCGCCGACGGCTCGGGCGCGGAGCTGACTCGCCAGGTCGCGTTGCGGATCGAGGGCACCCGCATCGAGCTCGGATCCTGGCACACTCCAGCGGAGCGCTTCGTGGCCGAGGCGATCCACGATCTCGCCGAGTCCCCGCAGGCGCTGCAGCTCGACTGGGACGGATCGAGGGTGGTCGTGCACGCCGGGACGCGGCGAGACAAGCGTGCCCTCTGCTCGTTTGCTCCGGATTGGACGCCGCTGCCCATCAAAGACGACGAGCTGCAGTTCCTCGCCCAGGGGCCGTTCCCCGCGGGCGAGAGCCTGGTCTTGATCAATCCAGCGCTGAACCCCCTGGTCGGAGCCGAGTGACCCCGCGCGGGGGTGGGTGATAGGATCCGACTTCCTCGAGACGAGGAGGCGACGTGGCCTTCAAGGGCGAGCTCTCCAAGCTGCCGATCGCAGACGTGATGCAGTCGATCCACCAGAACGGCATGAGCGGCGCTCTGGCGATTCGGGACGACTATGGCGAGCGCTTGATCGCGTTCGAGGAGGGCATGGTCACCGGCTGCGCCGTCCCCGAAGGCCGCGAGCACGGGATCGCCGAGGAGCTGGTCCGCCGGAAGGTGGTCGAGCAAAACCAGGTCAAGACCTCGCGCTTCTTCCGCAAGAAGGGCGGCCTGCGCAAGACCCTCAAGCGGAAGAACATCCTCGACTCCGAGGCGTTCGTGTCGCTGGCGCGGACCCTCGTCCTCGAGCGAATCTACGACTGCTTCCTCCTGGAGAAGGGCGGCTTCGAGTTCCTCGAGGACTACGACAAGAGCCGCTTCGACCCCGACGAGTTGGCCGCGGACATCAAGATCCAGCCCTCCTCGATCCTGATGGAGGCCATGCGCCGGGTCGACGAGTGGCAGCGGATCAAGCGCTCGATCCCGTCCTTCCGCGAGGTCTACGTCGCGGCGCGCGAACCGACCGACGACGACGATGAGCTGGACGCCGCGCTGCTGCAGCTCACTGGCCCCGGCGAGCTGACCCTGGAGGCGGTCTTCGACCAGCTGCCGCAACCGCGCTTCACCTGCTGCGAGCGAGTGCTGGAGCTTGTCAATCAGAGCGCCCTGCGGGTCGCCACCGCCCCGGAGTACCTCCGGCTGGGCAAGGCGGCGACGAGCAGCGGCGACCTCGACCTCGCGATGAGCCACTTCCGCCGCGGGCTGACCTACGAGCGGGGCAACTCCGAGCTGAACCAGCTCCTGGTCGAGGTCCTCGAGCGCAAGGGCGACAAGCAGGCGGCCGCCGACGAGCGCAAGCGCTTCGCCGGCGTGCTGATGGAGCAAGGCGACCGCGAGGCCGCCAAGGAGCAGTTCGCCAAGATCTCGATGCTCGTCCCCACCGACCCCCTCCCCCTGGAGCGCCTGCTCGACCTGCAGGTCGAGTCCAAGGAGGAGGACGCCGCCGGAGCGAGCGCCAAGAAGCTGGTCGCGGTCTATGTCAAGCTCGGCCTCGGCGAGAAGGCCAAGGGGGTCTACCCCCGGCTGCTGATGCTCAAGCCCAAGGATCCGGGCTTGCGCCAGGCCCTGGCGGAGACCCACGCGACCCTCAACGAGAACGCGGTGGCGGCGACGATCTACAAGGAGCTCGCCCAGGCGGCCCTCGACGCCAGGGACGAGCCCCAGGCGACCCGCTACCTCAAGCGCGCGCAAGAGCTGACCCCGAACGACCCCAAGCTCCGCGGCTGGCTCAAGGACCTCGAGAGCGGGGCCCACGCCCAGCGGATCAAGCAGCGGCGACGCTACGTGATCCTGGCCGTGTTGATGGTCGTGGTCGGGCTGGCCGGGGTGTGGGTCAGCTTCGAAGCCACGGGCCTCGGCTACCTCCAGCGCGCCTCGGTCGACAGCTTCGAGACCGTCGACGGCGGGCCCGAGGGGGTGCTGACCGCGATCGTGCAACACGAAGACCAGCTGGCGAACCTGCCGACCTTCGCCGTGCTCGCGCGCGCCTGGGGCGAAGACCAGGTCCAAGCCCTGCTGCGGCTGTATGCCCGCGAGCTCGAGCGCGCCGAACACGACCTGCGCCTGCCTCCGGTCCCGTCGCCTCCCGCCGCGACCCTCGCGGTGGAGAAGGACTTCACTCGCGCCTTCAAACCTTGGGACGACGACCCCTCCCTCGAGGAGCTGATCGACCAGGCCGAAGCGCGCTGGCGCGAGGCGGCCGCCAATCCGTCCCGCGCGGAGCCCCTGCTCGAGGAGGCCCGAGCCCTCGCCCAGGAAGCGCGCCAACGTGTGGGCACCGCGCGGGCCGCGCTGGCCCGAGCCGGCGGCGCCGACCGGCGGAAGTACGGGGGTCAACTCGCGGCGGAGCTTCCTCGGCTCTACACGGTGGTGGGCTTGCTCGAGATTCGCAGCCCACAGGCTCGCGAGCTGTTGACCCTCGCCGACCCGACCCCGCCCAAGGCGCCCGACGACGCGGAGGGCGACGAGTGAGCGGAGCGCTCGCGTGAGGGTCCTGATCACGGGAAGCTCCGGTCAGATCGGGACCAACCTCGGGCTGCGCCTGCTCGACGCCGGCCATGAGCTCCTTGGGGTGGACCGCCGGCCCAACACCTGGACCGAGCGCATCCCCCTGCTCGAGCTCGACCTGCTGCAGGTCGGATCGCAGCTCGCGGACGGCGTGGCCGGCGCGGGGTTCGCCCCGGACGTGATCGTGCACCTCGCGGCCAACGCCAAGGTCCACGAGCTGGTGCTGCATCCCGAGCGCGCCCTCGACAACGTGACCACCACGTTCAACGCCCTCGAGCTCGCGCGCGCATTGCGCGTGCCCGTCGTGTTCGGCAGCTCGCGTGAGGCCTACGGTGACCAGAGCGCTGGGCTCACCAGCGAAGACCGCGCGGTGGTCGCCAAGAGCCCCTACAGCGCGTCGAAGATCGCGGGGGAAGCCCTCGTGCGCTCCTACGCAGAGTGCTACGGGCTGCGCACGCTCACCTACCGCTTCTCCAACGTCTACGGTCGCTACGACAACGACCTCGAGCGCATGGAGCGGGTGATGCCCCTCTTTGTGCGCGAGATCGCCGCGGGTCGCCCGATCACCGTCTTTGGCGCAGAGAAGGTGCTCGACTTCACCTACGTCGACGACTGCGTCTCGGCGGTCTTCGCCGGGATCGAGCGCGTGTTCCGCGGCGAACTCCACCACGAGACGATCAACGTCGCCTACGGCGAGGGCAACTCGCTGCTGGACCTGGTGCGCTTCATCGGCGAGACCCTCGGCGTCGAGCCGCAGGTGACCGTCGAGCCAACCCGCCCCGGGGAGATCACCCGCTACGTAGCCGACATCTCCAAGGCCCAGCGCCTGCTCGACTACGCGCCGCAGGTCCCTCTGCGGGAGGGCGTGCGGCGGGCCATCGAGTGGTCGGGCGTCAGCGCGGGTTGAGCGGCACCCGGATCACGGTGTTGGCGCCCCGAGCGGAGGGATCCGAGAGCGCCAGGACCACGATCCGCTAGCAGCCCGGGTATCGCTGCGCCGCTCGCTGCGCCTCGAGCGAGAACCCGAGCACGTCGGCCTCGTAGAGCACCTCTCGGCGGCTCCTGGGCGAGGGAGTCCCCCCCCGCGCCCGTTTCACTCGCCTGAGCGTGAACCCCCACGACAACTGCACGTTACAGCGCAGAACGCGCCTTCCACCGCCCCCCTCACGGTTTCCAGCTGGAACCCGGGCGACCCTGTCCCGTCTGTGAACTCCGTGCACGGCGAACCCCTGCCGAACCTGCTTCCGTTTCAAGGCCACGACTCATCCTGAGCTTATGGCCTGGGCCCGAAGTTGCACTGTCGTGACTAGGAAGACTCAAGGAAGGTTCGAACCATGAAACTTCGCCTACTCTGTACGGTGCTGCTGGTGTGTGGGGTCGTCGGCTGCAAGTCGAACAAGTCCCACAGCGATCGCGGTTCGACCACCGCCCCGACTCAGAGCAACACCAACGCTCCCCCCGCCTCCAACACGACCGCCCCTCCGACCTCGACGGGTCCGACCATTGCGTTCGCCAGCTTCTACACCGCGACCCCCGCGGTGCAGGGCGAGGCCGTCGTGGACGTGGTTGCGCTGCCTTCGGGCGAGCTCATCGTCGGGCAGAGCGGGGGCGGCCTGAACCGCGTTGACGTCAACGGCCAGCCGACCCTCGAGTCGGCCATCGGAACCGTGGGCAACCTCGCCGTGGACGGCGCGACCGTCTACGCCGCGGGGGGCGCCGGCGAGTTCTACGAGCGCAGCGGCACCGCGTGGACCCTGTCCTACACTCACGCCACCCTGCAGCAGAGCGTAGTGGCCAGCCTCAACGGTGAGGTCTACGCCTTCAACAGCCTGCTGGGGACCGATCCAGTCACCGGTGCCGTGCTCCCGGCGCAGGTCAGCCAACGGGTGGGCGGAGGCGCCTGGACCCCCGACGTGGCCAGCTTCCCCAACGTGCAGATCACCGCGGCCCAGGCCTGGAACACCAGCGTGTGGGCTGGCGGCAGCGACAACAGCGTCAACACCGGCGGCCCCCGCCTGTTCCACGGCACCGGCGCCGTCTGGAACGAGATCACGCTGCCCAACACCGCGGTCGCCAACCAGCTCGAGATCGTGACTCAGATCCGCACCACCGCGACCACCCTCTGGGTCGCGACCATGGTGATCGACACCCTCAGCACCCCGGCCGTCGCGGTTGGCGGGAACATCTACGAGACCACCGACGGCGCGACCTTCACCCCGCTGGCGCAGATCAACGGCGACGCGCCGATCTCCCTCGCCTGGCACGAGGGCACGCTCTTCGTCGGCACCCTGGCGGGGCGCCTGTTCCGCGAGGATCCCGCCACCGGCTTCGTCGAGGAGACGAACCTCCCCGCCAACCTCGGCGTGTTCTCGTTGGTCGCTCAAGACGCCCAGACCCTGCTGATCGGCCTCCGCGGTAACGCCGGCGCCGAGCTGGCCACGCGGGTCACCACCCAGGCCCAGAACACCGCGCCCCCGCCGGCCGCGAGCACCACCTACGTCGGTGACGTGCGCAACGTGCTCATGGCTCGCTGCGCGAGCTGCCACGCCAACGCGGCCAACGCGGCCTTCACGTCGTACCCCCTCAGCACCGGGCTGACCGACAACAACGCCGACTACAACGAGACGCGTATGCGCGCGAACCTGACCACCCCCGACGCCTCCCCCTTGCTGCGCAAGGCGACGGGCCTCGACGGGCACGGCGGAGGCGCGAGCATCGCGCAGGGTTCGGCCGACTACACCACGCTTCAGCAATGGATCGTGGACCAGGCACCGCTTCAGTAGCGGATCGAACATCCCGACACCGAGGCCCCGACGTTCGCGTCGGGGCCTCGGTGTTTGGTTGCGCAGCAAACCTCCGCGCTCCTTCGCCACGCCCCACGGGTGGGCTAGGATCGAGGGCGGAGGAAATCGCGCGTGCTCTCCGAAGGGCTCACCCTAGCCGACCGCTTCCAGGTGCTCAGCCAGGTCGACGGGTCCACGTACGTCGTGCAACCTCTCGGCGCCGAGGGGAGCGAGCTGCTCCTGCGCGCGATCTCCATGCCCGACGACCAGCAGTTCCCCGTCGCCGAAGAACTGCGCCGTGCGCTGGGGATCACGCACCCGCACGTGGCGACCGTGCACGCGGTTGGAGCCCTCGACGACGGGCGCCTGTTCTTCGTTCAGGACCGGCTGAGCGACGCCCAACACCTGCACGCCTGGGCCCCCGAAGCGAGTGTGGAGGCCCGGATCGAGGCATGCCGTCAGGCGCTGCAGGCGCTGCAGGCTTACCACGACCAGGGCCTGGTGCTCGGTGGGCAGCGCCCGATCCAGCTCCTCGTCGAAGCGCGCGAAGACGGGCCGCACCTCGCGATCACCGACCCCGGCGGACTGAGCGACGAGTTCGCCCGTAGCGACCTGCCCCTTCCCCCAGCCGCGACCCTCGCCCCGGAGCGCCAACTCGGGGTGCGCGTGGACCGGCGCGCCAACCTCTACGAATTCGGAGCGCTCTTCTACCAGGCCTTCGCCGGGGAGGCGCCCACCGGGAGCAAGGCGACCTGGACTCACCTCGCGGAGGTTGGCCCTCCCGGCTTGCCGTCTGGGGTCGCCGCCTGGGTCATGACGCTCCTCGCGCCGCGCCCCGCGCACCGCCCCGCATCCGCGAGGGACGCCCTCGCGCGGCTGGAGCGAATCCTCGACCCGTCCGCCACCCCCGAGGAGCCGTCCTCGGCGGGCCCCGAAGTCCTGGTGGGCCGGGACTCCGAGCTCGCCTCGCTCTTGGTGTGGGCCAACGCGCTCCGCGGGGGTGGCCACGAGAGCGCCGCCCCTCACGTCACCCGCGGTGACCCTAGCCTGCTGGTGCTCCGCGGGCCTCCCGGCATCGGCAAGCGCCGACTGGTCGACGAGTTCGTCACCGAGCTCGCAGCCGATGGCGTCCAGATCCTCCGCGGAGACTGCGCACAGCGCGGCCAGGGCCTGGCCGGCCCCATCGGGCCCCTGCTCGAGCGCGTGGTCGACCAGGTCGAGCTGGGCTTCGACCCCGACCGCGCGAGCAACGCCGCGCGCTGGTACGGTCGCGAGCTCCTCGGCCGCAACCTGGGACGATCCAGCGCCCAGCGTCCACCGCAGCTCACCGACCCCCAGCGTGAGGCAGAGCGCACGCTGCATGCCCTCGGCGAGCCCTTCCTGCTCGCGGCCAGGGAGCAGCCCCTGCTGCTGGTCCTCGACGGCTTCGGTCAGGCCGAGCCGCTGGCCCTCTCGCTCGCCGTCGACCTCGCGCGGCGAGCGTGGGTCGCGCGACGCTGGGACGCCGCCCGGCGCGCCCTCGACCCAGAAGGCGAGCGCGAGCCGACCCTCCTGATCCTCGCCAGCGCCGCCTACGACGGCGCGGTCCCGCGCGGGCGATTCGTGCGCTCCCTCGACCTGGGTCCGCTCCCTGCGGACGTGTTGCGTCAGCTGGCTCCCGACGCCGAGCAACTCAGCGAGTCCACGGTCGCCGCCGGGATCCCTGGGCAGGTGATCGACCCCGGAGCTCTGGACGCGATCCAGGACGTGGCCGAGCGCACCGTGGCCGAGACCCTCGCCGTGCTCGGACGCCCCGGAGAGTTCTCACTGGTCTCCGCGGTGATCGGGCTCAGCGAGGCCGAGCTTCGCCGTGCGCTGGAAGAGCTCGTGCGCCGCGGGGTCGTCGTGCCCTGCGCCCGCCAGCGCTACCTCCTGCGCGAAGACATCGCGAGCCGCTGGCGCAGCGAGCTCGAGCCCGACGCGCTCAAGGCCCGCGCGCGCAAGCTGAGCGTAGTCCTCGGCGAGCGCCACCCGACCGTGCCCAGCGCTGCCCAGGTGCTGGAGCGAGTCGGCTTCGCCCTCCTCGGTCCGCCCCCCGGCGCTCACGCCGAGCTCGTGCGCGAGCTCGGTCCTTCGGCCATCGCTCACCTTGAGGCCCTCTCGGCCTACGCCAAGGCTGCCGAGCTCTGCGGACGACTGGCCGAGGTCCAGCCAACCCTCGAGGCCCAGTGGCGAACCCACCAGGCCCGGGCTTGCTATCGCGCGGGGCGCTGGCGAGAGGCCCTGAATGCGGTGGAGCAGGCGCAGCAGGGCGGCGGGAACGGCGCCGAGCTGCACCTGCTCGCGGCGAAGGCCCACACCGCCCTCGGCGACAACGAATCCGCCCTCGCCCAGCTCGGGCTCGCCGACGGCTTCGCAGGCGAAGACCCCCTCGCGGCCGCCCGCGCCCGGCTCGCGGCCGCAGGGATTCACGCCTCGGCGAACGAGCACCCCCGCGCCTCGAGCGAGTGCGAAGCTGGACTCGAGCTGGTGCGCAGCGCCGGCCACGCCAAGGACGTCGCCCCGCTCCGCGTGCGGCTGCTCCTGCTGCAGGCCGAAGCGGCCCTCGCCGACCGCGACCTGGGCGAGGCCGAGCAGCTCGTACGCGCCGCGGGCGCCCTCGCGACGCGAGTCGTGACCGAACCCGTGAGCATCGACGTGTTCCTCACCTCGGCGCGCATCGCCCTCGCCTCCAACGACGGGGGACGCGCCGCCGCCGCCGCCGCCCAGGCGCGACTCTCCGCCACCCAGGCGGGCGACCTCCGGGGGCAGTCCCTCGCGGCGCTGGTGTTCGCCCGCGCCGCGTGGCGGATCGGGCACGCCCCCGAGGCCCGCGAGGCTCTGTTGGGCGGGGTCCGCGTCGCCGAAGAGCTCGGCGACCCGCGCCTGCTCGCCGAATCCCTCGACGCCCTCGGGGGTCTCTGCCACGCCGCGGGGGCGCTGCGCGAGGCAGCACAGACCCTGCGGCGCGGATTGCTGGCCTGGGTCGATCTGCGCCAGCGCGAACACGCGGCGTCCACGAGCTCGGCCCTCGGCGGTGTGCTCCTCGACCTGGGGGAGAGCCAGGCGGCCCAGGTGCACCTCGAGGAGGCCCTGGAGGTCCAGCGCGAGGTCGACGACCGGCGGGGCGAACTGGGGACGATTTGCTACCTGATCGAGCTCTGCATCCGCCAGGGGGGATTCAATCGGGCCCTGGCCCTCGCCGCGCGCGGCCGCGAGCTCGCCGAGGAGGTCGGCTCCTCCAGGCTCCGTAGCCGGGCGTTGATCGCCGAGGGACGGGTGCAGCGCGCCCTCGGCGCCCTGGGATCCGCGGAGCGACTCGGGCAACGCGCCCTGCGCGCGGCTGCGCGCGCCCGCGAGCAGGAGCTCGAGCTGCAGGCCCGGCTGCTGGTGGGCGAGGTCCTCGCCCGCCGGGGAGAGTTCGACGCCGCTCGACGCAACCTGCAGCGGGTGCGCCGCGTGGCGCAGACCCTCGGCGACCGCAGCTACGAGCGCGCTGCGCTGCTCGAGTTGGCCGCGGTCGAGCTCGCCCAACACCGTGGAGGTCACGCGCGCGCCTTGCTCGACTCGCGCCCGGTCCCCCGCCCCGGCCGCATGCAGCCCTGGCTGGGCAAGGGCCCGGAAGGCGTAGGGGTGCTCCGCGCGCGGGAGCGCCTGCTGCGCTGCCGGATCGAGCTCTCGCGCGAGAAGGGCTCGTTGCACACCGCGATCCGCTGCGCCGAGGAGGCCCTCGACGAAGCCGAGAAGGCGACCCTCCGCGACCTCGAGTGGCGCGCGCGCTACGCCCTCGCCGCGACCTACGAGCTCCGCCGCGAAGACGAGCGCGCGCTGAGCCTGGTGGTCGAGTCCCAGGAGATCGTGGAGGACCTGCTGAAGGCGGTGCCTCCGCAGCTGCAGTCGGAGTTCCTCGCCGCCGACCCAGTGCGCGCCGCGGCCTTGCGCGGCGACTCCCCGGTGGCGGTGCTCCACGTGCGCATGGGCAACGTCTCCGACGAGGGTCTGCAAGAGCTGCGCGCCATGCTCTCGCTGCGGATGCCGACCATCGAGCCCGCGCGTGTCAGCCGGCCGCAGATCCTCGAGGGCAGCTCGACCGCCGCGCGCCCCTTGCCCATGGGCACCACCGCCGCGGAGTTCGCCCGCTTCGTCAGCCTCTGCCGCGACCTGATCGATGAGACCCACGTGGAGCGCGTGTTCGCGCGCCTGGTGCGCGTCGCGGTCGAGCTCACCGACGCCGAGCGCGGCTTCCTCGCCGTGTTCGGTGACGACGCGGACACCTTCACCGCCCACGCGACCCACGGGTTCAGCGATCTCCGCCGCCCCCGAGAGCGCTTCCCCCGTCAGTGTGCGTTCCGCGCCGCCGATCGCGGACAGCTCGTGCTCAGCGCCGACGTGAAGGTCGCGAGCGCGGTCCGCGAGCGCGCCTGCCTGCTCGGCGTCGGCCTGCGCTCGGTGGTCGCGGCGCCGATTCGATTGCCCGACGGTCAGCGGGGCGTGCTCTTCGTGGACCACGCCTTCCAGCCCGAGCGCTTCGCCGCCCGCCACGTGGAGTTGATCGAGGCCCTCGCCGCCCTCGGCGGGTTGGCCCTGGGTCGCTCGGCGCTGGAGCGAGCGCTCCAGGAGCGCCGCGGCCTCGACCCCGGCGCGCTCCAGCGCAGCTACCTGGAGGCCAAGGCTCCCGCGGCGCCCGTGACGCTCCCTGAGTCACTGCGCTTCCTCCCTCCCGAGTGGCCCCTCGTCGGTCGATCACCGGCGCTCGGCTCAGCCCGCGCGGCCATCGAACGCTTCGTGGCCACCGCCAGCACGCTCCTCGTCGCGGGTCCCCCCGGGGTGGGCAAGGGCGCCCTCGTCCGGCACGCCGCGAGCCGGATCGCCGCGTCCCCCCCAGTCGTCGTCGACCTGCGCGACGTGGACCCGCAGGGTCACGCGCTGTTCGGGACGCTGCAGCCGGACCCCGAGCGCCCCTGCCTCGCGAGGCGAGCCGCCCGCGGCGTGCTGGTATTCGAACGCCTCGACGACGCACCCGTCGAGCTGCAGGGCAAGCTGGTCCGGGCGCTGAGCGAGCGGACCCTCGTCGACGGGTCGCCCCTCGAGGCGCGGCTGATCTTCGTGGCGCGCGACCCCCAGCGCGCTGCCGATGCTGGCGCGCTGCGCCCCGATCTGTTGGCCCTCGCCGGCGGAGTCCGGATCGAGCTCCCCCCCCTCGACGCCCGCCCGGAAGACCTGCCGGACCTCGTCGAAGCCATCCTCGCCGGCTGGGGTGAGGCCGCGCCTCAGCTCGACGAAGGCACGGCCGCCGTCCTCGCCAGGCGCGGTTGGCCGGGCAACGCCCGCGAGCTCTACGCAACCTTGCGTGACCTCGTCCGCGCCGCGGGCGGTCGACCGATCCAAGCCAAGGACGTCCCCCCCCTGCGGAGGGAGGCGCTGACCGCGACCCTGGAGCGGCACGCCCTGACCCTCGTGCGCGGCGCCCTCGCCCGCGCTGGGGGGGATCGGGAGGCGGCTGCCCAAGCCCTCGGCTTGACCCCCGAAGAGCTCGCCAACTGGATCGCCAAGGGCGAAGCCTAGCCCGGCCTGCGAGCGCTCAGCTCGAAGGTGCGCCCCAGTTATCCGACAGAGATCGAGCCCTTACCGTTCCCGATCACTAGACTGGGCTGCTGCGGAGGCAGCATGGCGAACCACAGTACCCGGGTCTACGACGGCATCCTGGAAATGCTCTCCAGCGAGGAGAATCCAACCCCGCTGCTGCGGCTTCGGCGGGTCGTCCCCCTCGTCCACACTCGGGTCTACGCCAAGCTCGAGTGGTACAACCCGTTCGGCTCGGTGAAGGACCGGGTCGCGGCGAACATGATCCGCGACGCCCGGGAACGCGGTCGGTTGGGCCAGGGCCAGGGGCTCGTCGAGCCGACGAGCGGCAACACGGGCATGGGCCTGGCGATGATGTCCAACGCCGAGGGCTACACGCTCACGACCCCGCTCTCGAAGGCGATCCCCGCCGAGAAGCGGGTGATGCTGCGGGTCTTCGGCTCACGAGTCGAGGAACTCGACGACGCCTTGTGACCGGATCCAGGGTCCCCGGAGGGGGCCATCGCCCGCGCCACGGCGCTTGGGTCGCAGCCCGGGTTCCACATGCTCAACCAGTATCAGAACGAGGCCAACCTGGAGGCCCACGTGCTGACGACCGGCCCCGAGATCTGGCGGCAGACCGAGGGCAAGGTCACGCACTTCGTGGCTGGCCTCGGCACCTGCGGGACCATCACGGGCAACGGCCGCTTCCTCAAGGGCAAGCGCCGCGAGATCCAGGTGATCGGTGTGCACCCCGAGGAGGGGCATGACATTCCAGGTGTGCGCTCACTGGCCCAACTGAAACAGACCAGGCTCTTCCACCCCGAGGAGTACGACCGCCTGGTCGAGGTGACCAACCGCGAGGCCTTCGACATGTGCATGCGCCTCAACCGGGAGGAGAGCCTGATCGCTGGCCCCAGTTCGGCCATGGCCCTCGTCGGTGCGCTGAAGGTGATCGACGACGATCCGGACGCCGTGGTCGTGGTGATCTTCCCGGACAACGCCTTCAAGTACGCCTCGTCCTTCGAGCGCCACTTCCCCGAGGTTCGCGCCGCGCGCCCCGAGGTGGCCGCCAGCGGCCCGAGCGAGAAGGAGTCCATGCTCGCCGCGCTGGTCGAGAACTCCCGCAACCCCCACAACACCCTGGAGGTCGACGACCTCGAGGGTGTCGTGGCCGGGCACGCGCCGTGGTTGCTCGACGTGCGTTCGCCCGAGGTCTACGCCAAGCAACACCTCGCCGGGGCCGTCAACATTCCCCTCGCCGAGCTGGCCGCTCGGCATGCGGAGTTGCCTGCGGAGCGCGAGCGCCCCATCGTCACCGTTTGCAATCGGGGCAACATGTCGATCTCGGGCATGCTGGTCTTGCAGTCCCTCGGCTACCGCAACGTCCGCAGCCTCAACGGAGGGACCCTCGCGTGGGCGGAGCGCGGGTTGCCGACCGCAACCGGCCACGGCGAGGGGTCACCGCTGAGCCCCAGCTGCCCAGTTCCTGACTGACCCCGCAGGGACGAGGGAAGGCTCGCGGACCCCAACCCATTGCGATTAAACCCGTTACGGACGCCGTCTCGGATTTTTCCAAACCCGGAGGGCCTCCGCCCGTAGAGTTGGCCCACGCGTGAGAGCGTCTGGAGAAGAAGGACCCCCCAGCATGACCCGCACCCTTGGCCTCGCCCTGGCCCTCCTCGTCGCCCTCCCTGCCTTCGCCGGCGACCTCACCAAGCAGGAGAAGGCGGCGATCAAGACCGTCGAGAAGGAAGCGGTCGGCGTCGCCCGCTACGCCGTTCGCGGCAAGGACTTGGAGACCGCCCGCCGCGAGCTCGAGCTCGGGCTGAAGGTCGTCCCCGAGTCCAAGAAGCTGGCCAAGGAGCTGGAGAAGCTCGAGAAGAAGATCGAGCGAGCCAAGGCCCGCAACACCACCCTCAAGGCTGGCTTCAAGCCCACGTTCACCGAGAAGCTGCAGGCCAAGCAGGACGAAGCCAAGCACGAGATTTCGCTGGCCCTCGCCGAGGCCGCGCGCTCGGTCGAGGAGAGTGACCCCGAGGCCTACGGGCGCTACCTGAAGCTGATCCAAGGTCACTTCGCCACCCAGGAGGCCCTCGACCACCTCGAGCTGGTCTACTTCGAACCCTACTACCGTTGGGTCAGCACCACCGAGGCCGAGGTCCTGCGCGCCGGCGGTGAGCTGCACGACGGCAAGCTGCTCGACGCCGCGACCGTCGCCGAGCTCGACGCCAAGCACGACAGCTGGTCGAACCCCTGGGTGCTCTCCGATGACGTCCACGAGGTGCGGACCACGGTTCCCCTGCGCCAGGCCAAGCGAATCCTCGCCTACGTCGGCGCCTACCGGGAGTATTTCCTCGCGCGCTTCAGCGACGTGTGGGAGTTCCAGGCGCCCAAGGGCAAGCTGCCGATCATCGTGACCAAGACCCAGGCCGACCTGAACCAGCAGCTGGCCGAGACCACCCGCTCCATGGGCGGCATGGCGCAGCCCCCCGGCGGGATCCAGGGCGCTGCCTTCTACCTGCAGTCGACCTCTGAGCTGAACCCCTGCTTCGTGACCTACGAGCCCAAGGAAGCCACGGGCATGGTGTTCACCATCGACCCCGACGACTTCGAGCAGCTGCAGATCCCGCTGGCCCACGAGGTCACCCACCAGATCGCGTTCGAGTACTCGAAGTTCGACGCCGACCGCATGCGCCAGATCCAACACCAGTTCTGGGCGGTGGAGGCGATCGCGAACTTCATGGGCTACCACTCCTTCGACGGCAAGGCCTGGAGCCTGACGCACCCGCGCACGATCCCCATGGGCCACGGCATGATCGAGGGCCCCTTCGCGCACTGCGTGGCCAACCTCGAGACCCTCCCTCCGCTGACCAAGTTCGTGGCCCAGTCGCACCAGGAGTTCATGACGGTCAACAACTACCACATCGCGGCCACGCTGGCCTACTTCCTCCTCACCGGTGAGGACGGCAAGTACCGCACCCAGTTCGCCTCGCTGCTGCAGACCGTGCACCGCGTCCACGACGAGGCCAACAGCTGGGAGAAGGCGTTCCCGGGCGTGGACATGGGCGACATGCAGCGCGAGTGGGAGCGCTTCGTGCGCGGGATCGAGCTCGACGACGCCAGCTGACTCCAGCCGTCTCCAAGGCGCCCAGCCTGGACGGGTGCCCGCGGCGAGACGCACCGAATTGGCTCACGTGGACACCCCAGCTCCCTGCCCATAGTGGTCGCTCGGGATGCAACTCCAGTGCTCCCGTCGGCTGAGACGCACGGGTGTCCTGGTTTCCTCTTTGCGTGAACGACGCCAGGAGGTAACCCACCCATGAAGCTGTCCCGACTCTTGGCAACCCTGCTCTCGCTGTCCCTCGTCGCCCCCTGCCTCGCGCAGGACGACTTCCCGCTCCCCCCACCCACGCTGAGCTCCAACTTCCGCTCCCTGGAGCGGGTCTACGCCGCGGCCAACGGTGACCACAACAAGCTCTGGATCGACGGCCAGGGTCGATATCAGGTGACCGAGGGTCACTCCCCGGTGCGCATCCTGGCAGAGGGGACGCTCTCGGTCGGCCAGCTGCAGCGCGTCCGACGCGCGGTCCTCGACCTCCGCGCGGGCGAGGTCCAGGACACCACGGTGCCTACCAACGGCTGGGGTTACGCGGTCAAGGTCGATGCCAACGGGGTCCTGGGCGGGGACTTCAGCGGGCGCGCCTTCAAGCGGCCGCGGGTCAACGCGATCATCGACGACCTGAACGCCCTCGCGAAGTCCCTGCAGCAGATCGAGTCCGTCGAGACCCCCAGCGACGCCGAGGGCTTCGCGGGCTCCGAGGACGACGTCGAGACCCCCAGCGATGCCGAAGGCCTCGCCGAGATCCTGGCCGGCGAGGACGACGTCGAGACCCCCAGCGACGCCGAGGGCCTGCAGGACGTCGAGGGCTACGCCGGTCGGCTCGTCTACGACGGCGGATACCTCCTGGACGTCGGGCAGGGGATCTCCTTCCGGCTGATCGGCTCGAAGACGCAGCAGCTCGCCACCCTGCTCGGGCTCTACGACGGCCAGGTCGGTGTGGACGTGATCGAGCGTGAAGACGGGTTCGAGCTCGTCGAGGTCACCTCGCCCAAGCGGGTCAGCGTTCGCGGCACCTACTACCCGGAAGGAAACGTGCTGTATGGCGAGGACGGCGCGCGGGTCCCCTTGATCTCTCCCAAGGTGTTGTCCAGCTTGCACGCCAAGCCGCTCGTCGTCGCTGGGTGGAAGCAGGAGAACGAGCCCGAGGTCTACATGGTTGGCTTCCACGCCGTCACCACCCAGGACTCCGAAATGCTCGTCACCTACGCCAACGGGAACATGCGTGACGTCCCGCTCAAGGCTGGAACCCGGGCGTTGGTCTACGCCGAGGTGGGTGACGTGTTCCGCGTGCGCATCAACGGACAGCGGGGCAGCGTCCCCAAGAGCGCCCTGCGCCTGCGCTGAGCCCGCGGACTGCCCGGGGAGCGGTCGTCGCCTTCAAGGCATCGACCGCTGACTGTTCTCCGCGAGCATCGCGCAGAACAGCTGACCCTGCTCGATGGCGTCGTCGAGGGCCACGTGGGTGTGCGGGCTCTCGGGGAACCAGCGCTTCGGCATGCTGCGCTTGCTGGTCCCGCGAAAGCTCTTCCCCAGGAGCGCGAACGCGTAGGACTTGATGTCCAACCCGGCGTGGCTAAAGGGTCGCTCACCGGTGAAGCGGACCAGATACCAGTAGACGAACATGAAGTCGTAGGTCGCCGGGTAGCCGACGAACACCGGCTTGCCCGGCAGCCCCTTCAGCCAGCTGAGGTAGGCGCGCATCGCCTGCTCCGGGCGCTGGGTGCCCTCGCGACACGCCGCCCAGGCCTCGGGTTGCCCCTGCCACCAGGCCATCGTGTCGGGGTCACCCTGGGCGCCCTCGAGGGTCTCGAGGTTGGCGCTGAAGGTCCCAACCTGGGTCCCATCGGCCCGGAAGGCTGCCGAGCCGAGGCTGAGCATGGAGTGAGGCCCTGGGATCGGACCGTCGGCCTCGACGTCGGTGCTCACGTAGATCTCTGGCTTGGCCATCAGGGCCTCCTGCTGAGGGCTCGCGTTTCAGGGTCGACGCGCCAACGCGTCGCCCCTGTCTACTCGGGGAAGAGCGCACGGAACTCGGGCAAGTCCCGCACGTTGGCCAGGTCCGGGTCTTCGCTCCTCGCCAGGCGCAGCACCCGCTCGACCTGCTGACGGATCGTCTCGAGCCGCCCGCGCTGGGACGCGTCGAGCTCGGGGTCGGCCAGCTGGCGGTCGATCTGGACCAGCGCTCGCCGACGGAGGTCGACGTCGGCCGCCAGCCACTCCAAGGCCAGCGCGACGTATGGGCCGTCGCCGGGGCCGGCTTCGGCAGCGGCTCTCGCTGCCGCGCACGCGGCGTTGTAGAGCGCGGCCTGCCCAATGTTGCTGTGGATCTCCTCGCTCTCCAGGGCCGCGGCGAACCCCGCGACGGCCTCCGCGAAGCGCCCCTCGTGGTAGCGCTCCTGAGCCAGGTCGAGCTGCTCGTCGGGGTTGTCGGGCGGGCGCTCACCGCGGATCAGCGCCACGTGCCGGAACAGCGTCTTGGCTTCGCCGCTGATCAGCTCCAGCTCGCCTTGATACTGAGGCGCTCGCTCGACGAGCCGGGTGTGGTTCTGCACCGCGAGCCGCAGCCCCTCGAGGGCCGCGTCGAGTCGTCCCTGCTCCTTGAGGAATTGAGCGTGGGCGAACAACGACACGGAGTAGTCGCGCACGATATGACTCTGCTCTGGGGCTTCCCGTGCCAGCGCACCCAGGAACTCGGCCGAAGCGCCCAGGCTGGCGTCGGCCTGCCTCGGATCTTGCAGCGCCTGGTACACCGTGCCCGTGCGTCCGTGAATCACCGCGAGGTGGCGGCGAGCGCCGAAGTTCGACGGCGTTGCCGCCACGAGTGCCTCGAACACCTGACGCGCCTGGGCGTAGGCCTTCAGCGCGGCCGGGAGGTTGCCCAGCGCCTGCTCTGCCTGGCCGACGTTGTCGTGCCCCGTTCCCAGGGTGTCGCGGTAGACGGCGTTCTGGGGATCCGCCTCCACCAGACGGCGCGCGACGTCGAGCCCGCTGCGGAAGGTGCGCAGGGCGTCCGGGAGTCGCCCGAGCCCCAGGTAGACCTGACCCAGGCGGTCGAGGTTCACCGTCAGGTCCGCGAGGTGCGCGGTGTTCTCGGGCTCGGCCTCGACCTCGAGCTGGGTCTGTTGCTTGGAGTCTTCGTAGGCCTGCAGCGCCGCCGCGAGCTCGCGGCGATCGCGGTAGACGTCGCCCTGGAGCGCGAGGGCGCGGGCCAACCGGCTCCGCCCGCCAACCAGGCGCGCGTCCTTGGCGAGGACCGCGCGCGCGGCGGCCTCGGCCTCCTTGGCGACCTGCAGCACCTCGTCGGGTCGCCCGAGGGCGTAGAGCACCTGACCGGAGAGGTTCAGCACCGCGGCCAGGTTTAGCTGATTGGCCGGGTTCGAGTCTGCCTGGGTCTGCGCGCGACGCAGCTTCGCGGCGCGCTTGAGGGCCTCCAGCGCCTGGGCAGGACGTCCCTGCTCCTTGTGCAAGTTCGCCAGCCGCTCGAGGCTGATCGCGACGTCGTCCTGGTAGCGCGCGTGGCTGGGGTCGAGGGCCGCCAGGCGCTCGCTGATCGCCTGGCTCTCCAGCGCGAGCTCCATGGCCCGGTCGAGCTGGCCTCGGCTCCGCGCCACGTCGCTCAGCGCGTCGAGCGCGGTCCCTAGATCCCGTAGCGGAGTCACCGACTCGGGGCTCGCCTCGACCCGCGCGCGGGAGTGCGCCAGCGATTCCTGCAGCGCCGCGTGTGCGTCGTCCAGACGCCCCAGCCGCACCAGCTCCAGGCCCAGGCGATTGAGGGCCAGGTCCATGCTGCGCTGCAGCTTGAAGGTCTCGTCCTCCCCTTCGACCTCTACCTTGCGCAGCAGACCCAGAGCCTGCTCGTAGGTCGCGACCGCGGCCTGGCTGTCCCCCAGGTGCGCCTCGAGGTTCCCCAGCTCGCAGAGGGTCCCCGCGTGCGCGCGGTGGTGGCGGGTCCCCGACGGGGACAAGTCCACCAGTCGTTGGTAGACGGTCTCGGTCTCGGCGATCGCCTCCCGCACCGCGGTGAACTCGCCTTGTTCGAGGCGCACCCGGGCCACGCCGTAGAGCGCCTTCTCCAACCGCAGCCAGGTCTCGGGGTCTCGAGGCCGCTGCGCCAGGTGCTCGCGCGCGGCGAGAGTCGCGGCCTCGAAGCCCTCCAAGGCGCGGGCCAGGTCCCCGGCGCTGATCGCCAGCTCGCCGATCAGGGTCCAGGCGTCGACTCGCTCGACCGCGGGGATGCTCCCGGGATCCTCGGTCTGCTGCAGCTCCTCGAGCTTGGCCAACGCGGTGCGCTGGAGGCGGAGCAGCGCCGCGCGGATCGGCTCCCCGGGCAGGTCGCCCAGCTCGCCCTCGACCTCGTGCACGAGCGCCCGCACCGCGTCGCGAGCGATCCGCGCGCGGTCCTCGGCGCGCTTTGCCTGACGACGCGCCTCCGCCGCCTCGCGCTCGGCCCGCGCGGCTTCGTCTTCGGCGATCTGGCGCTGCTGAGCTTCGGACGTCTGCGCCGCCTTGGCCAGGTCGCGCTCGCGCTTGAGCCCCTGGAGGAAGAACACCGTGCTCACGGCGACCACCACCAACGCTCCGGCCAGGCTCAGCCCCAGCCCGCGAGTCAAGGTCGGGTTGCGACGGATCCACTTCCGCCCCCGCTCTCCGAGCCCGGGCGGGCGGGCGAGGATCGGCTCGTGGCGCAGGTAGCGCCCAAGCTCCTCAGCCAGCGCCTTCGCCGAGTCGTAGCGCTCCTCGGGCTCCTTCTCCAGGCAGCGCAAGCAAATCGTCTCGAGGTCGCGGTCGACCTCGGGCCGCAGCGCGCGAGGGGCCGGCGGCTCCTGCTCGACCACGGCGCGCAGGAGCTTGGGCAGCTTGGGTTCGCGAAACGGCGGGTGTCCGACCAGGCAGGCGTAGAGCGTCGCCCCCAGGGAGTAGACGTCGGCGCGCCGGTCGAGGCGCTCCATTTCCCCCTGGGCCTGTTCGGGCGGCATGTAGGCCGGGGTCCCCATGATCTGCCCGCTGACGGTCGGCCCCTGGGAGTCGCTCTCGATCTCTTTGGCCAGGCCGAAGTCGGTGAGCAGCGCGGTCCCGTCCTCGGCGAGGAGCACGTTGGCCGGCTTGACGTCCCGGTGCAGCAAGGCCTGGGTGTGGGCGTAGTGCAGGGCCTCGGCCACGCTCTTCGCGATCCTGGCCGAGGTCGGCCCGTCGAGCTGCCCCTCGCGGGCGATCCGCGCCTCGAGGGACTCTCCCACCACGTAGTCCATGACCAGGTACGGACGGCCGCCCTCTTCACCGACCTCGTGCACGGTGACCACGTTGGGGTGCCGCAGCCGCGCGGCCGCGCGCGCCTCGATCTGGAAGCGCTGCAGCCGCTCCGGGCTGTCCTCGCTCCCAGGCCGCAGGAGCTTGATCGCGACCCGTCGTCCGAGGCTCGCGTCGTGCGCCACGCACACGATCCCCATGCCCCCTTCGCCGATCACGCTCTCGACCTCGAACCGCGTCGAGCTGAGCAGGTCCTGCGGATCGTCCTCGCGCTCGCCCTCGTGCCGCGCCAGGCCACGGCGCAGTCGTGATCGCCACCCCTGCGGGGCCGGCGTCGCGTCGCCGCTGGGCACGTCGACCGTCTCGCCCTTGGGGTCGGCCAACGCGGTGGACTCGGCCTTCGGCTCGGAGTCCGCGATCACCGTCTGCGGCGGCTCGACCCGCTCGTGCCGGTCGGAGGGTTTGATCAGCGTCTCGGGGAGCTCGGACTCGTCGGCCTGTGCGGGCTCGTCGGGCATACGTGCCATTTGACCGCGGTGGTGCAGCAGGCACCAGCTCACACCGCGACGAGCAGAAGCAGAAGTAGAGGCAGAAGCAGAAGCAGGCCTGGGTCCCCTCCCGACGCATGCCGTAGGGACGTTCCTCAATGCGTTCGAGGGCACCGAGTCGATTCCCCCCGCCGGTCTCGATGTTCGCCTTCGAGCGCATGGAGCGGAGCTGTCCGTGAGCGCCGCGTCAGCGGCGCGAACCAGGAGACAGGGGCTCGGGGCTTCAAGGTGCCCCGAGCCCCGTCGACGGTGGGATTCGAACCCACGTTCTTCGGAGTGTCGGTCCGACGCCTTTGCCGCTTGGCCACGTCGACGATCGACCCCCTTCGAGGACGTTCTTTGAGTGTAGACGCGGGGGTTTCTAAACGAAGCGCTCTGCCTCTGAGCTAGCGGTATGAAGCCGCTGGGGATTCGAACCCCAGCCTCCTCGTTGCCCCCTCAGTACGGTGAACCTCCCTACGGGGTCGCGATAAGCCTGCGAGCAACAGCCTGAGTCGGTAAACCTGAGCCTCACACTGAACCTCAACCTGGCTCGTGATTTCATGCGCCGCGCGGCGGCGGACCGTGGGGTCCGCCGCCGCCGACGTCGCTCAGTCCACCTCGCGGATCGGGGCGAGGAGGAACTCGCGTAGGACCTTGGCGATCCGGCGCTGAGGGTCGACCGCGGCCTCGTTGGCCCGGCTGCGGGCGCGCTTGACCGCTCCCAGCAGGGTCTCGACCTGCTCCAGCAGCGCGTGTTTCTGGCGCGGGCTGATGAGGCCGGTCCACTCGTGAGAGCGGATCTCGCCCACGGGCTGATCGACCTCGACCACGTCCACCTGGGCCGGGTGCTCCTTGGTGGCCTCGACCATCACGTTGTATTTCCGCGTGCGCTGCTTGCGAATCGTGACCACCGGCTCGGCCCGCAGGACATGGGTCTTGTCGGCGCCAGGGTCGGCGGTCCAGGTGCGCACGGGGTCGAGGGTCGGGATCTCCTTGAACACGGCCCGCACTTCCCGCAGCCGCTTCTCCAGCTGGAGGAGGAAGGTCGCGGGCAGATCCTGCGCCAGCACCTCGCCCTCGAGGGTCAGGTCCGCGCGAGCGACGGTGTTCGCCTGGTCGATCTGGTAGCCGACGTCGACCCACCGGCCCAGGCCGCGGAGGAACGCGTCGAGCTCCTCGGGGACGGTCTTCACCAGGCGAGTCTCGGCCTCGAGCCGCTCACCCGCGGCCTCGCCCTGCTCTTCGTCGACGGCGAAGGGGCGGAAGGTCCGGCGCTGACCCATGAAGTGGTGCTGGCTGCCGCGAAAGGTCTCGACCGTCTGGCTGCGCAGCCGGTCGGCGTTGCCCTTGCGCTCTTGCTCCACGGCCAGCAGCTCGTGGAGTTTGGTGGTCTTGCTGGTCACGGGGCCTCCTCTCGGCGGGTCACCCGCCGGGGAGAGTTACCGCTCAACCCGCGACGGCTGTCAGAGCTTGCCGGCGCGAGCCAGCGCGCCGACCGCGAACGCGCTCATTGCGGCGCTCGCCGGGAACACCCTCAGCCAGCCGCGGAGCGCGTCCTCGGGGAGCCACGCCTCGCTCAACAGGCACAGGGGAATCGCGAGCAGCGTCACGCCCAGGCAGGCGAGCCCGCCGAGGCGAGAGCGATACCGGAGGACCGGGGTCAGCACCAGCGCCCACAAAAGGCAGCCCAACGCGATCGCCCCCGCCGTGGAGAGCCCGATCAGCGGCCGCCCGCGCCCGAAGAACAACACCGCCGCCACCGCCCCGGCGCCCAGCAGGGGCACGTTCCACGCGTGCAGCCCAAACGAGCGCTGCTGACGGGCCTCTGCCTCGGGAGAGCGCTCGAGGGGGCGAGACGAGGGCGGAGGCGGAGCTTCCCTGGGGCGTTCGTGCACGGGTCGACCTTAGCAGCGCGCTCCCAGGCGCGCCCGGACAGAGCCAATAAGCCGTTGCTCTATTACGACTTACGCAAGACACGCCGCGAGATAACAGCGTCCCTGGTGAGGTGCGAAGCAGCTCCTGGCAAGGGCCAGTCCAGGGGCCTCGAAAGGTCCCATGGAAAAAAATCCAGGTTCCCCCAAACCCAATTCGCCAGCCGCACAAGTGTTGGCAACGGAGGTGATCCCCATGGGTGCAAAGGTCTGGTACGTGGCAGCTGGCAAGAAGAAGGCTGGCCCGATGACGAGCGATCGCCTGCGCCGGCAGGTCAGTGTGGGCAAGC
>Ga0070726_10000756_pt1 | contig 37016 bp, 40 predicted proteins | sample tdAd471_FD_67275 | JGI IMG/M metagenome (GOLD analysis project Ga0070726, IMG submission 67275) | Marine sediment microbial communities from the Atlantic coast under amendment with organic carbon and nitrate - tdAd47.1 | ecosystem: Environmental > Aquatic > Marine > Coastal > Sediment | place...
TCCCATCCCGAACTCGGACGTGAAAGCCCTTAGCGCCGATGGTACTGCATCTTAAGGTGTGGGAGAGTAGGTCGCCGCCAGGTCTTCAAAATACAGCCCAGAAAATTATCGTTCCTCTTTGCCTTCTCGCCATCCTGACGCGGGATGGAGCAGCCCGGTAGCTCGTCAGGCTCATAACCTGAAGGTCGTAGGTTCAAATCCTACTCCCGCAACCATAAAAAAAGCCCTTAACTCAATATGTTAGGGGCTTTTTGCTGTCCGGGTCCCGAGAACGAAAAAAGCGGCAGGAAGCGTATTGGAAGCAGCCGGAAGAGTAAAATAGCGTATACAAGTCCGCTAAAAGAAATATAGCGGACTTCACCAATGCCCCAACTTAATCGCTGCTAATAGCCAAGAGCCGCCATTTACCCCCTTATACGGACGGCAATCGTTCCCGTAGTTCGTCGTCGGACATTTCAGCGCAAACTCCCAAACCGATGCCGTTGCCGATACATAGGTTAAGGTACTGGCGATACGCTTGCTCGCGGATTACCCCGCGAACCTGATCGGGGGTGAGGCCGGATCGAAACTCGATTAGATTTTCGGATGCGATCTTTTGCACCTCTATCCAAAGGGGATGAAGCGCTTGTCGCGACACATTGCTATCAGCCTGACCGTCGGCAACGTATCTGATTACGTCCAGGGCGTTCGTGAACACGTCACCTAAGGGGCGGCTTTATTACCTGCAGCGATGCCCCGCACCACGATCCGGGGCCAATGGCCCGCTTGCATCCGGCGCGCCAATGCCTTGGGTCCCCCGCCTGCACGGGGACGGCGACCCGCCGATGCCATGGTTTCCCGCCGCCAGCCGGGCTACATTTAGTATTCGCGTCATCATTTCGTCACCATATTGTCATGTTGCGCGACTAGAAGTTTGCAAGCGAGCGAGAACGGGCGCTGTCGGGGCGCCCGTATTTTTTGTGATGCGCCGGCTGGGATTCCATGGTGCAGGCAGGATATCACTGGTGCGGGATAGCAAATGTTTGAAATGCTGATTTACAAGATATGTTGGCCTGGAAATAAAAATATACATATTTTGTGATGAATACTATATTCTGTGCTTATATCACTATGGTGGCAGAGACATGGTGTTACTTATCGGCTTGGGGTCTGCTTTGACGGATATTGTTGCGGCTTTTGTGCGGCATGGGGAATTTGCCCGGCGCGCAGATGTGCCGAGTGCGCATTTGCCATATCCACTGACTGCCGAGGGCGAGGCGCAGGCTGAGGCAGGCGTCCGTGAATTGCTTGCCTTCGCAACCTCCAGGAACCTGCGGATTGCCCCGGTTATCGACAGCTCGAACCTGTTGCGAGCGTGGCAGACCGCCGGCATTTTTTCGGCTGGTGTGCAGAAACATACAGGCGAAAAAATATCCGTTGTCGGGTTCGATGATCTTGCCGAGAGATGTCTCGGCAGCGCCGCCAATTTGACGCTCAATGAAATCGATGCGGTGATGGCTGACGATCCACGCTTCGACGTGCCACCTAAAAACTGGAAGTCCAGCAGCGATTACCGACTGCCGCTTCTCGGCGCGGAATCCCTGGCCGATGCCGGACGACGCGTAGTGCGGCATGTCTATGCGCGGGTTTCCGAAGCGTTCGGTGACGGCGCGGGCGGCATCTTGAAAATTTTCGTCGGCCATGGCGCCGCATTTCGCCATGCGGCGGCGGACATGGGTGCGCTCGACAGGGACGACATAGCCGGTTTGTCGATGTTTCATTGCCGGCCGGTTTTCCTCGAACGAACCTCGGAAACGCAATGGCACCATGTCGGCGGTGAATGGAAAGTCCGCCCGTCCGGCGACGTGGCGATGGACTGACATGTAAGTGGAAATGGCGATATGACACTGATCAGATACGACAGCCCGGTGCCCGAGTACGCAGGCCTTGAATGGCTCGGTGGGCGGCTGCCCATCGAGGCGGAATCATGGCCGTCGATGAGCAGTTATTCGTCAATCGACGGCAGCGATGATGCGATGGCGGCAATGGCCGACGAAATCCATGCCTATGCTGCGATCAAGCCTTGGTTGTGGCCGAGCCGGCCGCATCTGTTTTTTTCCGATATGCATGCCGATGCGGATGCTTTTCTGCGCTCTTTGGTGGCGTCGGGCGGCATCGCGAAGACCGGCCCCGCCGATGCCGACATGGAACTGACCGCGTTCGGTCGGTCCGCGTGTTTCGTGATCGGCGGCGATTGCTTCGACAAGGGGCCGTCGAACCTCCGTCTGCTTGAGGTGCTGGGGCATCTCCGCGGTACCGGCGCCGACATCGTCAATCTGGTCGGCAATCACGATCTACGGACTTATATCGGTCTCGCATCGGCAGGCGCTAAGGATCCGCGCCATGCGCATCTGTTCGTGCGCATGGGGAAGAAGGCAGTGCCGCTATTCCGCGAGATATTCGATCGATATGTGGCTGGCGGTGATAAAGCGTACAAACGCTACGACGACGCCGACATTCGCGCCGAATTGTTCCCGGGCGCGGATTGGCGCCGCGACTTTCCGGACGCGGCCCGGGGCATCATTCCGGATGCGAAGATCGACAAGGAAATCCGCCGCATCGCCGAGAAGTCACGGGAATTCGAGGCCCGTTGTAAAAAGCTCGGTCTGACGCTGGGCATGGTCTATGCGGCGCTCGAATACGCGCGCCGTGAGTTCCTGCAGCCGGGCGGGGCATTCTCGTGGTTCTTCGACGACATGCAGCTTGCGCATCGTGCCGGATCGATCCTGATGTTACACGCCGGCGTCGACGACGAAGTCGCGGCACTGTTACGCAAGGGCGGCATCGATGCTCTGAACGGCGCATACCGGACAGCATTCAAGAACGACCTGTTCGACCTTTACAATGGGCCCCTCGGCAATGTCTTCCGCACCAAATACCGCACGTCCGATATGCCGTTCACCGAAAAGGGCCTTGAGGATATTCACGCCGCTGGCATCTACGCGATTATGCACGGACACCGGAATTTGTGTGCCGGCCAGCAGATCACGTTGCGGCAGGGATTGTTGAATTTCGAGTGCGATTCGTCGGTCGACGCCACGACGCGCAGACAGGAAGGGCTTTCCGGCCCGGGCGGCGCAGTGACCATCGTTCATCCGACGGCGCGGGTGTTCGCCATCAGTACGGACTATCCGCTCATCAAGGACTTCAAGCCGACCGAATTCTGTCATCTGACGACGATCATCTGAGGCGCGTTATCACGACCAGTGCACTGCAATAAAACTGCAATATAAGTTTAATAATCATTGGTGCGGATATCTCTCCACTTGCGGTGGGCCTGAAGGCTACTCTAGCCTTCTAGTGGTCATACCGTCGTACGCCGGTAATCGGTGTGCGCGCTTGATGTAAACCCTGGGAGAGAGTCATGCCCGAATCGACAGCAAAGCCGGGAACCTCGGCACGTGCCAATGCGAGCGGCCGAAAGTCGGCGGCGAAACCCGCCGGCCGCAAGACGCCCGCGTCGAAAAAAGCACCGGCCCGAAAGGCAGCATCCGTCAAGAAAACCACGACCAAAAAGGCTCCGGCGCCAAAAGTGACGGCGAAGAAACCTGCGGCGGAGAAAGCGCCGATGTCAAAGCCGGCCCCGAAGAAAACCGCGAAGGCGCCCGCTAAGACCGAGAATAATGAAAAGCCGGACACGACGGATAAGGTGGCGCGACCGGCGACGAAAAAACAATTGAAGCAGCAGGCGGCGGCCGAGGCAGCCCGCGCGAAAGAGGAAAAGAAACGCGCCCGCAAGGAAGCGCGCGCGAAGAAAGCCGCAGAAAAAGCCGAAGCGGTGAAATCGAAAAAGCTGCGGCACGAAAAAGAGAAACTCGCGAAGCGTGCCAAGAAAGCGCAGCGTAAGCTGACCGAAAAACAGACCAAAGCGCGCGGCAAGGGCACAGCCAAGGTCGAATTCGAAGGCACGATGTTACGAGACGAAGCCGTCGCTTATTTCGATGCCGTGGTGAACGGCCTTCGGAACGGCGCCATCCAGTTCAAGCAAGGCAAGGAGACACTGGCGATCAACCCCGCCGGCAAGGTCGACATATCGCTCAAGGCCCGAACCAAGGGCAAGCGCGAACGCGTCACTTTCGAATTGTCGTGGGAAGCCGGCAAACCTGACGCCATCGGCGTGTCGACGGGTTGACCCGTCGGAACCGGAGCAAGGGCAGCGATCATGGCCAAGCAGGAATTGTTCGAGCATGTGAGCTTGCAGGACCGCAAGTCGATCAAGAAGTACCTCAAGGCGCTGACATCTGGAATCGGCAACGGCATGTTGTCCCTGGCTGATAACGATGGTGAAATTACGCTTAGCCCCGACGGCTTGATCCGGCTGAATGTCAGCGTGCAGCGTGATGACCAGCGAAACGAACTTCATATCGTTCTGGGTTGGACCGAGGAAGATGACGCTGCGCCGTCGGACCCTGGCACCCTTGTCATCCGCGCGGACTGAGCGGTCATGTACATCAACGAAGGGCTCGAGGAAAATCTGCGGTTTCTGGTCATTGAGGTCCAGAAGCAACTTGACCGTACGGTTGCGTACATACGCGATCCGGATCTGGCGCTTCTCGACAGCATTCTCAGCCGCGACGATTATATCGACAATCTGAAGACCGCAATTCAGCGAAAATGCTTCTCTTACGCCGCGAATAGTGACGGCGGTGTAAACGACGATACGACACGCGCGGAATCTCTGAAAACAATCGTCGTGGTTGCTTCTAACCTCGAGCGGGTTGCCGACTTCTGCGAAAAGATCGTCCGGCAGCTGACCTATATCGAAGACGAGGATGTGCTGAAGAAGTATGACTTCGACGAGATGTTCGATGCCGTTATCGAAGGTGTGGCGCTGATCGAGGATGTGGTGCTTCGCGACAATTTCAAGACCGCTCTGGATCTTTGCCGGATTGAGGATCGCATCGATATGCTCTATGCGGCGATGTTTGCGGAGATTCTCGCCGAACTTTCACTCGGGCGCAGAACGCAAAGTCTGGTGACGACACTGTTTATCGCACGTTATCTGGAACGCATGGGCGACGCGCTTCTGAATATCGGTGAGGCGGCGATGTCGTCGTTTCTGGGCGAACAGATCAAGATCGGCCAGTACAATGCCCTTGAAGAAACACTGGAAGCCGCGCAACTGAAAACCGAATTCGGTGACGTGGCGCTGGAAGCGGTCGGTGAAACCAAGTCCGGTTGCCGTATCGACCGGGTGACGGCCCGCAATGCCGACGATTCCCCGCAAATGGTGATTTTCAAGGAAGGCGCGCGCAAGAAGCTGGCACGGGAAAAAGCCGGTGTTGATTATTGGGATGCGTTGATGCCCGGCATCGCCCCCGCGATCTACGCGCATCAGCAGAGCGGTGATAACGCGGCATTGCTGTTTGAGCATCTCGAGGGTGCCACATTCGAGCAGATATTGATGACTGGGTCGATCCGCGAATTGGATGCCGCGTTGCGCCAGATTTGCATCACGCTTCGCACTGTGTGGCGCAAGACGCAGCAGCCCTGCGCGGAAAACGCAGGCTTCGTTGCGCAGATCCGCGCCCGGCTCGACGATATCAGTTCCGTGCATCCGGACTTTGCTGAAAAGACCAGCCGTATCAATGATGTTTCCGCGCCCGCTTTTCTAGATTTACTCGATCAGGCCGAGGCAATCGAGAACGCAACGCGCACACCGAAACAGGTCCTGGTACATGGCGACTTCAATGTCGACAACGTCATCTTCAATCCCAAGACGCAACGCGTGCGGTTCATCGATCTGCATCGCGCGGCGATGAAGGATTATGTGCAGGACGTTTCCGTGTTTCTGGTATCGAACTATCGGTTACCGGTTTTCGAGCCGTTGCTCCGCGCGCGGATTCACCAGGCGATCTCAGGCTTCAAGGCTTTTGCCGCCGACTTTGCCGACGAGATCGGTGACAAGACATTCGAGCGGCGTCTTGCTCTCGGTGTGGCGCGGTCGTTCATTACATCAACACGCTTCGTTCTCGACGAGGATTTCTCCGAAGACATGATATTGCGTGCACGCTTCTTGCTGGAAAGCGTGGTTGCGGACCGCGGGCGCCGGGGGTCAAAATACCGGCTGCCCGAAGAGGTTCTGCTTGGCTGACAAGAATTTCAAAATTGGTGTGGTCGGTACACCCGGAAAATGGTCTACGCTCGCACTCGTCGATGCTGTGCGCGCCCGGACCGGTGACTGCACGCTTGTCGACATGGCATCGGTCAGCGCTTCGCTGGCTGACGGCCGGGTTATGTTCTGCGACGAGGATCTCTCCACCTACGATGCATTGATCATCAAGAAAATCGACGAGGTCTATTCGCCCGCTGCGCTCGACCGGCTTGAAGTATTGCGTTATCTGGAGCGGCGTGGCGTGCGCGTCTTTTCGAAACCGTCGACGCTTCTCGGCCTGATCGACCGGTTGTCGTGCACCGTGACGCTTTCGGCCGGCGGCATCTCCATGCCGGAGACCGTCATTACCGAAGATCCCGGGTGCGCCGCCGATGCGATTATCCGGTTTGGCAAGGCGGTTCTGAAACCGCTGTTCTCAACCAAGGCGCGGGGTATGGCGGTCGTGTCCGTTGAGGACGGTGATTGGCGCGGGAAGCTTGCGGCGTTCGCCGAGGTGAACCGGGTGCTCTATGTGCAAAAGATGTTGCACATGCCTGGCCGCGATTTGGGTGTCGCATTCCTTGGCGGGAAGCACCTGGCGACGTATGCGCGCGTCGGCAACGAAAAGAGCTGGAATACGACCATTAACAGCGGCGGCAAGTACGAGGCCGTCGCGCCGTCATTGGAAATTATCGATCTGGCAACGCGCGCGCAGGCGTTGTTCGATCTGGACTTTACCTGCGTCGATGTCGTGGAGACCGATGACGGACCGATGGTATTCGAGGTTAGCGCATTCGGCGGCTTTCGCGGTCTCAAGGATGCGCACGGGATTGATGCCGCTGCTGTCTACACGGATTACGTAATGACGGTGCTGGGCGCGCCAACGGTGCCATGAAAAAGAAGATGCCGACGATTGCCGCATTGCAGGCCCGTGTTGGGGCCGGGCAAAACGTCGGGGCACGGATAGCAATTGCATGCGGCGGCTGCACGGTGGCGCTAAGCAGCAACTCGGGACAACTGCTCGACGGGATCGAGGATTATTTCCGGGTTTTTCTGGTGGCTCCGGATACGCCTGCTGACATCCATGTCGTGGCCCTGCAGATGCCAGAGCCCGAACTTGGTCTCGAATATCTCGACTGGCCTCGTGAAGCCGGCAAGTCCGGGCGCAAGGATAGCTATATCGATCTCGTCGACGGTCGCGCACTGCGCAAAGTAAAGACAGGCATGCAGTACCTGATCGGCGCGCGGGAGAAGATGATCTTCGGAGATTGTTTGGCGTACGACAATCAGGTGATCAATTTCGCGATCGCCGAGCAGATCGGTTGGCACATGAACCGGGGATGGGCCTTGTGCCATGCGGCAGCAGTGGCGGCGCAAGGGCGCGGCATGGCAATCAGTGCGTTTTCCGGCGGCGGCAAATCGACGCTGGCGCTGCATCTGATGAACCGAGGACTGGATTTTGTGTCCAATGACCGCACGTTGATTTCGGCAACGGGGGCGGTGCCGTCGATGCATGGAGTACCGAAACATCCGCGCATCAACCCGGGGACGATCCTGAACAACCATGCACTTCGCGGGTTGTTGACGGATGCCGATGCCGAGCGGCTTGCCGGGCTCTCGAAAAACGCGCTTTGGGCGCTTGAGGAGAAGTACGATGCGAGGATAGATATACTGTTCGGTCCCGAGCGCTTTCGCCTCGATGCGATGTTGAGCGCGATGATGATCCTGAACTGGTCGCATGCATCGTCGGAAGCCGCCGCGTTCCACGAAATCGATATTGCCGCGCGACCGGACTTGCTGGCCGCGGTGATGAAAGCGCCCGGCCCGTTCTTTGAACCCGAGGGTGCGGCAGTCCCGACCGGGATCGTGCATCCCGAGGCTGCCGACTACATTTCCGTGCTGTCGAAGATTCCGGTATTCGAGGCAACGGGCCGCGTCGATTTTGATGCGGCAAGCGTGTTTGTCGCGGATTTTCTCGAGCGTTAACATCGAGGAGATTTTCTGGAGGTTGGCAATGTGCATGCCCAGAAGAATCAAAAAACACGCACTTTTTGCTAATCCATAAAAAAATAATGGCTTTTAATCTGTTGTTTTAAAAAGATAAAAATCTCAAGCTTTGAAATTTGAAATGATTCTGCAATAATTTCGGCATGAAGCTGAAATATGCACTTATTGCGGTTTTCATACTTTCCGTGGCGCTTCCCGCTGCTGCGTCGATTGATCCGAATTTCGAACGGCACAAGCGGGTAACGGCCTGCAAGCTTAACGCAACCGAAATCACCGTTCTCAATGCGCGTTGGAACAAGCTGGCGATGCGGCACTTCATGGCCTCGACGGAGGCGCGAATCGATCCCCGCGCCGCAGAGCGCATACGTCGCGAGGTGGACAGGGAACTCAATGCACTGCGTCGTGAATTCGGGCCGGCATGCGTTCTCGACATTATTTGACGCTGCACTGAAACACCTTTTCGGGCGTAATAATTCTTTCATCAACTTATTCCCAAAGCTTCACGCTCAGGGGGGGTGGTGTCGGTAATATCCGACTGCGACCAACCCCAGAGTTCGGTGAAGTGAATGATGTCGATGTCCAGCCTGGACAGCGCGAAAGTGCAATCTGATCCCCTTCGCAAACGATGGATCAGCGCATGCGCGCGAACCGATTGCCGCCAACTGGAAACGCTTGCCGACGGACTGGAGATCGATCCGGCGTCCTTCGATGTGATTCGTTCTGCGGAAAACGGCCTCGTGATGGTGCGCGCCCGTGCCGGTGGCACCGGGCGAAAGTTCAACGCTGGTGAGATGACCGTGACGCGTTGCAGCGTGCGCAGCGCCGCCGGTCATGTTGGCCACGGTTATGTCGCCGGGCGCGACCGCACGCACGCCGAGCTGGCGGCCCGTCTCGACGCGCATTTTCAGGCGATGAACGAAGAACAAGTTGCCCCGATCGTCACCGAACTGGAAACGCGGATTGCCGAGAAGGCGCACAGTCGCCAGCAGAAGTCGGCACCGACGCGGGTCGAGTTCTTTACAATGGTGCGAGGCGAAGACGAATGAGCACGGCAATGGATGAAGAGGTTTTGTTGTGCGGCTTCGACAGCCCGGTCGACGACAGTGGTCGGGCTTTCCGTGCATTGCTGAATGCGATGGCGCACCCAGGCACGGTGTTTCCGGTGCTGGGACCGAAGGAGCATCCCGCCTTGCTCAGCGACGCGGCCAGCGCCGTGTTGCTGACGCTTTGCGACTATGCGACGCCGGTATGGCTGGGCGAGAGCTTGGATGTTGCCGAGGTGCGTTCGTATTTGCGGTTCCACACGGGCGCGCCGTTGACCGACCAGCCGGCGCGCGCTGCATTCGCGGTGCTGGACAAGGGTTTTGAGCCACTGGGTGTGGAGCGGTTCTCGCCCGGAACGCCGGACTACCCCGACCGTGCAACGACGGTGGTCGTCGAGGTCGAGCGTTTCGGCGAAGGCGACTTGGCGCGTCTTTCCGGACCTGGAATAGAAACCGAAACGACGCTTGCCGTCACTGGTTTGCCATTATCGTTTTGGGAAGACATGCAGGCGAACAATGCCGAATTTCCGCTCGGCATTGATGTCATTCTGACTGTGCCCGGTGAACTGTGCGCTATCCCGCGCAGCATTCTGATCGAGACGCACTGATGTACGTCGCGGTAAAAGGTGGCGAAAAAGCGATCGACAGCGCGCATCGGCTGCTGGCCGAGGAGCGGCGCGGCGATCCTGCTGTGCCGGAGATCGGTACGGAGCAAATTGATGCGCAATTGGGCCGTGCCGTTGATCGGGTCATGACTGAAGGCGCGTTGTACGACCGCAAACTGGCCGCATTGGCGATCAAGCAGGCTGCCGGCGATCTGATCGAGGCGATATTCCTGATCCGCGCCTATCGCACGACGCTCCCGCGTTTCGGTTACAGCGAGCCGATGGACGTTCAGAGAATGCGGGCGAGGCGCCGAATTTCTGCGACATTTAAAGATCTGCCGGGCGGGCAGGTGCTCGGGCCTACGTTCGACTATACGCATCGACTGCTGGATTTTGCATTGGAGGCCGAAGGCGAGGTCCGCGATGCGGCTCAGCCGGGATCCGGCGCCGATGTTGTCGAATTGTCGGACGCGATGCCGCGAGTGCTCGAACAACTGGCCCGCGAGGGTCTGATTGAAGATGCCATGCCGCCAGAGGATGACGATGACGCCGAAGTCGGGGACATCACGCGGACACCGCGGGAATTTCCAGCCGGGCGCGACGTGCGTCTGCAATCGCTGGCGCGGGGGGACGAGGGCTTTCTGCTGGCGCTCGGATACTCGACGCAGCGAGGCTACGGCCGCACACATCCTTTTGCGGGCGAAATCCGCATCGGCGAAGTGATCGTCGAATTCATACCCGAAGAACTCGGCTTTGCAATTGAATTGGGCGATATCACGATTACCGAGTGCGAGATGATCAACCAGTTCCAGGGATCGGCGTCGAAAAAGCCGACGTTCACGCGAGGCTACGGTCTCGGCTTCGGACAGGTCGAGCGGAAGACCATGTCGATGGCGCTGGTCGACCGCTCGCTTCGTGCCGATGAGCTTGGCGAGGCCCGCGATGCGCCGGCGCAGGACGAGGAATTCGTGCTGTCGCATGCCGATAATATCGAGGCGACCGGCTTCGTCGAACACCTGAAACTGCCGCACTACGTGGATTTCCAATCCGAACTTGAACTGGTCCGCAAGATGCGTGCCGAACATGACGCACGCACGGCGGTGCAAGAACCGGAGGCGGCGGAATGAGCGCACAGCCGGGCGGCTACAACTTCGCCTATCTCGACGAGCAAACAAAACGCATGATACGTCGCGCTATTCTTAAGGCCGTCGCGGTGCCGGGCTATCAGGTGCCGTTCGCATCGCGCGAGATGCCCATGCCTTACGGCTGGGGCACCGGCGGTGTGCAGGTGACGGCGGCAATCATCACCAGAACCGATGTGCTCAAGGTGATCGACCAAGGTTCTGATGACACCACGAACGCCGTCAGCATTCGCAAGTTCTTTGCCAAGACGGCGGATGTCGCGACGACCGAGCGGACAACCGACGCCAGCATCATACAAACCCGCCACCGCATTCCCGAGACGCCGCTCAGGCGCGATCAAATTATCGTTTATCAGGTGCCGATCCCGGAACCGCTCCGCTTTCTGGAGCCGCGCGAGACGGAAACTCGCCGCATGCATGCGCTTGAGGAATACGGGCTGATGCACGTCAAGCTGTACGAGGATATCGCGCGTCACGGTCACATCGCGACGACGTATGCCTATCCGGTGAAGGTCAACGGTCGCTATGTGACCGACCCATCGCCGACGCCGAAGTTCGATAACCCGAAGATGGATAACTGTCCTGCGTTGCAATTGTTCGGCGCCGGGCGTGAAAAGCGCATCTACGCGATTCCGCCCTATACCGAGGTGAAAAGCCTCGATTTCGAGGATCATCCGTTCGAGGTGCAAACGTGGGAAGAAAGCTGTGCGTTGTGCGGTGCCGGGGATACGTTCCTTGACGAAGTCATCACCGATGACCGCGGCGGGCGGATGTTCGTCTGCTCGGATTCCGATTTTTGCAGCCAGCGCCGCAGTGCCGGACATACCGGTGTGCAAAGCCCGGAGGCTGCGGAATGAGTTTGTTTTGCTATGCCGAACCGTTGCTCAGTGCCGAAGGGATCACCAAGACCTTCGGGCGCATTACGGGATGCGCGGACGTTAATCTCGATCTTTATGCGGGCGAGGTGCTGGGCATTGTCGGCGAATCCGGATCCGGTAAAAGCACGCTCCTGCGCTGTCTGTCTGCGGCGGTGACACCGGACGCCGGTACTGTCAGCTACACATTACGTCAGGGCGGAACGAAAGACGTTCATGCCATGGGCGACGCCGAGCGTCGTATGCTGATGCGCACCGACTGGGCGTTCGTGCACCAGAATCCGCGCGATGGTCTACGCATGCACGTTAGCGCCGGGGGCAATGTCGGCGAGCGTTTAATGGCTGTCGGCGAACGGCATTACGGCGATATTCGCGGCTGCGCCGGCGAGTGGCTGGCCAAGGTAGAAATCGCTGAAAACCGTATCGACGATCTGCCGGTCACGTTCTCCGGCGGCATGCAGCAGCGCCTGCAGATCGCGCGAAATCTTGTGACCCACCCGCGGCTGGCGTTTATGGATGAGCCGACCGGCGGTCTCGACGTATCCGTGCAAGCCCGGCTTCTGGATCTTTTGCGGGGGCTGGTGTCCGACCTTGGTCTGGCGGCCATTGTGGTCACGCACGATCTGGCCGTGGCGCGGCATCTGTCGCACCGGTTGATGGTGATGAAACAGGGTCGCGTCGTGGAGACCGGCCTGACCGATCAGGTGCTCGATGATCCACAGCACCCCTATAGCCAGCTCCTCGTTTCATCGATCCTGCGGGCATAGACCATGATCGACGGCAGCATTCTCGACGTTCGCAATATCGCCAAGGACTTCACCTTGCACGCACAGGGAGGCGCGCGGTTGGCCGTGTTCGCGGGGGTCGGCTTTACGCTGGCACCTGGTGATTGTTTGGTCCTCAGCGGTCCGTCCGGAATCGGGAAAAGCACGCTGATGCGGATGATCTACGGCAATTTCCGATGTCAGAGCGGCGAAATTCTGGTGCGGCACGGTGACGAGGTGATCGATGTCGCCAATGCACATCCGCACCGCATCCTCGATATTCGCCGCACGACCATGGGCTATGTTAGTCAGTTCCTACGGGTCATTCCACGTGTCGCGACGCTAGATGTGGTTATGGAACCCGCGCTGGCGCAGGGTATCCCCGCCACCGAGGCGCGGGCACGGGCCGAGTTGCTGTTGGCGCAGCTTCGTATTCCGGAAAGTCTTTGGGGATTGTCACCGGTGACGTTTTCGGGTGGCGAGCAGCAGCGCGTCAATCTAGCCCGGGGGTTCGCGGCGCGTTATCCGCTGATGCTCCTGGACGAGCCGACGGCATCGCTGGATGCGAAGAACCGCGAAACCGTGATTGAAATGATCGGTGCCGCCCGCGATCACGGTACGGCGATCATCGGTATATTTCATGACGCCGATGCGCGCGCGCAGGTTTGTAATCGTGCGTTCGACCTGTCGGCATATGCCGTGAAAGCCGCGTAATGGAACAGGCCTTCGCAAATGCCCATGTGGTGCTCGCCGATCAGGTGGTTCGCGGATCGGTGCTGGTTCGAGACGGCGTGATCGCGTCGATCGATGAGGGCGCCGGAGTGCCGCCGGGTGCTGTCGATTGTGCCGGCGATCTTTTGATTCCGGGCTTGGTGGAATTGCATACAGACGGTCTTGAAAATCACATGCAGCCACGGCCTGGCGCGCATTGGCCGGCGGTTGCCGCTGTCATTGCCCACGACAACCAGCTCGCCGCCGCCGGGATTACGACCGTGTTCGATGCCATCGCGCTTGGCGCGCTGATGGATACGTCCGTACGGATCAAGCGCCTGTCGGAAATGGTCGAGAGCCTTGCCGAAGCGCGGCGCGCCGGCATTTTGCGCGCTGACCATCTTCTGCATCTGCGCTGTGAGATCACCTACAAGCATCTGCCCGAAATCTTCGATACGCTGGCCGACCACGAGATGATGCGTCTGGCGTCGATCATGGACCACACGCCGGGCCAGCGGCAGTTCGTAGATGAAGCGCACTACAAGATTTACTATCAAGGTAAATTCAAGCTCAGCGATGCGGAGATGGCGGCCTTTATCAAGGACCGTCGCGCGGATCAGGTGCGTTACGGCGAAGCGCACCGCCGCTATATCGTCGCGCAGTGCCGTGCACGCGGCATTAGCCTTGCCAGCCATGACGATGCGACAGCGGAACATGTCGACGAAGCGGTGGCGGACGGCGTTACCATCGCCGAGTTCCCGACCACCGTTGCCGCCGCCAAGGCATCGCATGCGCGCGGCATCAAGGTGATGATGGGCGCGCCCAACGTGGTCCGCGGCGGCTCGCATTCCGGCAACGTCTCGGCGCGCGATCTGGCGGCGGCGGGGTATCTCGACATCGTTTCCAGCGATTACGTCCCGAGCAGTCTGCTGCACGCTTCGGTGCTGTTGAGCGAGGTCATCAATGGGGTGGACTTGCCGGCGGCCATTCGAGCCGTCACCAAGAACCCCGCCGAAAGCGCCGGCCTTGAGGATCGGGGGGAAATAACTATCGGGCGGCTCGGGGATCTGGTGCGCGTGCATCTGTCGCCGCATCATCCGGTGGTGCGCGGTGTGTGGCGCGGCGGCCAGCGCATTGCGTAACGACGGAATGGTGCAAGCGGCCCGATTGCCCGGTTGCCTAATTCTCGTCGTTGGGCCGTCCGGAGTCGGCAAGGATTCCCTGCTGGATGCCGCGCGGGGCCATTTCGAGAACCGCGCCGATCTGCTTTTCACGCGCCGTGTCATCACGCGCCCAGCCGATGCCGGCGGGGAGACGCATATCCCCGTTAGCGCGCCGGCGTTTCGGACACTCGCCGCCGAAGGGGGGTTCGCACTGCACTGGGAAGCGCACGGCTTGAGTTACGGCCTGCCCATCACGATTAATCCGGCGCTCAGCAACGGGCAGCATATCGTCGCGAACGTGTCGCGCACAGTGCTAGATGATGCTCGCGCGCGCTTCGGAAAAGTCGCGGTGCTCTCGGTTGTTGCCGATCCGGCGGTGTTGGCCGAGCGTTTGCGCAAGCGTGGCCGGGAAGCCGGAATCGATCTCGAGTCGCGCCTGGCGCGTGCGCACCTTTCCCGGCCAGCGGGTGCGGATGTCATTGAAATCGACAACTCGGGTGCATTTAGCGACAGCGCAGACATTTTTATCGGGGCGATTGAAGAGGTTTGCCGCTCGCGCGCTGGGAGTGCCGCCGGGTAAGGCTTAGCCGCGCAACGAATAGCGCGCAATCAGCCGGAATGCCTCGTTTGGCCCGGGCTCCATGAAAACGCATAGATCGTCAATGACCGTGGGGCCGAGAGCGTCCGCCGCCAGGCCGTTCAATGCCCGGCATAGCGAAGCGCGTGTCGAAGCATCGGCGATGGCGCCGCTCAGCGTCAGGTGGCAGCGAAATGCCGACATGACATACGGATACCCCCACCGCAAAAGAAGCCGATCCTGTTCCGGCGTCAGCCCGGCGCTGCGTCTGCGTGCCAACTCCTCGGCGCCGGCCGGGGCGCGAAAGCGGTCTAGCGTCCGTACGCAGGCGTCGGCAAGCGGAGAAAGCTCGTCCGGGACCGGGTCGGGGACAATGGCGATGAACTTGCCGATGCTCTTTATGGCGAGGCCGGCAATCGGCACGGGAGAATGCGCTGCGGCCAGGTCATGGACGGCTTGCAGCAACGTCAGCTCATCAGTGTCCTGGGCGAGCCTGAACGGCGGTTTCAGCGTCGCATGAAAGCCGTAGCGCGCGGGTGCTGCCGTCAATGTTTCGACTTCCGGTGCGGCCAGACCCGCCGGCACATGTCGGCGCGGAACGGGGCCTCCGGCCGGATCTCGACCGAGCCATGCATTGCCGAATTTGCCGAGCGAGGATTGCGCCTCGGGTGCCCAGTAAACCGCATATCGATTCGTGCTGCATTGCATCAATAAAAGCCGCCAAAATCAAAGCGACCGGTATCCGCCGCTGAGTGACCGTCGATTGTGTAGTGCAAAAAACGACGCCGGTCATGGCCTTTGTGGATAACACGGCGGCGGCCCAACAAAGCTTCAAATTTCCGACATATTTCTGTAACGCCCGGACGGCACCTTCCCCCGAGACCTGCTGAGCAAGGAGCCGTTATGCACGCACCCGCTGTTGCGACCGAAGGAATATGTAAGTCGTTCAAGGCAAACCAGCCTGTTTTGAAAGATATCGATCTCACGGTCGGCCAAGGCGAGATGGTCGGTCTGATCGGCGCATCCGGATCCGGTAAATCGACTCTGATCCGCCTGATTGCCGGGTTCGAGACCATCGACAAGGGGCCGGGTAAAATCCAAATCTTCGGTACCGACTGCCAAAGCAACGGGCGGAAGAACGGCGCCATCAAGAGCCTGCGGTATGACATCGGCATTATCTTCCAGCAGTTCAATCTTATCGGGCGCCTGACGCTGTTGATGAATGTTCTGGTCGGGCGGCTTGGACGGATCAGCCGTTTGCGCGGGACCTTCGGGGCATTCCCCAAGGCGGACCGGATCAAGGCGCTGCAGGCGCTGGAACGGGTCGGTATCGTCGACAAGGCATACCAGCGCGCTTCGACGCTTTCCGGAGGTCAGCAGCAGCGTGCCGCCATTGCCCGCGCGCTGACGCAGGAAGCGAAGCTGATTCTCGCTGACGAGCCAATCGCTTCGCTCGATCCGGCTGCGGCGGAACGGGTCATGACGATTCTACGCTCGATCAACCAACAGGATCAGGTGACGGTAATCGTGTCCCTGCACCAGATCGATCACGCCTTTAAGCACTGCGACCGCATTATTGCGCTGAAGGACGGTCGGATCATCCACGACGGTGCTGTCCATGAGATCACCAAGGAAGATATTGAAAACCTTTACGGCGTGGACATCGCCGAAAAGGGCGATCACGAAATTCGGAGCGCCGGGAAGAAGTCCGGCAAAAAAGCCGCCAGGCGCTCCGTGTACGGGAATGGGAAAGACCCCCGCCCACAACTCGCTGCCGCATCCACTCTGGAAGCGTAAAAGCACTCTTAAATACAGGAGCGATCAAATGTTCAAAAAACTCGTTGCCGCAGTTGCGGTGTCCATGATCGGTTTGGGCAGCGCCCAGGCCGAGATGCCGAAGCAGATCAACTTCGGCATCATCTCGACCGAGTCCGCTTCGGCGCTCGAAAAATCCTTTGCCCCCTTCCTCGAAGACATGGCGAAAAGCCTCGGTGTGACGGTGAAGCCGTTCTTCGCTTCCGATTACGCCGGTGTCATCGAAGGCATGCGCTTTGACAAAGTCGACCTGGCCTGGTTCGGCAACAAGTCTGCCATCGTCGCCGTAGACCGCGCCGGTGGCGAAGTCTTCGCGCAGACCATCAAGGACGATGGTTCCGAGGGTTATCACTCGTTGCTGATCACGCACAAGAACTCCGGCATCAACTCGCTCGAAGACGTTCTGAAATGCGACAAGACCAAAACCTTCGGCAACGGTGACCCGAACTCGACGTCCGGCTTCGCGATCCCGGGGTATTACGTCTGGGCGCTGAACAACAAGACGCCGGAAGACTGCTTCAAGCGCGTGACCCGTTCGAACCATGAAGGCAACGCTCTGGCGGTTGCCAACGGCAAGGTCGACGTCGCGACGAACAACACGGAATCGATCTATGCGCGTCTGCAGAAGAACAACATGGACGCGTTCAAGAACATCAAGGAAATTTGGCGTTCGCCGCTGATCCCGTCGGATCCGATGGTGTGGCGCAAGAACCTGAGCGACGAAGTGAAGCAGAAAATCTACTACTTCATCATGCAGTACGGCCGTTTCGGTCCGATGGAAAAGGTCAAGCGTGAGCGTCAGGTCTTGGCCAGCCTTTCCGACGGTTGGGGTCCGTTCCTCGCCAGTTCCAACGCGCAGCTCCTCGACGTTCGTCAGATCGAAGCGTTCAAGAAGAAGCTGAAAGCCGAACAGAAAGGCGACGCCGCTGCAGTTGCCGAAGCCGAGAAAGAGCTGAAAATGCTCAAGGATATGGCTGCGGTCGTCGGTAAAGCCGGCTACTAAGCCAGACCGTTGCGGGCGGGGTGATGCGGTTTGCGTCACCCCGTTCCCTTTTTATTCATTTAACAACAAGGCCAGCCCGTCATGAGCGAACTTGCGTTGTCGCACAATATTTCCCCTGCCGTCGCGGCACAGTTGAAGCCAAACTGGACTCGGCACCTTGGCTCCGCCGTCAGCGCGCTGATTGTCGCCGTGCTGTTGGCGGTTTCATATTATCCGGTGGAAGTGAACAACTGGACGATGTTGATTACTGATGCCGGGAACATGGCGGATTTCATCGAAGATTTTTTACACCCGAATTTTGAAGACCTCGAAGATATTGTCCTCAAGATGATCGAAACGATCGAAATTGCGCTTTGGGGGACGGTGCTGTCGATTCTCGTGGGCATTCCGGCCGGGCTGTTATGCTCGAACAACATTGCCCCGGTCTGGGTGGTGCAGCCGATGCGCCGACTGATGGACGCCGCGCGCGCGATCAACGAGTTGGTGTTCGCTATTCTGTTCGTCGCCGCCGTCGGTCTCGGCCCGTTCGCCGGCGTTATGGCGCTTTTCATTCATAATCTCGGCATCATCGCCAAGTTGTTCTCGGAAGCGGTCGAAGCCATCGATCCGCGTCCTGTCGAAGGCATCGCCGCTACCGGTGCATCGCGGCTGCAACAGATTATCTTCGGTGTTATCCCACAAGTGCTGCCGCTGTGGACGAGCTTTTCGTTGTACCGGTTCGAAACGCTGGTGCGCTCGGCGACGGTGCTGGGCATCGTCGGTGCCGGTGGTATCGGCTTCATTTTTTACGAATCGTTCCGCTCGTTTCAGTACGACGTGGCCTCGGCGGTGATCATCGTCGTCGTGATCTCGGTATCGATCATCGACATCATCTCGTCGCAGTTGCGCAAGCGCCTGATCTAGCGGAGCTGTCTCAGGCCGGCAGTGCGGTGTCGATGAGTATGCGTGCCGCCGCTTTCGCATCGGCAGCCGGGGCATCGGTATTGCCAAGGTGCGCTGTAACGATGGCGCCTTCCTTTAGAAGCAGCAGCTGACGGGCAAGCGCGTCCGGTGCCGGCGCGCCGGCCTTCAATGCGATCTCTCGCATATGCGTTTCAAGCATGCGTTTGTGTTCCGCCGATTGCTTGTGGATCGGGTGGCCGCTGTCCTGGAACTCGGCCGATGCCTTGATAAACATGCATCCCTGGTAACCCTTTTCGTCGAACCACTCGCCGAGCGCGTCGTACATCGCGAGCAGTTGGCCGCGTGGCGTGTCTGCCAGGTCTTCCATACGGCGGTACAGCCAGTTGCGGAAATTCTCATCGCGTAGACGCAAGACGGCCAGGATCAGATCTTCCTTGGTGCGGAAATGTTTGTACATCGATGTTTTCGAGACCCCGGTCTCCGCCACCAGCATGTCCATGCCTGTGGCGTGAAACCCGTTTCTGTAAAACACCGTCAGTGCCTTTCGGACCAGTTCTTCACGTTTGTTGGCTCTCATAATGCATTTATCCTTAACTGAACGGTCAGTTATTAATAGCATGGGCAAAAAAATATATACGTATAAAATATCATTAAAACAAGGAATTAAGCGCATATTTTTTTGCAGACGTAGAGAAGGCCTAAAAAAGATCTTGACGAGGTGTACAGATCGGTACATTTATATCGCCATTGGATGTACTGATCGGTACATGGTTGTGGATAGGTATCCACTCGAGCAGATGGAGGTTTTTACATGTACGCCAAACGCCACCCGGAGTTTCTCGACTTCTTTTTCATTGCTGCGGCCGTTCTGGCCCTGCTCGCGTTGTCGGCGGACGGGACGCGCGCGTCGGGGTTGCCGGGTTTCGATGGCTACAAGACCGCACGCCAAGTGACAGAAATCGCCCCAATGGCCGCATGAATTTAGAAGGTGACGATGAACTGAACGGACACGTCACTTCGCTCGCCCATCGCCGGTGTTGCCCCCCTGTGCCGGCGATGGGCCCCCCCCTTAAAGACAACCCGAACCAAGAGAAGAAAGATTGAAATAATGTCCCGACCCCCGTTGCCCCCCTATACCGAAGAAACCGCGCTGTTGAAGGTACGCGCCGCCGAAGATGCATGGAACGGCCGCGATCCTGAAAAAGTGGCGCTCGCCTACACGACGGACTGTGTATGGCGTAATCGCTCGGCGTTTTTTCAAGGCCGTGAAAACATCGTCGATTTTCTCACCCGGAAATGGCGCCGCGAACTGGATTACCGCCTGATCAAGGAATTGTGGGCATGGTCCGGACGCCGTATCGCCGTCCGCTTTGCCTATGAATGGCGTGACGATTCCGACAATTGGTTTCGCTCATACGGAAACGAGAACTGGACGTTCGATGATGATGGGCTGATGCAGCGTCGTCTCGCCAGCATCAATGATGTTTCGATCGCGGAAACGGACCGCCTGTTTCGTTGGGACACGGCGATCCGTCCCGCAGATCATCCGGACCTGACGGCGTTGGGTCTTTGATCCCCCTGGTATTTGAAAGGAACGGATAAATGGCGCGCGCTTTTGCGGAAATCGCATTCACCCCGGCTGTTCGCGAACAGCAAGAATACTTCGGTTCGGCGAAGAGCTATGCTCGGATGCTCGGCACTCAGGTGCCACGTGGGGACCGGTTGGGTGCGGCTGAGGCCAAGTTTATTTCCGAGATCGACGGGTTCTATCAAGCCTCGGTGAATTCGGACGGCTGGCCCTATGTACAATTCCGCGGTGGTCCCGCGGGGTTTCTCCGGGTTGTCGACGAGACGACGATTGCCTACGCCGATTATCGCGGCAATCGCCAGTATCTCAGCATCGGTAACTTTGCCGGCGAGGACCGTGTCGCGCTGATCCTGATGGATTATGCGCACCGGCGGCGCCTGAAGATCTGGGGCCGTGCGGGCGTCGTGCGGGCCGATGACGACCCCGGCCTGGTGTCGTTTCTGCATGACCCGGCATACCGGGCGATCCCGGAAAGCGCTGTCGTGATCTCGATCGAGGCGCTTGATTGGAACTGTCCGGCACACATTCCCGAACGCCTGACGGTGACACAATTGGGCACGGAACTATCCGAACTGCGAGGGCAGGTCGCCGCCCTGACGGATGACAACCGTGCGCTCAGAACCGCGCTGAGCCACGCAAAGTAATCAGAAAGTTTCTCGCACGGTATTGAAATGCCGAGGCGAACACGAATTTTGAAAGGAACCTAAAATGGGAAGTATGATTAAAGAATTCCTTGTCGCAGGCGCGCTCATGTTGTGCTCGATCTTCTTCATGACGCAGGCCTTTGCCAGCAATATGCCGGCGGCAAGCGAAGCGCCGGAGGTTGTCTGCAAAATCGATGTGATTGACGGAACGGCAATCGCGTATCGCGAGGTTGGCAATCCGGCAGACCCTATGGTGTTGTTTTTACAAGGATTTCCGGCATCATCGTACATGTTTCGGAATATGATCCCGGAGCTGGCCGAACGCCACTACGTGCAGGCGCCGGAATACCCAGGGCTCGGTTCGTCTCCGATCCCGTCTGCCGAGCCGCACGAACATCTTTGCGCCAGCAACGCCGGGATCACTGGTAGATGACAAGATCAGGGTGCCCGCGAGGGCATCGTTTCGGCATCTCTCCCTGCCTGACTTGACCGCGCCGTCTGCATGTCGGCGCGGTTATTTTTTGTCGGGCGATCCACGTGCAGCGGTGAATTTGGAAGCCCCCTTTGTGGGGCATTTGTTTTGCCGGCACGGCCAGGGCTGGCATGTTGCGTCTTGACTCTTTTGCCTAAAAAAGAACAAATCAAGAACAAAAGGATAGGTAGATGCACGAAACAGGCCCCGAAAACTTGTCCGCTTTGCGGTGGAAAATCCGTGCGCTGCAGACGAGGCCATCCGGCGGCGAGGTGGCGCAGACGCTGATGTTGGGGGATGCGGCGATTGACGGCGCTTTGCCCTGGGGTGGGCTGAAGCGGGGTGGGTTGCATGAAATCGGCGGCGACGGCAGCGCCGGGTGCGGTTTTCATGCGGGTCTGCTGTCACGGACGGCAGGGCGGGACGGGCGCATTCTGTGGTGCCATCCGGTAGCCATGGTGCGGGAAACCGGACTGCCCTACGGCCCCGGTCTTGCCGCGTTCGGGTTGACGGCGGGTCAGTTCCTTTTCGTTCGCGCGAAGAAGAGCGTCGATGTGCTGTGGGCGATGGAGGAGGGGTTGCGTTCGGGCGGGCTGGCAGCCGTCGTTGGCGACGGCATTGCCCCTGACTTTACCGCTACCCGGCGTTTGCAGCTGGCGGCGGAGGCATCGGAAACGCCGGCCTTCATTTTGTTGCCGCCGGGTTCGGCGGCAAAGGCCGAGCCGTTGTCGGCGGCGTTGACGCGTTGGCGCATCCATGCCCGACCGGGGCGCGCCATGCGCTGGCGGGCGGAATTACGGCGATGCCGGGGTGGCACGCCCGGAGAGTGGATCGTTGAGTGGTATGAGCAGGCGTTACATTTCCGTGTGGCTGAAGCATTGGCCGGCCGAGCGACGGCGGGTTGACGGTGCGCGCATACCGGGACCGCTGGCGTTGGTCGTGGCGGTTGCCGGAGGCGTGCGCATCGGTGCGGTCGATGCCGCCGCAGCGTCGGAAGGGATCGCCCCCGGTATGACGTTGGCCGATGCGCGGGCCTTGCTGCCGGGGCTAATGACAATCCCTGCCGATCCCAAGGGCGATGCGCGGGCGCTGGCCGGGCTGGTTGACTGGTGTGGACGCTATACGCCGTATGCGGCAAGCGATGGCCCGGACGGGATCATTCTGGATATCACCGGCTGTGCGCATCTGTTCGGCGGTGAGGCACGGATGCTTGACGATCTGGCGTGGCGGCTCAAGCGCATGGAACTGGCGGTTGGGATCGCCGCTGCCGACACGCCCGGCGCGGCGTGGGCATGGGCACGTTATGGGCGTGGACAGGCAGTGCCTCCGGGGGAGGCGCGCGACTGGTTGAAGACGTTGCCGGTGACGGCGCTTCGCCTGACAGCGGAAACCGCCGGGCGGCTTCGTGAATTCGGCCTCGGGCGGATCGGCGATTTGTACCGCATGCCGCGCGCACCGCTTGCCAAGCGTTGCGGCCTGCAGGCTCTAACCCGCCTCGATCAGGTTTTTGGGGATGCCGCCGAGCCAATCTCGCCGGTGCGCCCGGCGCCTGAATGGCGCACCCGGATAGCCTTCGCCGAGCCTGTCGGGCGCGCCGAGGACATCGCTGAAGCGACCCGCCGTTTGCTGGATCAACTCTGCGCGTTGTTGGAGCGGAACGGGCGCGGCGCCCGGCGGCTTGATCTGATGCTGTATCGGGTCGACGGCACGGTGCAGCGGATCGGCATCGGTACCGGTCGCGGCAATCGCCACGCCGGGCATCTGATGAAACTGTTTCGCGAAAAGCTGGAACAGGCGGAGCCGGGTTTCGGGATCGAGGAAATGAGCCTCGAAGCCACGGCGACGGAGCGTCTGGCGATGGGTCAGTTGGGCTTAACATCCGTGGAAGACGGGGGCGAGGCAAACCTCGATCCGCTGATCGACCGGCTTCGGAACCGGCTCGGGAGCAGCGGTGTATTCCGTATTGCCCCGGTCGAAAGCCACATACCGGAACGCGCCGTGACCATTCGTCCGGCAACAGACGCGCTTGGGTGCGACGGCTGGATTGCCGATCAGCCACGTCCGATCCGTCTGCTGGCCATGCCCGAGCCGATCGACGCGACGGCACAGATGCCGGACGGTCCGCCGCACCGATTTGTCTGGCGCCGCCGCACGCACCGGGTCCGCCATGCCGAGGGACCGGAACGGATCGCGCCGGAATGGTGGCGGCGCGAGGCCGTGCGGCGCTTCCGCGATTATTACCGACTGGAAGACGAGGACGGACGACGCTTCTGGGTGTTCCGCGACGGCATGTACCGGTCCGGCGACGGGCCCGACATCACGTCCGACTGGTACATGCACGGGTTATTCGCATGAACTACGCGGAACTGCAGACCACCAGCAACTTTTCGTTTCTGCGCGGCGCCTCGCACCCGGAGGAGTTGGTCGCAACGGCAAAGGCGCTCGGCCATGACGCCATCGCCGTCACCGACCGTAATACGCTGGCCGGGATCGTGCGGTTTCACGGCGCGGCCAAGGATGCCGGTATCCGGCTTGTCGTCGGTGCGCGGCTGGACTTCATAGATGCACCGGGCGTGTTGTGCTTTCCGAGCGACCGCGATGCCTATGCCCGCCTTTCGCGCATGCTGAGCATGGGCAAGCGTCGCGCCGAAAAGGGGCATTGCCATTTGTATCTGCGCGACCTGATCGATCATGCCGCCAGCCAGATCGTCATTGCGCTACCGCCGGATAGGCCGGACAGCGATTTCAGCGATCATTTGCGACGGCTTCAGAAAGCTTTTGCCGAGCGGGTTTATCTCGCCGCGCAGCATCTTTGCCGGGGTGACGACCGGGCGCGCATCGCGGTGCTCGGCGATTTGGCCGACCGGCACGGCATCCGTCTCGTCGCCACCAACGACGTGCTGTATCACGCGCCGGAACGCCGCCCGCTGCAGGATGTGGTGACGTGCATCCGTGAAGGCTGCACGATTCATCAGGCCGGGGCGCGGCTGGGCGTCAATGCGGAACGGCATCTGCGCCCGCCCGCCGACATGATGCGCTTGTTCGCCGATCGGCCCGACGCCTTGGCGAATATCGGCGACATCGTTGCCGCGTGTACGTTTTCGCTGGATGAGCTGCACTACGAATACCCAAGCGAGCCGGTCCCCGACGGTTCCACCGCGCAAGAAGAGCTTGTGCGCCTGACGTGGATCGGTGCCGGGAAACGTTATCCGGAAGGTATTCCGGGGAAGGTCCGATACAACCTGGAGCATGAGCTTAACCTGATCGACAAGCTCAATTACGCCCCCTATTTCCTGACGGTCGACGACATCGTCCGCTTTGCCCGCAGCCGCGATATCCTGTGTCAGGGGCGTGGCTCGGCAGCGAATTCTGCGGTCTGTTACTGCCTTGGGATCACCGCCGTCGATCCGAACGCACTGGATCTCCTGTTCGAGCGGTTCGTATCCGCGGCGCGTGACGAGCCACCCGACATCGACGTCGATTTCGAACACGAGCGGCGTGAAGAGGTGATCCAGTATATCTACGGCAAATACGGGCGTGAGCGTGCGGCACTGACCGCCGAGGTGATCTGTTATCGCGCACGCAGCGCTGTGCGCGAGGTCGGTAAGGTGATGGGAATGTCCGCCGATACCGTCGATGCGTTGTCGCGTGCATCGCGTTGGGAGCGTGGCGGCATTAACGACGAGCGAATTCGCGAGATCGGTCTCGACCCCACCGACCGGACGCTTCGGCAGGTGATTGCGCTCAGTCGTCAGCTTTCCGGTTTCCCCCGGCATCTGTCACAACACGTCGGCGGTTTCGTGATTTCCGAACAGCCGTTGCACGACATCGTGCCGATTGAAAACGCGCGTATGGAAGACCGCACGGTGATCGAATGGGACAAGGACGATCTGGATGCGCTCGGCATTCTCAAGATCGACGTCCTCGGTCTCGGCATGCTGACATGTATCCGCAAGGCCTTCGACCTGATCGAACGCCATCATGGCAAGCGCTTCGATCTGGCGACGGTGCCGCAAGGTGACCCGGCGGTCTATGACATGTTGTGCGAAGCCGACAGCGTCGGCGTCTTTCAGGTTGAAAGCCGCGCCCAGATGACCATGTTGCCGCGCCTCAAACCCCGGACGTTCTACGATCTGGTGATCGAGGTGGCGATTGTCCGCCCCGGTCCGATCCAGGGCGACATGGTGCATCCGTATCTGCGGCGTCGAAACGGCGAGGAATGTGTCGAGTTCCCGAGCCGCGAGCTGGAAGCCGTGCTCGGCAAGACCTTGGGGGTGCCGCTGTTTCAGGAACAGGCCATGCGCATCGCTATCGTCGCCGCCGGGTTCACGCCTGAGGATGCGGACCGGCTGCGCCGTGCCATGGCGACCTTCAAGCGCACCGGCACCATCAACAATTTCAAGGACAAGATGATCCGCGGCATGATCGCCAATGGTTACGACGAAGCGTTCGCCGAGCGCTGCTTCAAGCAGATCGAAGGTTTCGGCGATTACGGGTTCCCGGAATCGCATGCGGCGTCGTTCGCGCTGCTGGTCTATATCTCGGCATGGCTGAAGCGGCATTATCCGGCGGCTTTCGCCTGTGCGATCCTGAACGCACAACCGATGGGCTTCTATGCGCCAGCGCAGCTGGTCCGCGATGCCCGCGATCACGGCGTTCATGTGCGTGCCGTCGACGTCAATCACAGTGAATGGGACTGCACGCTCGAAGACCGACGAGGGGCTGTCGCGCTCCGGCTCGGATTCCGTCAGGCCAAAGGCATGCGCGAAGCCGATGCGGCACGGATACTGGCAGCGCGGGACGAGGGATATGCCACTGTCCGAGATGCCTGGCGCCGCGCCGCGCTGGATCGACGGGCGCTGGAAACACTGGCCCGGGCCGATGCGTGGGGCTCGCTCGGGCTGGACCGCCGCGCTGCGCTCTGGCAGGTGCGCGGACTGGGCGAGACGCCGTTGCCGCTGTTCGCCTACGCCGAGGCGCAGACCCTGCCGGGAAGCAACGCGCCGCCGCCGGAATGGGGGATCGAACCCGACGTGGATCTGCCCGCGCTTGGAGTCAGCGAGCAGGTCATGGCGGATTACCGCCATTTGCGGCTATCGCTGCGTCACCATCCATGCGCTCTGTTGCGCGATGAACTGGCCGCCGACGGGATCGTCACCAACGCCCGTCTGGCGGATATCAAGGACGGTACGTGGGTCGCGGTGTCGGGACTGGTGGTGGTCCGCCAAAGACCCGGCACGGCGAGCGGGGTGATTTTCGCGACGCTGGAAGACGAGACCGGGGTCGCCAATGTGATCGTCTGGCCTGCGGTGTTCGAACGTTACCGCCGTGATCTTCTGGAAAGCCGTCTGCTCCGGGTTGCCGGCACGTTACAGAAGGAAGGCCGGGTTATTCATGTGATCGCCCGTCACTTGTTGGGGTTGAACGACTACCTGCGCACGCTGGCGATGCCGCCGGATACGTTCGCTTTCCGGCAAACCGATCCGTCGCTGGATATCCCGGACGGCCGGAATTTCCGATAGCTGCCATACACCCCCTCACCTAACCTCTCCCCCTGATAGGGGAGAGGGATAAGGGCGGAACGTGTATCGATACGAGAGTCCCTCTCCCGCCACGAGAGTGGGGGAGAGGACAGGTGAGGGGGGTATAACGACGTGAGGGGGTATGCCTACGACGAAGCGGACTTTGCGGTGACCGAGTGCAACCCGCCCGCGGCGACGATGAAATCGGCGATGGTGTCGACGCCGTCGCGGGTCTTCATATTGGTGAAGACATAGGGCCGGTCCCCGCGCATACGTTTGGTGTCGCTGTCCATGACTTCAAGCGAGGCGCCGACCAGCGGCGCCAGATCGGTCTTGTTGATAACCAAGAGATCGGAACGCGTGATACCGGGGCCACCCTTGCGGGGGATTTTCTCGCCCGCTGACACGTCGATGACATAGATGGTGATGTCTGCCAGTTCCGGGCTGAATGTCGCGGCAAGATTGTCACCGCCGCTTTCGATCAGGATCAGGTCGAGGTCCGGAAACTTCGTGTTCATGGTGTCGACGGCGGCGAGGTTGATCGAGGCATCCTCGCGGATCGCCGTGTGCGGGCAGCCGCCTGTCTCGACGCCCATGATGCGTTCCTCCGGCAGCGCGCCGGCGCGGTTGAGGATCAGCGCGTCTTCCTTGGTATAGATATCATTGGTGATCGCGCAGATGTCATAGACGTCGCGGAAGGTCTGGCATAGCCGTTCCATCAATGCCGTCTTGCCCGAGCCGACCGGCCCGCCGATGCCGACCCGAAGGGGTCCGTTAAGCGAAGAACTCATGATCTGAACAACCTCGTGTATTGGGTTTCGTGTTGCATGGCGGCGATATCGCTAAGTACCGAGATGCCGCCGACATCGTCCAAAGTAGCTTCCAGGGCTGCACCTGCGGTCTCGTCGATGATGCCCTCCAATCCCGCCAGCACGCGCTGCCCGGCACTTTGCCCGAGCGGGATCAGCCGCACCCCCGCCGACACCAGATTGGCGGCAAAGCCGTGCAGGTAGGCGTGGATCGCCGGTGCCTTGTCGATGCCGTGTCCGTGCACGGCGGCGGCGACGGCGATGGGATAGGCGATTTCGGCACCGAGCGATGCCTTGATGTCTTCGACGCCGCTCCATGGCCAGGCATCCTGTGTCGCCTTGACGAACGCGGTACCCTGCGCCGCCGTTTCCAGATGCCGCTCCGAAGACGGCGCCAGCGCGACGGCAAAAGCATTCAACGCGCCGAGCGCCGCCGCGTCACCGTCACAGGCATAGGTTTTAGAAAACAGCACGGCGTCGCTCCACCCGGCGCCAAAGTGGACAATGCCGCCGATCCAATGGGCGAGGGTTTCTTCGTCGCGGATGCGACCGTCCTCAACCGCCCACTCGATGCCATGCGAATAGGCAAAGGCACCGACCGGATAGCTCGGCGACAGCCACGCCATCAGGCGATAGAGCGCCGCATTATCCATGATGGTGTCCCGCGTGATGATGACCGTGCCCGTCGCTGTCTTCGTCGTCGTGGTGATGATGGTGATGCCCACCACCCGAATACGCGCCGCCTTCTGGTGTGAAGGGTGCGTCTACATGTTTCACGTCGGCGCCCAGCCCGCGCACCATGTCGGCAATGACGTGGTCTTCACGGATCAGGATGCGCGTCCCGTCGATCTCGGTCGGCAGATGCCGGTTGCCGAGATGCCAGGCGACCTTGGCGAGATGCACCGGATCGGCGCAGGTGATTTCGAGCAGCGGTTCGGAGGCGGCTTTGACCGCGACCAGCCGTCCGTCTGTGAGTACCAGTGCGTCACCGTCCGCCAGCACACTGGCGCTCGCCATGTCGAGCACGAAGTCGAGACCGCCGGTGCCGGTCATCGCCATGCGCCGGCGGTAGCGGTCATCATAGCCGAGCACCACTGTATCGACGGCGATGCCGTCCCAGGTGCCTTTGCGTTTGATGTCGGTAGCGCGGAGCATAACGGACATCAGAACAGGAAGTAGCGTTGAGCCATTGGCAGAACGTCCGCTGGCTCGCAGGTCAGTAATTCGCCGTCGGCGCGCACCTCGTACGTTTCCGGATCGACCTCGATCTGCGGCAGATAATCGTTCAGCACCATGGATTTCTTGGAGATGCCGCCGCGTGTGTTGGCGACGGGCAGCATTTCCTTGGAGACACCGAGTATCTGCTGCAGCCCCTGCTCCATGGCCGCCTGCGAGACGAACGAAACGCCGCTCGCCGTCATCGATTTGCCGAAAGCGCCGAACATCGGCCGGTAATGCACCGGTTGCGGTGTCGGGATCGATGCGTTGGGATCGCCCATCTGCGCTGCCGCGATGGTGCCGCCGACCAGTACCATGTCCGGTTTGACGCCGAAGAAAGCCGGCGACCAAAGCACCAGGTCGGCGCGCTTGCCGACTTCGATAGAGCCGATGTGCGCCGCCATGCCCTGCGCGATGGCCGGATTGATGGTGTACTTGGCGATGTAGCGTTTGACGCGCACGTTGTCGTTGTCGCCGGTTTCTTCCGCCAATGCGCCGCGCTGGCGTTTCATCTTGTCGGCGGTCTGCCAGGTGCGGATGAGCACTTCGCCGACCCGGCCCATGGCCTGACTGTCCGACGCAATGATCGAAAACGCGCCCATGTCGTGCAGGATATCCTCGGCGGCGATGGTTTCGCGGCGGATACGGCTTTCGGCGAAGGCCACATCCTCGGGGATTTTATTATCCAGATGATGACAGACCATCAACATGTCGAGGTGTTCCTCAAGCGTGTTGACGGTATAGGGCCTCGTCGGGTTGGTCGACGAGGGAATGACGTTTTCCTCGCCACAGACCTTGATGATGTCCGGCGCATGACCGCCGCCCGCGCCTTCGGTATGGAAGGCGTGGATGGTGCGCCCCTTGAACGAGGCGACGGTGTTTTCCACGAACCCGGACTCGTTCAGCGTGTCCGTGTGGATCATCACCTGCACGTCCATCTGGTCGGCGACACTCAGGCAGCAGTCGATGGCGGCGGGCGTGGTGCCCCAGTCCTCGTGCAGTTTCATGGCACAGGCGCCGCCGAGAATTTGCTCGTACAGGCCTTCCGGTTTCGATGCATTGCCCTTGCCGGAGAAGCCCAGGTTGACCGGGAACGCGTCGGCCGCCTGGATCATACGGCCGATGTGCCACGGACCGGGGGTGCAGGTCGTCGCGTTGGTGCCGGTCGCCGGGCCGGTGCCGCCGCCCAGCATGGTGGTGACGCCCGACATCAGCGCTTCTTCGATTTGCTGCGGGCAGATGAAGTGAATGTGCGCGTCGAAACCGCCAGCGGTGAGAATCTTGCCTTCACCGGCAATCGCCTCGGTGCCGGGGCCGACGACGATATCGACGTCGGGCTGCGTATCCGGATTGCCCGCCTTGCCGATGCCGACGATGTGACCATCGCGCAAGCCGACGTCAGCCTTGACGATGCCCCAGTAATCGACGATTAGCGCGTTGGTGATGACGGTATCGACCGCACCCAGCGCGCGCGGCACTTGCGATTGCCCCATGCCGTCGCGGATCACCTTGCCGCCGCCGAACTTCACTTCCTCACCGTACGTCGTGTAGTCCTTTTCGACTTCGACAAACAGTTCCGTATCGGCGAGACGGACCTTGTCACCGACGGTCGGGCCGAACATGTCCGCATAAGCGGCGCGTGAAATTTTAGCCGGCATCGAGGCCTCCCATGATTTTCTGGTTGAAGCCGTATACGGCGCGCACACCTAGCAACGGCACCAGCGTCACTTCACGGCTTTGCCCCGGTTCGAACCGCACAGCCGTGCCGGCAGCAATGTCGAGGCGCATGCCGCGTGCTTTTTCGCGCTCGAATGCGAGGCCCGAATTGGTTTCATAGAAATGATAATGGCTGCCGACCTGGATCGGGCGGTCGCCGGTGTTCGAAACCTCGATGGTGACGGTGGGTTGCCCGGCGTTCAGTTCGATCTCGCCGTCGGCGGGGATGATTTCTCCTGGGATCATATCGGCGTTCTCCTCAGCGGATCGGTTCGTGGACGGTGACGAGTTTGGTGCCGTCGGGGAATGTCGCTTCGACCTGCACGTCGTGGATCATTTCGGCGATACCCTCCATGACCTGATCGCGGGTGATGACGCTTGCCCCTGCTTCCATCAAATCGGCGACCGAGCGTCCGTCGCGCGCGCCTTCGATCACGTAATCGGTAATCAGTGCAATCGCCTCGGGGTGGTTCAGCTTGACGCCACGTTCCAGCCTTCGCCTGGCGACCATTGCCGCCATCGACACCAGAAGCTTGTCCTTTTCCCTGGGGGTCAGGTTCATGTCCCTCTCCTCGTCCTTATTATGTCGACCACACGCGGGGCATCGGCTGCCCGTCGCGCAGTTCGGAAATCAACGGTTCCACGATTTTTCTCAAATGCCGGCCGCTTTCGGCGACGCAACGGATCACCAGTTTGCCGGACCATGCGCTGGCCCCGGCGATGCCGGTTGCAGGGGTAATGGCGTCGATGCGTTCGCGTACGGCATCCAATCGCTCAGTCGCATCAGCGGCGGCATACAGGATCGTCGCCATGGCATGCGCGCCGCTCAGTGCCGCGGCCCGTGTCAGCGTGGCGTTGACGTCGCCGGAGACACGCAGCGCATCGGCATGGATCAGCGCGCCGTCGCGGCGGATGCGCCAGATATCGGAAAATGCGCCGGACTGCATGACTTCGCCCATGGCGGCTCGGCCGAAAACAACGGATTCGTGCGCGATCAGCACGGCATCGCCGGCAAGATCAACATCGAAGGACCGTCTGAGCCGCGCGCCGTCGAATAGAATGGTTTCCTGTGGCAGCCAGGCGAGGGCGCTGCCGACCCCGGCGGCAAGCCGGGTCGCGACGTCGGCGTCGCCTGAAAGCGAGCGATACGCGCGTTCGCTGGCCTGTGTCGTGAAGATTGCCGAGCAGCCGTCGGCAACGGCGCCGTCGAATTCGAGCTTGTCACCGCCGGTGAGCCCGCCTGCGGTATTCAATAGTACGGCTTCCGAGGCCTGACCTGGGTCGAGGCGGGGTAATCTGACCTTGAAGGATCCGGACTGATACAGCCGATCCAATACGGTCTTGCCGTCGCGCTGTTTGAACGTGCATCCGGCGCGGCCCCGAGTGCGTTGCAGAACCGGCGCGGCATCGCTGGCAACGGCATTAAACGGTGAGGTGTCGTCGAACATCGGTTTCGTTCATATCCGCCTTGTCGCCGGCGAGAACAACCTCGCCCCTGTCCATGACAGTGAAGCGGTCCGCAAGGTCGCGCGCAAACTCAAAATACTGCTCGACCAGCACGATGGCCATGTCGCCGGTGTCCCTGAGATATGAAATCGCGCGGCCGATGTCCTGAATGATCGACGGCTGAATACCTTCGGTCGGCTCATCGAGGATCAGCAGCTTCGGGCGTGTCACCAGCGCACGGCCGATGGCAAGCTGCTGTTGTTGGCCGCCGGATAGATCGCCGCCCCGTCGGCGCAACATATCTTTCAGCACCGGGAACAGCTCGAACACTTCATCCGGCACGCGGCGCTCTCCGCGCGGCAGACACGCGTAGCCGGTTTCCAGGTTTTCCTCGACGGTGAGCAGCGGGAAGATTTCCCGGCCTTGCGGCACGAAGGCGATGCCTTGGCGGGCGCGTTCGAATACCGCCATTTTCGAGATGTCCTTTCCGTCCCATTTGACGGAGCCCCGCGTCAGCGGTTGCTGGCCGACGACGGCCCGCATCAGACTGGTCTTGCCGACACCGTTGCGGCCCATCACGCAGGTCACGCGACCGGTTTCCGCTTCCATGGAAACGCTCTTGAGCGCCTGCGCGGCACCATAGAACAGATCGACATTTTCAACATTCAGCATGTTTTTATCGTCCCAAGTAAACGTCGATGACGTCCTGATTTGCGCTGACCTGATCAAGCGAGCCTTCCGCCAGCACGGAGCCTTCGTGCAGCACCGTCACCTTGACGCCAAGGTCGCGGACAAAGTCCATGTCGTGTTCGACGACGACAACTGAATGGGTCTTGGCGATTTCCTTCAACAGCCGCGCCGTTTCCGCGGTCTCCGCGTCGGTCATGCCGGCGGCAGGTTCGTCGACGAGCAACAACATGGGGTCCTGGGCGAGCAGCATGCCGATTTCGAGCCACTGTTTCTGACCGTGTGAAAGATTCGCGCCCAGTTCATCCTTGAGGTCACCCAGGCGCGTGATCTCGAGAATCTCGTCGATGCGTTTGTGATCGGCGCCGTTGGACTTGTCGAAAAGGGTGCTGAGCACGCCCCTCGGGCGGTCGAGCGCGAGCAGGATGTTGTCATAGACCGTATGGCTTTCGAACACCGTCGGCTTTTGGAACTTGCGGCCGATACCCAGCGTGGCGATTTCAGCTTCGTCCATTTTCGTCAGATCGTGCGTGGCGCCGAACGCGACGGTGCCGGTGTCGGGCCGGGTCTTGCCGGTGATGACGTCCATCATCGTCGTTTTGCCGGCGCCGTTTGGGCCAATGATGGCGCGCATCTCGCCCTCGGCGATATACAGCGATAGTCCGTTCAGCGCCTTGAAGCCGTCGAAGCTGACGGACACGTTGTCGAGATAGAGCAGGGTGTCGCCAAGCTGTGTCATCAGTCGGCCTCTTGCGGTTGCGGTTGCGCGTTCGTTGCGGCGCGGGTCTTGCGCTTGGCGATGATCTGGCCGGCCAACCCGAGAATGCCCTTGGGCAGGAACAGGGTGACGGCGATGAACAGTGCGCCCAGTGCGAACAGCCAGACTTCCGGCAGGATGCCGGTGAAGACCGTCTTCGCGCCGTTGACCAACACCGCGCCCAAAGCCGCGCCGACCAGCGTGCCGCGCCCGCCGACGGCGACCCAGATGACCGCTTCGATGGAGTTGGCGGGCGAGAATTCGGAGGGGTTGATGATGCCGACTTGTGGCACATAGAGCGCCCCGGCAACGCCCGCGATCATCGCCGACAAGGTCCATACAAACAGCTTGTAGTGCTCGACCCTGTAGCCGAGGAAACGGGTCCGGCTTTCCGCATCACGGACACCGATCAGGATTTTACCGAGCTTGGAATGCACGATCGCCTGGGCAATCAGGAAGGCGGCGATAAGTGCGATGCCGCTGGCCGCGAACAGGCCGAACCGCGTGGCGTCGGTCTGTACGTCGAAGCCGAGGATGTCCTTGAAGTCGGTCAGGCCGTTGTTGCCGCCGAACCCCATGTCGTTTCTGAAGAACGCCAGCAGAAGTGCGAAGGTCATGGCCTGGGTAATGATCGACAGATAGACGCCCGTAACGCGCGAGCGAAACGCGAACCAGCCGAAGGCAAAGGCCAGCAGTCCCGGCACCAGCACCGCCATCAGGGCGGCGAACCAGAAACTATCGAAGCCGTACCAATACCAGGGCAACTCCTTCCAGTTCAGAAATACCATGAAGTCCGGCAGTTCCGGGTGACCGTAAACGCCGCGCGTGCCGATCTGACGCATCAGATACATGCCCATGGCATAGCCGCCGAGTGCGAAGAATGCACCGTGCCCCAGTGACAGCACGCCGCAGAACCCCCACACCAGATCGATGGCCAGCGCCAGCATGGCATAGCAGAGATACTTGCCGAACAGCGACACGACATACGTCGAGGTGTGCAGCGGGTGGCTTTCGGGAACGGCCAGATTAAGCACGCCGACGATGACGATGATCGCCGCCAGGATGCCGATGAACAAATACGTGCGCAGGCCGAGTGCGCCGGCCATGAAGTTGGTAATCATGCTTCCACCGCCCGGCCCTTGAGCGCGAACATGCCGCGGGGCTTCTTCTGAATGAACAGGATGATAAACACCAGCACGACGATCTTGCCGAGCACGGCGCCGGCGAAGGGTTCGAGGAACTTGTTGGCGACACCCAGCGTCATGGCGCCGACCAGCGTTCCCCAAAGATTGCCGACGCCGCCGAAGACGACGACCATGAAGCTATCGATGATGTAGGACTGGCCCAGGTTGGGACTGACGTTGTCGATCTGGCTCAATGCCACGCCGGCGATCCCGGCGATGCCCGAGCCCAGCCCGAACGTCAACGCGTCGACCCAGTCGGTGCGGATGCCCATGGCACCGGCCATGCCGCGGTTCTGCGTCACGGCGCGCATCTGCAGGCCATAAGGGGTTTTCTTCATGACCAGCATGAGGACGAAAAGCACGACCATCGCGAAGATCAGGATATAGAGCCGGTTAAAGGTGATCGTCATTTGGCCGATCTCGAACGCACCGGACATGAAGTCAGGCGTGCCGACTTCCTGGTTGGTCGGACCGAAGATCGAACGCACCGTTTGCTGCAACGCCAGCGAGATACCCCAGGTAGCGAGCAGGGTTTCCAGCGGGCGGCCGTACAGATAACGGATGATGCCGCGTTCAATGGCGACGCCGATGGCGCCCGCGACGAGGAATGCCAGCGGGATCGAAATCAGCAGGGAAACTTCGAACAGTTGCGGATACGAGGTCCGGATGACGTCCTGGACGACGAATGTCGTATAAGCGCCGAGCATGACCATTTCGCCATGCGCCATGTTGATGACGCCCATCACGCCGAAGGTGATGGCAAGGCCGATGGCGGCGAGCAGAAGGACCGAACCGAGCGACAGACCGTACCAGACGTTTTGCGCCGTCGCCCACGCGGCGAGCGAACGTTCGATCAGCGCAGCGGCGTCGGTTGCCGCGGTTTTCAAGGTGCCCTCGGCAGTGTTTGCGAACGCCAACAGGATCGAGCGGGAATCGCGTCCGGAACGTTTCGTCAGAATGTCGATGGCTTCAAGCTTGGCGGTCTCGTCCAGTCCGCTCGCCAGTACCGCCGTGGCGCGCGCTTCAAGCATAACTTTTTTCACGGCGTCGTCGGCTTCCGCGGCGATCGCCTTGTCGAGCAACGGAATGGCGTTCGGTTCCTTCGATTTGAAGACGGACTCCGCAGCGGCCATGCGGTCTTCAGGTTTTTTGGAGCGAAGCTGCAGGCCGCCCAGCGCATCGCGTACGGCGCGCCGCAGCCGGTTGTTGACCTTGATTTTCTTGATCGCGCCCTTGGCCACGGTCTCGCCGGCTTCCAGGCTCAGAGGATCGATCAGTTTGTATTGGCTGCCGGTCTTTTCGGTAATGAAGACCTTGCCGCCCAGTTTCTGCTGATAAAGCTTGCCTTCGCCCAGAGCTTCGAGTGCCGGAATGACGCGGGCATCGCCGGTGTCGGCGAGGGCTTCAATGACTTTGGCACGATCGCTGTAACTACCGTTGGCCAGCGCGGCGATCTTGTCGGCAACATCGTCCGCCTTAACAGGGGAGATCAGAAAAAGAATAAACAAGAAAAGGAAGAAGGGTGTGTGGGTCTTGATGGGGGTATTCATTGAGGCAGGTCCGGCATCCAAAAGATGAGAAAAGCGGATGTCCGGGGGCAGCGAAATTGCCGCCCCCGAACGATCACGTGCTTAGCTGCCTTGACCGCCGCATTTGCCGGTCTTGGTGTTGAAGTTGCCGCACGACAAAGGCGCGCGCCAATCGCTGATCAGGTCCTTGGAACCCGGCAGGAAGTCCGACCAGGCATCACCCGGAACCAGGCCCGGCGTCGAGGTTACGACCTCGAACTGGCCGTCGGCCTGAATTTCACCGATCAGAACCGGCTTGGTGATGTGGTGGTTCGGCATCATTGCCGAGTAACCGCCCGTCAGGTTCGGAACCGCAACACCGACCAGGCTGTCGATAACCGCGTCGGCGTCGGTGGTGCCGGCGATTTCAACGGCCTTCAGCCACATGTTGAAACCGATGTAGTGGGCTTCCATCGGGTCGTTGGAAACGCGCTTCGGATCCTTGGTGAAGGCTTTCCACTTTTTGATGAAGTCAGTGTTTTCCGGGCTGTCGACGGACATGAAGTAGTTCCATGCGGCCAGGTGACCAACCAGCGGCGCGGTATCGAGACCGGCGAGTTCTTCCTCACCGACCGAGAACGCGACGACCGGAATGTCTTCGGCCTTGATGCCCTGGTTGCCCAGTTCCTTGTAGAACGGCACGTTGGCGTCACCGTTGATGGTC
>Ga0070726_10000757_pt1 | contig 36988 bp, 37 predicted proteins | sample tdAd471_FD_67275 | JGI IMG/M metagenome (GOLD analysis project Ga0070726, IMG submission 67275) | Marine sediment microbial communities from the Atlantic coast under amendment with organic carbon and nitrate - tdAd47.1 | ecosystem: Environmental > Aquatic > Marine > Coastal > Sediment | place...
AGCCTGTCATCCCGGCCGGATGCCCCGCGCAGGCGGGGCGCAGAGCCGGGACCCAGAGACACCATCGTGGGCCCGGTTCGCGCCACAGATTCAGACCTCAGCACATCCGGGATGACAAGGGTTAGGGTCTTCTTCCCCCCCGAGAGAAGCACAAAGCCCCCCTTCTCCCTGAGGGAGAAGGTGCCCGGAGGGCGGATGAGGGGGGAGACGCCTGCGCCTGCAGAATGACCCGCGTCATATCAAGCGGGGGATCCGCGAAACGGTGCGACGGGGATGGCGCGTCTTGTGACGCGGTCCATCAGACCGGCGTTGAGGGCGGGTCGAAGGCGACGGCGAAACCGTCATCGAGGAGGCGCGCCACCGTGCCGGAAAGCACACCGACCTGGACACGCTCGCCAACAGCCGGGCGCCGGTCGCTGACGAAGGCGACACCGGTCAGCGAGACATCCTTGATGCGGGCATCTTCGATACTGCCATCCGCGAACTCGACCTGATCGCAGCCGTCACCCGCCTCGCGCTCGGCGACGCGCTTGTCCTCCAGATGAAGACGCTGCTTGTTGAACTGGATGGCGATCTGGCTGGCGAGCCGGGACTTGCCCGCATCGCACAGGGTGAACTGGACGCCGAAATCAAACGGATCGCTGCGGACGACAACACCGCGGATACGGCCCGTACAGGCGATGTCGAGGATGACTTCCTCGCCCGTTTCCGGAATCGAACCGGTCTCGACACAGGCTCCGCCCGGCGAGAGGTCGATGATGGAGCAATGACTGGGCTGACGTCCGCGCACGAAAAGCTTGCCGTGAAGATTGACCGGGGTTCGGACATAGGCGCGCTTCTCCCGCGCTGCGGCCATTCCTTCGCTCACCGGCGGGACAATCATATTCTGCGCCATATCACGACCTCTTTTCACACTCGCCCGCGGTCAACACGGACTGGATGCAACGCCTGAACCTACACCTGTAGCAGAGCCGTTTTAGAATTTGTCTTACACAATGAGTAAAATTTTATGAGAAGTGCACGGATCGCCGGCAGGCGTGTCTGCAAATGCCGCAGATCGCCCCCTTCTAGTCGCGCCGCAGCGTGCTATAGCTATGACAAGACCCGGCTTCCCGGGCGTCCACCCCAAGCCAGCCGAGTGCCATGAGCGACAGTTTCCCCCTCTCCGCCCCCGATGCCGTTGCCGATACGAAAGCCCTGTTTGGCTTCGATGCCGGTTTCGAGGTTCCGATGTTCTCCACGGCGGACGAGCACACGCCCATCAAGGACGAGGACTATGTCTTCGACCCGGCGACCACACGCTCCATCCTGGCGGGCTTCGCCTATAACCGGCGGGTGATGATCCAGGGCTATCACGGCACCGGCAAATCGACCCATGTCGAACAGGTCGCGGCGCGCCTCAACTGGCCGATGGTCCGCGTCAATCTCGACAGCCATGTCAGCCGGATCGACATGGTCGGCAAGGACGCCATCGTTCTCAAGGACGGCAAGCAGGTCACCGAATTCCAGGAAGGCATCCTGCCCTGGGCCCTGCAGCGCCCGATCGCGCTCCTGTTTGATGAATATGATGCCGGCCGTCCGGACGTTATGTTCGTGATCCAGCGCGTGCTGGAAGCCTCCGGCTCCCTCACCCTGCTCGACCAGACCAAGGTGATCCGTCCGCACCCGTATTTCCGCCTCTTCGCGACGACCAACACGATCGGCCTTGGCGATACGACGGGCCTCTATCACGGCACCCAGCAGATCAACCAGGGCCAGATGGACCGCTGGTCCATCGTCTCGACGCTGAACTATCTGCCGACCGAGACCGAGAACCAGATCGTCCTCGCCAAGATGAAAAAGCTCGCCGCCGCCGGTGATGGCACCGAGACCGTGGCCAATATGGTCAAGGTCGCCGACCTCACCCGTGAGGCCTTCATCAATGGCGATATCTCCACCGTGATGAGCCCGCGCACCGTGCTGACCTGGGCTGAGAATTTCGAGATCTTCGGCGATCTCGGCCAGGCCTTCCGCCTGACCTTCCTCAACAAGTGTGACGAGCTGGAACGCCCGGTCATCGCCGAAATGTACCAGCGCGTCTTCGGCGTCGACCTGCCCGAAGCGCCGGTGAAGGCTGCGGTGGCTTGAGGGCTACCGCTTCAGCGCCATCAGCACTTTCCGGCGTGTTCGGATGACCAGAAGGACGAGGCCGGCCAGGACTGTGAACAGGGCCAGGGCGGCAGCGGAGATGATCAGCGGGTGGTTGAAGTCCTCCCGCTCGTCATAGTCCATGATATGCAGCATCCAGAGGAAATCGAAGAGCCGCCAGCGGTCATTGCGGTGGGTGACGACCTCACCCGTGGCCGGTGAGATGTAGGTCCGCGTCCCCTCGCCATCCTCGAACAGAACCTGCCAGACCGGACCGGGGCGACCATATTCGCGCGGCGGATCTATGAGGAGCTGCGCCGAGAGGATCTCCGGCTCGTCGATATGGTCCGCGAGGGCGATGGTGCGGGCCGTCGCCTCGTCGATGGGCGAGAGCAGCTCGGCCGTGCGGGCGTCGACCATCAGAATGGCGCCGCTGGCCGGTTCGATGCGGTAGACGGGACGGTCCATCCAGCTGGTCAGGGTGATAACGTGCGCCGCGTCTGCGCCGGAGGCTTCCAGCGCGCGCGCCGGGGTAACGAGATCATCGGTCGCGAGGACGGTCGGCGTCTGCGGGGCGACCATGTGGTCGCCATGCACCTTGTCGATATCCAGCAGCGCCATGCCGAAACCGCCCGCAATCCAGAGGATGATCTGGATGCCGACGATCAGGGCGAGCCATTTGTGGACGCGAACGGCCCAGCGCTGCCAGGCCATCAGTGGCCCGAATGCCCGTGCATCATCTCCGGCTCGGCGGCGATGACTTCCAGACCATTTTCGCCATTGATGACGGTGATCGTCAGGGCAGCGCCCGGTTCGAAGAGGGTGATGTCGACATCCGCCGCGATGGCAAATTCCATCACCATGGACGGCATGGAGAGTTCCGGCATGGCCTCGTGACGCATGAGGGCCCGGCGCGCCTCGGCGTCGACGGTGCGAACGTCCGCCGCCACGGTGGACGAGGCGTCACTCATGGCGTGGTGGTGATCGTGCTGGTGAGCGTGATCAACGGATGCCGAGCTGGCGGCCAGAGCTGCCGCGATAATCAGATCCAACATGGAGTGTCTCCCTAGATATCGATGCCGTCGCGGCGCAATTCATCGGCGCGGGCCGGGCGGGCCTCGCCCTCCGGGTTGTCATACCAGCCCGGATCGGTCTGGCCGGTCAATTGCGGACGGACTTTGAGAATGGTGAACATGCCGCCCATGGTGATGTAGTCGCGCGGACCGCGCGCGCCGATCATGGGCAGGGAATTATCCGGATAGGGCATATGCCCCATCTCCAGATGCGCGCCCATATCGCCCATCCCGTCCTGCCCCATCGTCATATAGGTCGGCAGGATCGAGCCCACGGCGCGGTCGATGCGGCGGGCATTGACGCCGGTCAGGTTGGGCAGGCCGTGGCCCATCTGGTTCATCACGTGATGGGTCATGTGGCAGTGCATGGCCCAGTCGCCCGGATTGTCCGCGATGAACTCGACCGTTCGGGTCGAACCCGTCGGCACGAGGACGGTGGTATCCGGATGGCGGGCCGTCTCCGGGATTACGCCACCATCGGTCTCGGTGATGGTGAAGGCATAGCCGTGCAGATGGATCGGGTGGTGATCCATCGCCGACAGATTGCCGAAGCGGATGCGCACGCGCTCGCCCTGCTGAGCGAGGAGTGGTGAGGTGCCGGGATAGCAGCGGGCGTTCATGGTCAGGACGTTGAAGTCCGACATGGCGTTCGGGTCGGGCCGCGACGCCCCCGCTGGCAGCGACCATTCCGACAGCATGATGACATAGTCGCGGTCCGGGCGCGGTCCCTGCGGACGACGCGGATGCACGACGATCATCCCCATCAGGCCGAGCGCCATCTGGGTCATCTCGTCGTGGTGGGAGTGGTACATGAAGGTGCCGTGCTGGCGGAAGGTCCACTCGTAGACGAAGGTCTCGCCCGGCTGGATGGAGCGCTGGCTGAGACCGCCCACCCCGTCCATGCCCGACGGCAGGATGACGCCGTGCCAGTGCACGGTGGTCGGCGCCGGCAGGCGGTTGGTCACATAGACCCGGACCCGGTCGCCCTCGACAGCCTCGATCGTCGGGCCGTGCGTGCGACCATTATAGCCCCAGGTCCGCGCCTCCAGTCCGGGCGCGAATTCATGATCCACGTCCTCGGCGATCATGTGGAAGACCTTCACCCCGTCGACCAGGCGATAGGGCAGCGTTGCGCCATCCGGCGTGATCACCGGCGTGTAGTCCGCCGTCGGACGGCCGGGTTCGTAGGTGCCGGACGGGTCCACCGTCACCGAATGGGCGGCGCGCGGTGCGGCCTGGGCCGAGGCGGTTCCGGTCGCCAGACCGGCCGCTGCGACACCGACCGTGCCGACGAGCAGCGCATCGCGTCTGGAAATCGTCATCAGTGCCCTCCCTCTGCGCCGGACAGGCCGAGCGCCATGCCCGCAGCCGGCATCACTGCTGCGGGACTGCCACCGGCGCGCATCTGCATCAGCGCGATCTCCGCGTATTCAACGGCGGCCTGCGCATCGATATAGGCCTGTCCGGCCTGCAGGCTGGACTGGAAGGCCGTCAGCAGCGCGTAGGGACCGACCTGCATGGCATTGTAGTTGAGCAGCGTCTCGTCCAGCAGGCGCTCGCTCTGCGGCACGGTGACGGTCGAGATTTCCTCGAAGCGCTGCCGCGACATCGCGCGGGTCCGGACCGCTTCGTCGATACGGATGGCGAGCTCCGCCTGCAGACCGGCATAACGGTCCGCCGCCGCCTCGGCGCGGATGCGGGCCGCAGCGCGTCGACCAACGCCCTGATCAAACAGGGGAAGCGGCAGTTCGACCATCCAGCCGCTATGCCACTCGCCGCCCTCACGCTCGCCGACCGCACCGATCTCGGCATGTCCGAGCAGGCTTTCCCAGTTTTCGAGACCTGCGGACCGGGCTGCCCGCTCCACCTCGAGCCGGGCCATGCCCAGCGCCAGACTGGTCTGCGCGAGACCTTGCGGGTCCGGCGCGTCAATTGCGTCATCGGCCTGCGGCAGATAGGCGGGAAGCTGATCGGCGGAAACCGGCTGCCCCAGAAGGCTGGACAGATCGGCCATGGCCTGCACGACATCCTGCTCGGCCTGCAGCACGTTCAGGCGCGCGGCACTGGCAAAGACGCGCTGTTGCTCCAGGGCAATCCGCGGCGCATTACCCGCCGCATCAATCTCTTCAGCGATCACCAGGGCGGCCTCGGCAGCCAGGCGGATACGCTCTTCCAGATCGAGGCGCTGGCGCGCAACCACCGCCGCAGTCCAGGCCCGCCGCACATCGGCGATGAAGTCGATACTGCGCAGGACCGCGCCCATCTCCGCCTGCTCATAGGCCTGAGCCGCATTTCGGGCGCGCCAGGGCGTTGCCAGAACGCCGAGCAGCGAGACCCGCAGGTCCGCGTCAAGCAGGCGCGGCTCCCCTTCGGCGGGAAGGCTGACCAGTTCGAAAACCGGATTGAGTGGACGCGAGGCGGTCTGCCAGTCGGCCGCTGCCAGCCCCGCCGCCGACAGGTCGGCCATGAGGCTCCGATTGCTGGTGAGCGCCAGGTGCACTGCGGCTTCCCGGTCCAGCACACCTTCGGGCATGGGGCGTTCGAGGGCGGGGATGTCCGCGCGCGAGGACACCGCGTCCATGACCCGCCCGTCGACGGTCCCGGGCGGAACCGTCGCGCATCCGGCGACAAGGCCGAGAGCCAAGCCTATACTGGCGAAACGCGAAATCATGACGCTTGCCTAACATACCCCCTGGGGGTATACAAGGGACATGACAGAAACGTGCTCGACCCTCACCCCGTCCCGCCAGAAATGCCTCAATCGCCTCAAGCGTATCGAAGGCCAGGTCCGCGGCGTTGGCGGGATGATCGAGGAGGGTCGCTATTGCATCGACCTCCTGACCCAGCTCTCGGCCATCAAGTCGGCCATCGCCGCCGTAGAGGCCGAAGTGCTCAAGGAGCATTCCCAGACCTGTGTCGCGACGGCGCTTGAGTCCGGATCGGCGGATGCCCGCAAGGAAAAGATGGACGAGCTGATCGGGCTGCTGTCGCGACATTACAAGCTCTGACGCCCGGTTTTCGTCTTACTGGAAAAAGCCGAGGATCATGCGGGGCGCGCGATTGGCGATTTCGAGCGCCTGGATACCGAGTTGCTGCCGGACCATCATCGCTTCCAGTTTCGCACTCTCGCGACCGAGGTCCGCATCGACCAGACTGCCAATCCCAGCAGCGGTCGCGTCTATCTGCTTGATGGACAGCTCGCGCTGGATTTGCAGAGCCTTCATGGACGTTCCCAGCCGCGACAGGGCCGCATTCACATCGGTCATGGACTGCTCGAAGGTGGCAACCATCGACTGATCCGGCTGGCTCACAATGTGTGACGTGTCCGCATAGGGCAGAACCCCGGGAAGGGCGACGTCCACCAGCCCCTCCCCGTCAATCATGTTTTCCGCTGCGATCGTCATCGTGTCCGAGGCATCATCGCCGACCAACACCGTCAGGTCATCGGCACCGCTGGCAAGCAGGTTTATCCCGTTGAACTCGGCGTTCTCCGCGAGGCGGTTGATCTCGTTGCCGAGGATCACATAGTCGCTCATCAGGGTGCGCCAGGTGCTCTCATCGAGCGAACTGTCTGTGGCAGCGACAAGCTTGCTCTTCATTTCGACCATCAGGTCTGAGATGCCCGTGGCCGCCGCAAGGGCGACCTCGACCACGCCTGTCGCCATGTCGATAGAGCGCAAGGAGGCTTCGCGTGCGCCATTGGCTGCACGCATTCCCTGGGCCAGCGCCCAGACCGCGCCGTCATCTTCGGCGCCGCCGACCTTCAAGCCTGTTGCAATCCGAGTCTGCACCGCGAGAGTTTCCCGTGTGAGTGCATCCACGTGCCGCAACGCAGCATTGGTGCCGGCCATGGAATGAACCGAAAAGCTCATCCAGCCAACTTTCGCCACCTTCGGTGCCCGCCGGTTTTCCGGTCTGGGCGGTTGCCCGATTTTCCGGGCGTTACCGGTCAGGCTGGCAGAATATCGTTAGTAGCGGGTTTACGGCACAAGGGCTGTCAATCTTGCCAGAGACGACGATATTCACCGGGCGTAACCCCCATCACCCGCCGGAAGTTGCGGTGGAAATGGCTCTGGTCGAAATACCCGGCGTCCGCAGCGGCCGCCCCCGGCGAGGACCCCGTTCGCAAGAGCCTTTTGGCCTCTTGCAGCCTGAGTGACTGGAGAAAGCGCCCCGGTGTCATGCCGTAGGCGCGCTGAAACTGGCCGATCATCGTACTCGGCCGCACACTCAATGCCTCCGCAACTTCCGAAATCGTCGTCGGCTCCCGAAATCGACCCAGCATGAGTCGGCGCGCAGCGCGCGCCAATCGTCCCCCAAGCGCCATCGACGCTCCGGGCGACGGTGCGCCGAACTCCGCCAGGAGCGCTGTCACGGTTTCCAGGCGATCCTCTTCAGACTCCGGGTCAGCGAGCAGGTTAAACAAGCCATCGAGGCGCGGACACCGCGCGGAATCGTGGAGCGCCGCCACACTGTTTTGCTCTCCCCACTCCCCGACCAGAGCAGGATCAATATAGATCGATTGATAGGTCCAGCTGCTGCCGGATCGAGACTCGCCTGCATGGGGCAGGCCGCTGCCAGTCAGATAATAGCCGCCAGCCCCGACAACGTCGCGTGCGCCGGCGATGGTGACAATCTCCTCTCCAGACATGACCCGTCCAAGCGTGATCTCATCATGGGTGTGACGTGGAAAATCGTACGCGAAACAGGCCCCCTCGGCCAACTCGACTCCCTCGGCAAGTCGGGTCATGCGGGCGATAAATCCGCGTTCTGCTCGCCGGAGACTGGCTGATACACCCATCTGCGTTCACCGTGAATTCTGTACAAGACGGAGCAGAGTGTTTCAGAGAGAGATGACGCCGCACAGGGAGTCTCACATGAAATTGTTGTCAGCGTTTGTCATACCAGTCCTGTTCCTTCTTGGGTTTACGGACGCCTCCGCGCAGAGCCCGTTAAGCTTGGCCACCCAGGAACGGGTGATGATCGACGCCGGTGATATCAACCTCGGTGCCACACTCTATCGCCCGGCCGGAGCAACCGGCCCAATGCCCGTCCTCGTGACAGGACACGGATCGTCAGCGACAACCCGAGACGGGGTCGGCTTTTACACCAATCTCGGACTCCGGCTCGGTTTCGCAGTCCTGTCCTATGACAAGCGCGGCACGGGTGAATCGGGCGGCGCGTACGTTCCGTTTTCGGTCGATACGAGTGACGCTGTATTCCGCACGCTTGCTGCGGATCATGCAGCGGCGACACGATGGCTGGCAGGTCGCGATGACATCGATCCGGCCCGCATCGGCTATCTGGGAGGAAGCCAGGCCGGCTGGATTCTTCCGCTTGCAGTAACCTTGCTCGATCAGGTGGACGATCCCGACGTCGCGTTCGTCGTGATTGGTGAGGGCACGCCACTATCCGCCGCGGCGGAGGATCTGCACGACGACGTACTCACGGAGGTTTATGAACGAAACGGCGACTTGACCCGGCTCGACATCGCACGGGGTGACGCCTCCATCGCTGACACCTCACCCGGTGCTGGCTACAACCCCGACAGTATTTGGCCCCGCTACACCACGCCGACACTCTGGCTGTTCGGACTTGATGACCCGGTCATTCCGATCCAGCCCTCCATTGATCGACTGGGAGACTTGATCGAAGCGGGACAGCTCCATCACGACCTGCATATCCTGGCTTTTGGCGACCACAACTTCACCAATACGCGAACCAATGCGCGGTACGATCTGGCGCCCATCATCGATGGATGGATAGCGGATCGCGTTTTCGCGCCACAGACTGCAAAATAAGGCTCCCAATCGGGATTTGAAGCAGTAGGTTGGCGGTCATGAGCCAGCCGCCTTCCGATCCCGACGCCTTCAAGCGCGCCCTGACCATCACGACCCGCGCGATTGCGCGGGACAAGGAGCTTGATGTGCGGTTCGGCGGGGAAATCGCCGGTCTCAATGGCGGTCGCATGGTCCTGCCCAACCCTGGCAATGAGCCGTCGGAGCGGGCTGCCGCCACGGTCCGGGGACGGGCGGATGCCCTCGCCCTTCGCCTCGCGCACCATGACGAGGCCGCCCACGTCAAATCCCTGCCGCCCGGCGCCACCGCCCGCGCCATCTTCAATGCCGCCGAGCAGGCGCGCGTCGAAGCCATCGGTGCCCGGGAAATGGAAGGCATGGCGCAAAACCTCGATGCCGCCCTCGTCCAGCGCTGCAAGCAGAAAGGCTGGCAGCGCATCGAGGACCGCCAGGGTGCGCCCATGGAGGAGGCCATAGCGATGCTGGTGCGCGAGCGCGTGTCCGGACGCCCGGCACCGGTGGAAGCGCTCGGCCTGATGACGATGTGGCGCGACCAGCTGGAGAATATGGCCGGGCTGTCGCTCGATGCCCTCGCCGGCAATGCCGATGACCAGGCCGCCTTCGCCGCGGCCCTGCGCACCGTCATCCAGGATCTCGACCTGACCGATGAACTCGGCGGAGACCCCGAAGAGTCCGAGAACCCGGACGATGAGGATGAGGGCGTTGATCGCGAACAGCGCACCGGCGAGGACGAGCAGCCGGACGGGGATGATGGCGGTGATCCCGACACGCCCGACGCCTCCGGCACGGCTGCCGACGAGGATGAGATCAATGCCGACACGGACGATCTCGATACCCGCGTTGACGCCATGGACGACGAGGGCGCGGCGCAAACCGCCATGCGCCCCAACTGGCGTCCGTCTGACGACGCCAATGCCAAGGCCTACAAGGTCTTCACCCGCGAGTTCGACCAGGTCATCCAGGCCTCGGACCTGTGCGACAGCGACGAGCTGGAGCGCCTCCGCCGTTATCTCGACAACACGCTGAAAGGTCTGGACGAGGTTGTCGGACGCCTGGCCAACCGCCTGCAGCGGCGCTTGATGGCGCAGCAGGAACGCGCCTGGAAGTTTGACCTCGAGGAGGGCGTGCTGGACGGCTCCCGCCTCGCCCGCGTCATCGCCGACCCCACCCTGCCCCTCTCCTACAAGCAGGAGAGCGACACGGAGTTCCGCGACACCATCGTCACTCTGCTGATCGATAATTCCGGCTCCATGCGGGGCCGCCCGATCACCGTTGCGGCTGCCTGCGCGGACATCCTGGCCCGGACGCTGGAGCGGTGCGGGGTGAAGACCGAGATTCTCGGCTTCACCACGACGGCCTGGAAGGGCGGCAAGTCGAAAGAGAAGTGGCTGGCGGAGGGCAAACCGCCGCATCCGGGTCGACTGAATGATCTGCGCCACATCATCTACAAGCCCGCCGACACGCCCTGGCGACGCGCCCGCGTCAATCTCGGCCTGATGATGCGCGAGGGGCTCCTGAAGGAAAACATCGACGGCGAAGCCCTGCTCTGGGCGTGGAAACGCCTCGCCGGGCGGCCGGAACAGCGCCGGATCATGATGGTCATCTCCGACGGCGCGCCGGTGGATGACGGCACCCAGTCTGCCAACTCGGCCGGCTATCTGGAAAAACACCTTCGCGAGACCATCGCCATGATCGAGACGCGCTCGGAAGTCGAGCTGCTCGCCATCGGCATTGGCCACGACGTTACGCGCTGGTACCGCCGCGCGGTCACCATCAATGATGTCGACCAGCTCGGCGGCGCCATGACCGATCAACTCGCCGCCCTGTTTGACGAGGACGCGGTGACCAAACCCGCGTCTGGCTCAGGCGCCCCCGCCATGAAACGGATCGATTTTTCGAGCATCGCCGGGCGGGTCTAGTCGGACGCTCCCGCCATGAGCGCGCGCACACCTTCGGCGTAAACGCCCGGAACCACCTGCATATGTGTTCCGCCTTCGACGATGACCGGCGCGATGCGCGAGTCCAGGCCACTGGCCTCCAGGAAATGCGTGATCGCCTCGCGCGTTGCTGTTTCCTCCGATCCCACAGCCATGAAGATCTCCGCGTCCGGCGGCGAGATTCGGTATCGCTGCGCCAGGGAGGCTGCCCACTCCGGCTCCTCCTCAAGGGACACACTGGACGCAATGACCCCGGTCACCTCCGGATACTGAGCCGCCTCGAGGGCGACCAGAGCCGCGGAAGAGTGACCATAGATGTAGATCGGGCCCAACTCTGCCGGCGCGTTCGCACGGATGAGAGGAACGGCTTCCGCAAGAACCGCCGCGGTAAATTCTTCCAGCCCTGGCGCCCCGTCCTGCGGGTGATAGTCGGTGCGACGCATGGAAATCCAGTTTTCCAGCGACCCGTAGGATATCCCGGCCACCATCATGGCCGGAGCGCTCTGTTCAAAGGACATGAGGCGCACCGTTTCTGATGCCATGCCAAACATGACGTCCGCGTCTGCGACAATCAGCAAAGGCAAGACCTCACCGTCGGGATAGGGCAGGATGGGCACGGACAGGTAGAGAATTCGTTCGCCGCCAAGCTGTTCGGAATCCCAGGCAATCTGGCTCGTACGATGAAGCGATACCGGTTCAGGTGATGGCACCTCCTGGAGCGCCAGAGCCATCAGCGTGACGATCAACATTTCAGCCTTCCTCCCCTATGCATTCACTGCTGCGGAGGAGAATACGCAACCGGCCTGGCCTTGGTGTTACAAAGCCGAAACCTGCGTCACGAGGCTGTTATCGATCAACACTCCGGACAGGTATGGAAACTGTCCGGGTGCTCCCAGACCACCTCGCCATCCACCACCGTCATCCAGGGCGTCACGGTGAGAATGTCGGCAGGCTCGATCGCCATGATATCACTTGAGAAAATCGTAAAATCGGCGCGTTTGCCGCCCTCGATGGAGCCGAGCTCGGCCTCACGGAAGGAGGCGTAGGCCGGCCAGAGGGTGAAGAGCTTGAGGGCGTCATCCCGCGACAGGGCCTCTTCGGCGTGCCAGTTCTCGCCCTGGAAGCCGGACAGGTCTGCCCGGGCCACAGCGGCGTAGAACTCGATCCGCGGATCGCCCTGCTCCACCGGCGCGTCCGATCCCCCGGTGATATGGGCACCAGCGTCAAGCAGCGACTGCCAGGCATAGGCGCCCTGAAGACGGTCCTCGCCCAGTCGCGCCGGCGCGAAATGCAGGTCGCCGATGGCGTGGGAGGGCTGCATGGAGGCGATCACGCCCAGTTCGGCGAAGCGCGGGATATCCGTCGGGTCGACAATCTGCGTGTGCTCATCCCGCCAGCGATGCTCGGGCATCGCCCGTTCCTCGACCGGGACCTGGGCCTGGGCTTCCTCGACCCAGTCCAGCAGGAGGCGGTTCCCGCGATCACCGATCGCATGGACATTCATCTGGACGCCCGAGCGCAAGGCCTCGGTGAAGACCCCCAGCGTCTCGTCTTCCTCGGCAATCGTCAGACCGGAGGTTTCCGGCCGGTCCGAATAGGGTTCCAGAAGCGCAGCCCCGCGCGAGCCCAGGGCGCCGTCCATGTAGAGCTTCACAGCGCGGGTCACGACCCGGCCATCATCGGCAATGCGCGGTGTCACGCGGGCCAGCTCCGCGAACCCGTCCGGGTTGACGGACGCATAGATGCGCACAGCGAGACGGTCCTCAGCCGCAAGCCCCTCGATCATGTCGATATCGCTGTAGGGAACGGACATGTCGTGCGCGCCCGTCCAGCCCAGGCTGGCGAGCCGGTGAGCGCCCTCGGCATAGATATCTGCGCGGACCTCGCCCTCGGGCGCGGTGAGCAGCGTGCGCGCCGGCCCCATCGCGGTGTCGATCAGCATGCCGGTCGGCTCGCCATCGTCATCGAACAGGATTTCCCCGCCTTCCGGCGCAACGCTGTCGCGCGTGATACCCGCTGCTTCGAGCGCCGCGGAGTTCGCGACCAGCGCGTGCCCGTCCGCCCGGATGAAAATGACCGGATTGTCCGGCGACACCGCGTCGAGATCGGCGCGGGTCGGGAATCGCGCTTCCGGGTAGTGCGTTTCGATCCAGCCGCGACCGAAGACAAGCTCGCCCGGAGCCATTTCCGACACCGTCTCCGCGAGGACGCTGACCATCTCCTCGATGGACGCCAGGCTGTCGAGGTTCAGCGTCCGCTCGCGCATACCGACGCCGAGGACGTGGATATGGCTGTCGGTAAAGCCGGGATACATGGCGCCGCCATTGAGGTCGACGATCCGGGTTCCCGGACCGATCAGCAGCTGGGCCTCTGCCTCTGACCCGACATAGGTAATGCGACCCGCTGTCGTGGCGACCGCCTCAACCAGCGGCTCATTGTCATCGGCGGTGTAGATGGGACCACCCCAGAACACCATGTCCGCATAGGCCATTTCCTGGTCATAGGACGGCCCGCCATTTTCCTGTGCCCCGCAGGCGACAAGCATCAGGGCCAGGGCGGCTGGTGTCAGTTTGCGGATCATGGACGACTCCCCCGTTTACGCTTTCGGGGAGGCTAGCGGTCCGGGCCACAAACGACAACGCCCGCTGCGATGCAGCGGGCGTTGCGTAAACCGTAAAGGCGTCAGACCGGGGTCTAGTCGGCCTTCTTCAGCTCGCGCTTGATCTTCAGCGCGCGGTCGGACAGCTGCTCGTCACGGGCTTTCAGAAGGAAAGCGTCGAGACCACCAACATGGTCGACACTGCGCAGAGCTTTAGCAGCAATGCGGAGCTTGTAGCTGCGACCCAGCTTGTCGGAAGACAGGGTCACATCGCACAGGTTCGGCAGAAAACGGCGGCGGGTCTTGTTGTGCGCGTGGGACACGTTGTTCCCGGTCATCACACCCGTACCAGTCAGTTCGCAGCGACGTGCCATGATAGTCGCACCTTTCAACAATAGAATTCTTGCGCTTTGGCCTTGCAGCCATCGCGGGAGCGGGCGAAATAACGGAGGGAACCGGCCACGTCAAGCTGGAGCGTTCATCTGAGAGCCAGTTTCGACGTATTATTGCAGTAGCCGGAACGAGTGTATATCCCGGTTTCGGGCCTGCGGGGCCGAATGGATGGAGAGTTTAGCGTGAAAAAAGTGTGGTTCATCAGTGCCGGTCTTGCCGTTGCAGCCGTAACAACGCCTGTTTTCGCGGACGACGCCGCGACGCCGCCCGCCGCCCAGGGCGTCACCGTCCAGTACGCAGGATCCGTCATGATCTTCCAGGTCGCCAACATCGTGATCAACGGTCAATTCCACGACGACACCTACCAGGCCTCCGCGCGCTTCACCGCTGCGGGCCTCGCCGCGCTTTTCACGGACGCGGATATCGAAGCCGGCGTCAGCGGTTACCGTGACGGACCGAACCTCCAGCCCTGGCGCTATAGCCACCTCAACCACGCATCCTCCAAGGGCCGGATTGTCGCCATCGACTTCCCGGAGGGCATCGCCACGCCGGACATCAACCCGCCCTTCGGCTCGATGGGTGAGCCGCCCGCCAGCGAGGACGAACGCCGGGGCGCCGCCGACCCGCTGTCCGCCCTCCTGTCCGTCGGCCTGGGTGCTGTCGCCAATGCCGACGCCCCGTGCGAAGGCTCGATGCCGATCTTTGACGGACGTGCGCGCTATAACCTTCGCTTTGAATATGGTGGTCAGGACCGGGTCCGCACCCGCGCCTGGAGTGGCGAGGCGGATGTCTGCAACGCCTATTATGAACCGATCTCCGGATATGAAGAGGACGAATTCCCGTCCGACGATGTCATTGCGGAACCCATCACGATGTGGTTTGCGCGCGTCGGCGACAACGATATCCGCGTCCCCGTCCGTATCCGTTCCAATGCCGGTTTCGGGGGGATCACGGTCACGGCCCGGTCCATCCAGGTCAACGAATAGGGCGAGGACTGCCCTTGCCCGCTCGATAAATCCGCGCAGCTGGCCTATGTGAAGGTCAGCGAACGAGGACTGGCAGCATGACATCCGCAAGTCCGGCGGAGGCGCGGATCACCGCCGCTCTCGGGCCGACCAATACCGGCAAGACCCATCTGGCAATCGAACGCATGCTGGCCCACAGCTCCGGCATGATCGGCCTGCCGCTGCGCCTGCTTGCGCGCGAAATCTACGACCGGGTCGTCAAGGCCAAGGGCGAAGGCGCCGTGGCGCTGATTACGGGTGAAGAGAAGATCATCCCCGCCCAGGCGCGCTATTTCATCTGCACCGCCGAGGCCATGCCGGTAAGCAAGCGGGTCGCCTTCGTCGCAATCGACGAGGTGCAGCTCGCCGCCGACCCGGAGCGCGGGCACGTGTTTACGGAGCGGATGCTTCACGCTCGCGGAACAGAGGAAACCATGATCCTCGGCTCGGCGACCATGACCACCCTGATCCGGGAGCTCGTCCCTGAGGCGGAGATCGTGTCCCGGGAGCGCTTCTCCCAACTGACCTATGCCGGACCGTCCCGCCTGACACGCCTGCCGCGACGCAGTGCCGTCGTCGCCTTCTCCGCTGAGTCCGTCTACGCGATCGCCGAGCTGCTGCGCCGCCGCCGCGGCGGTGCGGCCGTGGTGATGGGCGGCCTGTCGCCGCGCACCCGCAATGCCCAGGTCGAACTCTACCAGTCCGGCGAGGTGGACTTCCTCGTCGCCACGGATGCGATCGGCATGGGGCTGAACATGGATATCGACCATGTCGCCTTCGCCGAGGGTCGCAAGTTCGATGGCCGTCGCTCCCGCCGCCTGCGCCCGTCGGAACTCGCCCAGATCGCCGGACGGGCTGGCCGGTTCCGGACTGACGGTACGTTCGGCGAGACGGGCGATTGCCGCCCCTTCGATCCGGATGTCGTGGAGGCCATCGAAAGTCATCGCTTCAACCCGGTGGAACGCCTGTCCTGGCGCAATCCGGACCTCGACGACAGCTCGCTGGAAGCCCTGCAATACTCTTTGCATCGTCCGACGCCACACCCGGCGCTGGAGCGTGTCCGCGAAGCCAGCGACGAGCGGGCGCTGGACGTGCTGTCAAGCGACCAGGAGATTCGCGACCGGGTCACCAATCCGGCGATGGTCGAACGCCTGTGGAATTGCTGCCGCCTGCCGGACTTCCGCAAGGCCACGCTGGATGCGCATGCCCGGCTGGTGAAGTCGATCTTCATGCATCTGTCGACTGGCCCCGGACGCCTGCCTGACAACTGGATGGCCGGACAGCTGGAGAAGCTCAACAAGACGACGGGCGATGTCGACGCCCTCGCCGCGCGGCTCGCCCATGTGCGCACCTGGGCCTATGCGGCCCACAGGTCTGACTGGACCGAGGACCCGGCACGCTGGAGCGCCGAGACCCGCCAAGTCGAGGACCGCCTGTCCGACGCCTTGCACGAACGCCTCATGCAGCGGTTTGTTGATCGCCGGACCAGTGCACTCATGCGCGGCCTGCGCGACGAGAAGGACATGCTGGCCGGCGTCTCGGCGGAGGGCGATGTCACGGTCGAAGGACATTATGTCGGGCGCCTTGACGGCCTCGTCTTCAAGCCGGACGCCGATGGCAAGGAAATCGCCGCCAAAGCGCTCCGCTCTGCCGCGCTCAAGGCGCTGCAGCCGGAAGTCAATCGCCGCCTCGCGGCCCTGTGCCGGGCGAGTGCGGATGCGTTTGCAATCGACGCGTCGGGACAAATCCTCTGGCAGGACGAAGGCGTGGCCCAGCTCGTTTCCGGCCCGAGCCTGCTGCAACCCGCCGTCAAACTGGTTGGCGGGGAGCTTGGCAGTTCCGACCAGCAGACCCTTGCCCGTCAGGCGGTCGAGACACGCGTCCGCGAGATTATCGAAAGCCAGCTGGCACCGCTGCTTGCCTTGAAAACCGGCGCTGGTCAGGACGATGTGCCGGGCCCTGCCCGAGGTGTCGCCTGGCGTCTCTATGAAGCCGGTGGTGCGCTGCCCCGGCACGAAATTGCCGAGGACATTCAAGCCCTCGGCGTCCCGGAACGACGCGCCCTCCGGAAGCTGGGCGTGCGTATCGGCGAACACATGATCTATCTGCCCGCTCTGGTGAAACCGGCTCCGGCCCGGCACTACGCGCTGCTCCGGGCTCTCGAGAAGGGCGGAGAGGCGGACCTGTCCTGGATGCCGGGACCGGGCCTGACATCCGTACCCAACGACAAGTCCCGCCCCCGCGCCGACTACGCCGCAACCGGGTTCCAGACCTGCGGGCCCCGTGCCGTTCGTTTCGACATGCTGGAACGTCTGGCCGACGAAATTCGAGACGGTCGCCGCAAGTCCGGCAAGGCCCGGTTCGACCTGACCGCCGAGATGACCGCTCTGCTTGGCTGCTCGGTCGAGGATCTGCGCGGCGTCCTCTCGGCGCTGGGCTATCGGCGCGTCAAGAAGGGGGAAACCCCGGCGAAGCTCGAAGGCGAAGCCTGGGCGGCGCGACGACGTCAGCATGGCCAGCCAGTTCGCAAGGATGCCAGGCCCCGCAAGGATGCCAAAACATCCGCCGATGCCTCTCGCACCTCCCGCGAACCGGTCAAACCTGCTTCCCGAGCCAGACCGCTGGCGCGTCCGGCGCCGCCTCCGGCCGACAGCCCGTTCGCCGCGCTGGCGGCCCTGAAGCTCGAGCCTGCGCCGCAACCGAAACGCAAGAAGCGCCGCCGTAAATCCGCCAAACCGGCGACCGCCGAACCGGGAACCGGGCAGAGCGCCAAATCCGAGGCCGGCAAGTCGTGAGCGACGCGCCGGTCGAGCAACGCATTGATGTCTGGCTCTGGCATGCCCGCTTCTTCAAGACGCGCAGCCTTGCAACGAGCATCGTACAGAAAGGGCAATGCCGGATCACTTCGTCCGGCGTGACGCGCCGGATATCCAAGGCCTCCGCGCTCGTCCGGCCGGGCGATGAATTGACCTTCAAACAGAATACGCGGATTGTCCGGCTAGAAATTCTGGCAATCGGAACCCGCCGCGGCCCGGCCCAGGAGGCCCAGTCGCTCTACCGCCTCCTGGCGGGGGATGATGACGCGCCCGAGGAATAGGCTCATGGAAATCATCAAGAAAATTTTTGGTGGCACGGACAGCGATCCGCGGCCGGAGATCGACCCCCATGTCGCGGCGACGGCCCTGCTTGTGGAAGCGGCACTGGCGGACGGCATCTATGCCGATTGCGAGCAGGATGTGATCACCGAGACCCTTCAGGCCGCTTTCGGCATGACGGAGGCGCGGGCCGCGGAGGTTCTCGACAAGGCCGAGGAACTGGCCGAGAGCGCGGTGGACCATCATCGCTTCACCAAGGTCGTGAAGACCTGCCTGAGCGAGCAGGAGCGGATCGGCCTGATCGAACATCTCTGGAGCGTCGCTCTGGCGGATGGTGAGAAGTCTCCCTTCGAGGACGCCTTCCTCCGGAGGATTTCTCCCCTGCTCGGGGTCAGTGATCGCGAGCGTGTTTTCGCGCGGTCACGTGCAGAAGCCAAAGCACGCAAGCGTTGACAAAGCGGCCCCGCCGTCCCATGTCCCGCCGGCACGATTGACCCCAAGACCCGGCCTGCCTGCTTATGACCTACATCGTCACCGACGCCTGCGTCCGCTGCAAATACACCGATTGCGTGGAAGTCTGCCCCGTGGATTGCTTCTACGAGGGCGAGAATTTCCTCGTCATCCATCCGGACGAATGTATCGATTGCGGCGTGTGTGAGCCGGAATGCCCGGTCGAGGCCATCAAGCCCGACACGGAAGATGACCCGGACGGCAAGTGGCTGGCAGTCAACTCGAAATTCGCGGAAGTCTGGCCGAACATCACGCTGCGGAAAGACCCGCCGGCGGACGCTGACCAGATGGCTGAGGAAACCGGCAAGTACGAGAAGTATTTTTCCGAAAAGCCGGGCGAAGGATCCTAATCCAATTCCCTAAATTTGTCGCAGTTGATTGAAAATTGCGTCTGATTGTGATATCTACGACACATTGATGGGCTGTGCGGGTGGCACGGCCCGCTTTTCTACGTGGCGACAGTGCACGCTATTTGTCGATCCTGAAGCCGGCAGGTCCGGACACTCTTCTAGATCGGTGTGTGCACTATTGTGCCGCCATGTGAGAAAGGCCAAACGAGAGAGCATCAATGACGAAGAAGACCGCCAACGACAATAAGTCTTTCCAGCAAGGCGATTTCATCGTGTACCCGGCCCACGGCGTTGGCCAGGTCACGGGTGTTGAAAAGGACACCGTCGCCGGATTTGACATCGAAGTTTACGTCGTCACCTTCGAGCAAGACAAAATGACGCTCCGCGTCCCGACCGCCAAAGCAGAATCCTCCGGCATGCGCCCGCTCTCCAGCGACCGTATCGTCAAGGACGCTCTGAAGACCCTCAAGGGCAAGGCGCGCGTCAAGCGGACGATGTGGAGCCGTCGCGCCCAGGAATACGAAGCCAAGATCAACTCCGGCGACCTCATCATGATCGCCGAGGTCGTTCGCGACCTGCACCGGGCTGAAGACCAGCCGGAGCAGTCCTATTCCGAGCGCCAGCTCTATGAAAGCGCTCTGGATCGCATGGTTCGCGAGCTCGCCGCCGTCGAAAATATCGGCCACGAGAAAGCGCGTGAAATGCTGTCGGACTCGCTGCTCAAGAAAGCAGCCTGATCGAAAGATCCTGAACGAGACAAACGCCCGGCTCCGTGCCGGGCGTTTTTCTTTGCGCGGTCCGTCCGAAAACCACTGATCCGACCGCCTCCATTCTGCGTAGATACTGCAGGAAGGAGAAGCTCATCATGTTCGGATCCACGCCTGACAGTCAGCGCCCGCGCCGCACCACCCCGTCTGCACGCGGAGGCGATGGCCCGTCCCAGGGGTTCATTCGCGCCGCCATGGCTGAACCCCTGCTGGAACGCGACGAAGAGTCGGAACTCGCCCGGCTCTGGCGCGATGAGGGCGACGAACGGGCCCTGCACAAGCTGACACGCGCCCATATGCGTCTCGTCGTCTCCGTTGCCGCGAAATACAAGCGTTACGGATTGCCGATGGCGGACCTCATCCAGGAAGGCAATATCGGCCTGATGAAGGCGGCGGAGCGTTTCGACCCCGAGCGGGAGGTGCGTTTCTCGACCTATGTCACCTGGTGGATCCGGTCCTGTGTCCAGGATTACGTGCTGCGCAACTGGTCCATTGTCCGCACCGGTACGACCTCGGCGCAGAAATCGCTCTTCTTCAACCTGCGGCGCCTGCGCGCCCAGATCGGCGATGTCGACAATGCCGGGCTGACACCGGAAAACCGGACCAAGATCGCGACGGAGCTCGGCGTACCCGAGCGCGATGTCGAAGCGATGGCCGAGCGGCTGTCTGCCGTGGACCGCTCTTTGAACGCGGCTGTCGGTGATGAAGAGAATGCCCAGTGGCAGGACTTCCTTGAGGACGACGCTCCGGTGCCAGAAGCCGTGGTCATGCAGCGTCGCGACCGGGAACGCCGCAAGGCCTTGCTGGACGACGCAATGCAGGCCCTGAACGAACGCGAGCGCTTCATCATTGCCGAGCGGCGCCTGAGCGAGGACGGTTCGACCCTGGAGGCCCTTGGAAAAGTGCTCGGCATCTCCAAGGAACGCGTCCGGCAAATCGAGACGGCAGGCCTCAACAAGCTCAAATCAGCCCTCATCGACCGCGTCGGCGATCCGGAAGAAGCCGGGCTGATCCCGTCGGTCTGACGCGTCAGTCCGTCAGCACTTCCAGACGCATGGGGTTATTGAGCCGGACCATCGGTCCGTTCTCGCTCCGGATGATTCCACGAACGCGAACGCGATAGCCCTCCAGCTCGGCCAGATCGATACCGGCCGCCTCGAAGACGGGACGGTCCGCCTCATCAATGCGAATGGTGAAATCCGTGCGCCAGTCCGAACCGAAATTGAGATAGACCCGGCCGGATGAGAGCTCGGTTGCCGTCACAATGCGACCCTCGACCAGTTGCAACACCCCGGTATCCTGGGTCAGCATATCGGGATCGGTGTCCCGAATCGCATGATCCGGATTGCCCCAAAGCCCATGCCCCTGGACACGGGCCTGCGCTTCCACCGCCAACAGGCTTTCGATTTCCTGCGGTCCATTGTCGGGATAAGCCAGCACCCGGGCCGCTCCGGACTCCAGGAGTCGCACCTGCAAAAGCTCGGAAGGTTGTGCCTCACCGAGCCAGATCCGCGCAATGATACGACCATACCGGTCCGGGTCGTCGCGGACCGGGTCGATCCAGACCGTCTCGCTTGCCAGCAGGTCCGCAAGCACGGATTGGCTCAACGCACCGTCAGGCGTCTCCAGCATGGCGAGCCGGATTTCCGAGACACCTGATTCGGTCACGACGTTAAAACTTAATGGTCCGGTGACGCTTTCGACACGCGCCATCGCGGCCTCCTCCGGTGGCCCTTCCACCGTCCCCTCGGCACGCGAACACGCTGCCAACAACCAGACCGATGCGACGAATACGATAGTTATGCCACGCATTTTGGACCTCCCCGACAAAGCTCGCAGAAGCTTACAACCTATACGCGACTAGAAACGTGAAGCAGATCACGCTCCCCGCCGATTTCCGCAATCCGGTTAACCATTTTTTTCGAGTCTGTGGGGCTAAATCTCGTCAACCAGCCAACAGGACGCCACCATGAACGCCTACGCTTACGACGACACCCCGACTGCAGACACCGGTTCCGCCGACATGACCGCGATCGCGGAAGCGGTCGGTGAGACTTCCGCTCGTGCCTCCCAGGGCGCCGAAGCCGCCCAGGTGGCTTTCGACGCAATGAACCAGGTTGAGGAAAGCTCCCAGGTTCTCGAACGCCGCGTCGAGGCCCTGACGGACGCATCCCAGCGCATCAATGCGATCCTCTCCACCATTGAGGCGATTGCCAGCCAGACCAATCTTCTCGCGCTGAACGCGACGATCGAGGCGGCCCGTGCCGGTGAAGCCGGTCGCGGCTTCGCGGTCGTTGCCGGCGAGGTCAAGGCCCTGGCCGGCCAGACTGCCAAGGCCACCGAGGACATCGCCTCCCGGATCTCCGCCCTCGACAATGAGGTGAAGGAAATCCTCGACGGCGTTCGCGGTTCCGGCGTCTCGGTCGCGCGCGGCAAGGAAGCCGTCGACCAGATGACCGCGGCGACCCAGGAAGTCGCGCACCAGCTCAACGCCTTGCGCGAGCGCGTCGGCTAAGCCGGGCAGCTTCAACAGCGTCAGGAAACGGCCTGCCCTCCCGGGCGGGCCGTTTTCTTTTGCGCCAAGCTGAGATCGGACGGTTCAGCAGACCGGGCAATCGGTCTAGAACCGGGAAGACGGCCCCGTAGCTCAGGTGGATAGAGCAACGGATTCCTAATCCGTAGGTCACAGGTTCAAATCCTGTCGGGGTCGCCAGCCTTGTGTTCCACCTCTTGCGGCGCCTTGCCGGCGAAGATCCGTCGCCAGGCCTTCTCGAAGGGCAGCCAGTAATTCGCACGCAGCGATTGGTAGGCCTCATGCTCTGCGTTATCGAGCCCCATCGGAAAGACTTCCCGGCCCTGGGGAATGTAGAGCGTTCCGAACAGGCGATCCCACCAGGCCATGACGAGACCGAAATTCCGGTCGCGATGGCGCAACTCGACGCTGTGATGGATCTGGTGCTGGGCGGGGCTGACGAAATGGCGGCTGACCCGGGGCCCGAAATCGAGCCAGATGTGGGAGTGGCGCACATTCTCCAGCATGTTGAAGCCGAAGACGAAGAGCGACACGTTCAGAGCGCTGATCGAGAAGAAGGCAGGCTCGGACACGGCGTCGGTCAGGATGAATTTGAACACGCCCCCGACCAGTCCCAGCATGAAGGCCTGGATGACCGATGTGATCACCATCTCGACCGGGTGAAAGCGGGCATTCGTCAGGGGATTCAGCGTCGGTGCTGAATGGTGAACCTTGTGGAATTCCCAGAGCACCGGGATTTTGTGAAACAGGTAGTGGACGAAGAAAAAGCCAAAATCGCCCGCCATGAAGAGACACAGCCCGTAGGCAATGCTGATCGCCAGGATCACGGTCGCGGATTCGATCACCGGCGCCGGACCGAAGAGCCCCGCAAGCGTCTGGGACAGCGCCTCCCCCATCCACAGCGCCCCGGCCAGGAAGGCGCCGACACCGAGCAGTCGCATGAGGAGGCGGTTGACGAAGTAGACTTTCAGATCCGTCAGCGCGGACCGGGAGCGGTAGATATTTGCGGGAAAGAGGTAGGCAAGGAAGCCGTCCTTCGCCTCACCGGAGCGTCGCGCAGCCAGCCAGACACCGAGCGCAATCAGGACATAGCCCACCAGGTAGAGCGAATAGAGCGGGTCACCGGGATTGGTCAGGAAAGGGTAGGCCGTCCAGTCGCCCAGACGCGACAAGACCGGCTCGAGGAAGCTCAGGAGCCTGTCCTGAAGCGCTTCCATCAAACCTCTCCGCCCCGGCCAGGCCGGGTCTGCACGTCGCGCGGAGCCATCCCCCGATCATCCTCATGCTCACAAATGCATGAAGATGATAGTCATTCTTAGCTGAAATGCCATAACCCATACGGGTTATACGGACAAATTTATGCTTTTAATCCAATCAGGTGAACCGTGTTGACCGGCAGCTAGCCATCCATGGTCGCCATATCAATGACGAAACGATACTTCACATCGCTCCGGATCATCCGCTCATAGGCCTCATTGATATCGCGCATGGCGATCAGTTCGATGTCAGCCGCGAGCCCGTGCTCGGCACAGAAGTCGAGCATTTCCTGGGTTTCCTGGATGCCTCCGATCAGCGAGCCGGCGATGGTCCGGCGACGCCCGATCAGCTGACCCACGCTCGGTGAGGGATGCGGCTCGTCCGGCGCGCCGACCAGCACCATCACCCCGTCCCGCTTGAGACAGGCGAGGAAGGGATCCAGATTGTGGGGCGCAGCCACCGTGTTGAGGATGAAGTCGAACTCTCCGCGCACCGCTTTCATCTGGTCGCGATCCCTGGAGATGACGACGCGCGAGGCCCCGAGGCGCTTGGCGTCCTCTGCCTTGCTCGGGGAGGTCGTGAAGAGCGTCACCTTGGCGCCCATGGCCGCGGCCAGTTTCACGGCCATATGGCCAAGGCCTCCCAGTCCGACAACGCCGACAGTCTCGCCGGCCTGTACCTTCCAGTGCCGCAGGGGCGAGTAGGTGGTAATCCCGGCACACAGGAGCGGAGCCGCCGCCGCCATGTCCATGCCCTCGGGGATGCGCAGGACAAACTCCTCGCGGACGATAATCGCCTGGGAATAGCCACCGAAAGTATGCGTTCCCTCAGGCTCGCGACTGTCATAGGTCGCCGTCATGCCGTTTTCGCAATACTGCTCGAGCCCTTCGTCGCAGGACGGGCAGGACTGGCAGCTGTCCACCATGCAGCCTACGCCGACCCGGTCGCCGGGCTTGAACTTGCTGACCGCATCGCCGACGGCGGTCACGGTCCCGATGATTTCGTGGCCGGGCACACAGGGATAGAGCGCCCCGCCCCACTCATTGCGCGCGGTGTGGATGTCGGAGTGGCAGACGCCGCAATAGTCGATGCGGATGGAGACGTCATTGGCACGCGGCGCGCGACGTTCGATCGTCCAGGGCGCGAGGGCGGCATCCGGCGCCTGCGCGGCATAGGCTTTGACTTCACTCATGATCGTCTCCCTTGAATCTCTCGCCCTTAGGTGGGGCAGATCAGCGCCGCTTCAACCCGATAATGCCACCCTGCCCGCCGAAAAGTCCGCTTTCACCCCGATGATGGGCGCGGCGGGCGGAGAAGAGGCGGGCCTCTTCTGCATAGGTGCACAGGGGGGATCGCTCGATCGAGGTGGCTGGAACGCCCGCGTCCAGCAATTGCAGTTCGCAGGCCCGCGCCACATCAAGATGCGCGCCGCCCTCCGCATCGCGGGGGCCGATCACGCCGCTGTCCGCATCGTACCCGGCAAAGGCGTCGACAACTTCCGGGCCGACCCGGTAATTGGCCTGCGAAATGGACGGACCGATCACTGCGAGCAGCGACCCGGCCCGGCTGCCATAGGCTTGAGCCATGGCGTTCACGGTTGCGTCCACGATGTTCTGGACCGTGCCGCGCCACCCGGAATGGATGGCGGCGATGGCGTCATGATCCGGGTCAAAGAGCAGGATCGGCGTGCAGTCGGCAGTCTGGCAGACCAGCCCGATCCCGGCCTGGTCGGTGATCAGGGCATCCGCTTCGCCTACCGGCTGATCGCCCCGCGGCGCGTCGTCGAGCCTTGCGACATCGCGGCCGTGCACCTGGGTTGCGAAGGCCAGATAATCCAGCCCCAGCGCCTTGCGGACCCGCTCCCGGTTCTCGGCCACGGCCTCCGGTCGATCCCCCCGGGACCGGGTGATGTTGAGCGAGGCGTAGGGCCCCTCGCTGGTGCCGCCGGTCCGGGTCGTGAAAGCATGGATGAGGTTGGGACGATCCAGCAGGCGGGACGTCACAAAGTCGAGGTCTGTCATGCGCTTACCGTTTCAGCGCCCCGGCGTCCGGTCAACTGGAATAGAGGAAGCCACTGCGTCCGCGGCCCAGGTCATAGGCGTCTCGCGCACCGGCAATCCCGACCAGGATGTCCTCCAGACCGTGCCAGTCATCCCGATCCGCAATATCCGACCAGAGCCCCTCGACCGTTTCCAGCGTCATGTGGACCGGCGCTTCGGCCCGGAAATAGGGATGCTTCAGACGCTCCGGACGCACCGGCTCATAGGCCTCCAGCAGACGACGCCAGGCCAGATAGGTCTCGCCCTGATAGAGCGCAGCGCGCGGAGCGCTGTCCGCCCGGGACGGGTCACAGAAATGGTCAAAGAAGACAGGCTCCCACGGCGCCTGGCTCGTCTGCATGAAAGCGAGGAAAGCGCGCACCATGGCCTCATCGGCCTCGCGCCCCCGACTTTCCAGGCCGAAGCGCTCGGTGAAGGCTGCCAGCAGGGCCAGGCGATAATAGGCGGGGAAGATATTGAGATCGGCAATCAGCTGCTTGTCATTGCCAACCAGGGACAGCGCGGCGGCCAATTGCTGCAAGGCCCAGAAGACGGCCTCCGGTTGCCGCGCATAGGCGTAGAGACCGGTCTGGTCGAAATAGGCCGCGGTAAAGCCCGGCTCGTAGTGTGGCAGGAAGCGCCAGGGCCCGTAGTCGAAGCTCTCTCCGGTGACGTTGAGATTGTCGGTATTGAGCACACCATGCACGAAACCGGCGGCCATCCAGCGCGCCACGAGCTGCGCGCTCGCCTCGACGACGGCTTTCATCATCTCGCTCGGGGCATCCGCCTTGTGCGCCAGATCCGGATAATAGACGTCGAGCACATGACCGATGAGCTGATCAATCCGGTCGCCCGCTTCCTCGAAGGCATGTCGCTGGAAGGTGCCGAAGCGGATATGGGAATGGCCCAGACGCGTGAGCACAGCCGAGCGGGTCGGCGACGGCTCGTCATTGCGCTGCAGGGCCTCTCCCGTCTCGTAGACGGCAAAGGCCTTGGACGTGTAGACGCCGAGCGCCTCCAGCATTTCCGCGGCGAGGATTTCGCGCACCGCGCCCTTCAGCGTCAGACGACCATCACCACCCCGCGACCATGGCGTCTGGCCCGAGCCCTTGGTTGCGAGATCGAGAAGGCGGGTTTCCGGATCGCGGACCTGCGCCAGGAGGAAGCCACGTCCATCGCCCAGTTCAGGATTGTAGGAGCGGAATTGATGTCCGTGATAGCGCATGGCCAAAGGCCGGTGCTGGTTGTCCGGCAGAACAGCGAGACCGTGGAAATGACGCTGCTTTTCCTCGGCGGTGAGCCCACCCAGACCGATCGCATCAGCCCAGCGCGTATTCCAGTGACGCAACCGGGCCTCGGGAAAGCGTGCCGGATCAACGGCGTCGGCAAAGTCTTCCCCCAATTGCGCAAAGCGGGGATCGGGTGTGTAGGTCGGATCGAAAGGCATGCCTGTCAGCTAAGCGCATGCTCGCGCAAAGGCAATGCCTAGTCGCGCAGCGCATCACCCAGAGCGACAGCCGCCTGATTCACGAGGGGTTTGGCGTTGGGCAGCACGGCCGTGAGGTTGAAGTATCCGTGGGGCAAAGTCTTGCCGAGAACGTATTCAACGCGTGTTCCCGCAGCCAGCAGCCTGTCGCGATAGGCCTGCCCCTCGTCGAAGAGCGGATCAAGCTCCGCAGCCGCGATATAGGTCGGCGGCATGTTGGAGAGGTCGTTTTCCAGCAGCGGCGAGACGCGGACATCCTTCGCCTCCTCCGGGTCCGCCAGATAGGCCCGGATGATCTGCTCGAGCGTGAAGACAGAAAAGATGTGCCCTTCCAGGGCTTTGAGCCTGGCCTTGCGCGGCTCGATCAGTTGCATCAACGGATAGATCAGCAGCTGGAAACGCAGCGCTTCGCGACGGCTCTGCCCGAGAACGGCAGCCAGTCCGCCGCCGGCACTGTCACCCGCGACCGCGAGACGCTCGGGGTCAGCGCCAATTTCACTCGCCCCCTCCCCGGCCATCCAGTCGAAGGCGGCGAGACTGTCCTCCACGGCCGCCGGAAAGGCATGTTCCGGCGCCAGGCGATAATCGATGGACAGCACCCGGCACCCGCTCTTGGCGGCCAGGCGGGCGCAGAGACGGTCATGAGTCTCGATATCGCCGATGACGTAACCGCCGCCATGAATGTAAAGGCAGGTCGGGGCCGGCTCTGTCGAGCCTTGAGGAATGTAGAGCCGCGCCGGGATGTCACCGGCCGGTCCTGGGACGGCGAGGTCGCGGGTTTCCTGCAGCGGCGGCGGGGTGGAATCCATGAGCGGCGCGGCCTGCGCGAGGCTCGTCCGCAGTCGCGGTGCGGCCTTGGCCGGCTCAAGCGGATCATCCAGTCCGAATTTGGCGAGGGCCTGGCCCCAGGGTGTCGTGTCCATGTCTGCGGAGTAGCACGACGCCCCGATGGTGCAAGCGCGCGTTTTGACGCGCGGGATTTTAGTGAAGGACGATGTCCAGTTCGCGGTCGAGGCGACCGGCAACGGCATCCTCCACGACCGAACGCAGGATGCGCCAGGCATCGGCGCTTTCCGGGCAGCCTTCATCATCCAGCTCCGAGGCCGCCTGATCGGCCACGCCGATCGCCTGGGCACCGTGCAGATCAACAAGCGTCCATGCGATCTGGTGCATATCCTGGGCGGTGATGGTGACTTGGACAGACATGAATTCGGGCTCCGAAATAAGGTTCGAACCCTTAGGAGCAAGCCGGAGGCCAGTCTTGCCACGCCATTTTTAGATTATAATACAACACACTAGCGCTTTTCATAAACCCGGGGGACCGAGTCGAACCTGCCATCAGGCGGTTTTTGCCGAGTCTTTTCGACCGGGTATGTAGCGCGCGGTTTCCAGGAAGGTGATTTCCTCCGGCGTGCTCTCCCGCCCCAGCGCTTCATTGCGATAAGGAAAGCGGCCGAACTGCCGGAAGATTTCCCGGTGTTGGCGCGCATGATGCGCGGTGCTGTCCTGCTCCAGGCGCGTTGTGGCCATCTCCACGCAGAGATCCTGGAAGGCCATATCCTCCGCGTGCATGAAGGGCATGTAGACAAAATCGCGGCGCTCCGCCGGGATGGCCCAGTCGAAACCGCGATCAATCATGTCGAGCGAAATCTGCCGGGCGAGCGGGTCATAGGCGAAGGCCCGCCCGGACCCGCGCCAGATATTGCGGGGGAACTGGTCAAACATCAGCACCAGCGCCAGAGCGCTCTCGGGCGCCTCCATCCAGGCATGCTCACCGGTTTGCGAAAGCGTCTGCGCCTGCCCCTCGACGGCCTTGGCGAACCGTCGCCGGATCACCGCATCAAAGGCGGTCGACACGGTGTACCAGCGGGACGGGCCCGCCTCGTTGAACCAGAAATCGAGAACGTCTTCAGGCGTCGGATCTTTGATGCTCATACACGCAGTTTACCGCCGACGATCTGTTCGTACAGCTCTGCGGTAAGACGCACATATTTGCCGATCACCGGATGGTCGAAATAGAGCGGATCCGCGATCTTCTCCGGGTCGAAACCTTCCTTCACCAGATCGACCTTGCGCAGCTTGAACGTGCCCGTCGTGTCGCCCTGCTCCTGGAGGCGCAGGAAGAGCGGACGCGCAAAGGCCGGCAGGGCGTCGTGGATGTGATCGCGCAGGGCATCGAGGTCGAGCCCGGCCTGGGCGACCAGCGCCGCCATACCGGCGCGGCCGGAATGACCCTGCACTTCGACGCCATAGACATTGGCCTGTTCGATGCCCTGGAAGCTCAGCGCCTCGGCGACTTCGCCGGTGGCGACATTCTCGGACTTCCAGCGGAAGGTGTCGCCGACCCGGTCGACGAAATAGTAATAGCCCAGCGCGTCCCGGGTCATCAGGTCACCGGTGCGGAACCAGGCATCGCCCTCTTCGAAAACGTTGCGGAGGATTTTCTTTTCGGTGTCTTCCTTGGATCCGTATCCGTCGAAGCGGAAGCGCGCATCATTCGGATCGATCCGGCCGATCGCCTCGCCCACCTCGTCCGGACCGCACGGCACACAACGACCGTCCGCGGCACGGACCGGCTTTTCCGCATCCATGTCGAACTTCACCAGGTCGATATTGAAGCGATGGCGGATGTAGCTGGGGACACGTCCGATCGCGCCGGGCTGGTTCATGGAATTGACCAGACCGACATTGCCCTCGGTGGAGCCGTAGAACTCGACAATGTCCGGCAGGTTATAGCGCTTCTGGAACTGCTCCCAGACGTCCCGCCGCATGCCATTGCCGATGGCGCAGCGCAGGGTGTGACCCTGCTCCTCGGGCACTTGCGGTGCGTTGACCAGGAAGCGGCAGAGCTCACCCACATACATGAAGAGCGTCGCCTTGAACCGTTGCACGTCCGGCCAGAAGGCCGAGGTCGAGTATTTCGGACGGATGATCAGCGCCCCGCCGAAGGACAGCGCACACCCGACGCCGCACAGCCCGCCCGTGGCGTGATAGAGCGGCAGCACCATCATCATGCGGTCCGTCGGGCGGGCCTTCGAGACGATGGCAAAAATGTTGAGATAATAGAGCGCGCGGATATGCGTCATCAGCGCGGCCTTGGGCAGGCCGGTTGTGCCCGAGGTGAACATTTTCAGCACCGGGTCGGAGGGCTGCACACTGTCGCGCAGGGACTTCTCCGGACGTGCCGGCGACTGCTCGGCAACCGCCGCATCGAAATCCCCGGCCCAATCCAGCGATGCACCGGACACCCAGGGCTTGGCCGCCACATCGGCCTGTTCGCGCGCCGAGAGGAAGGCGTCGGCCAGCTCCTCGGCGATGATGGCGTGTTGCGTCTCTCCGATGTTCAGACAGTGCGCCAGGGAGTTCCCGGTCAGCTGCGTGTTCACCAGGGAGGTGACAATGCCGACCTTGGACAGGCCGAACCAGGTCGCAATATACTCCCAGCAATTGGGCATGAGGAGCGCCACCGTGTCGCCGGGCTTCATGCCCTGGGCGAGCGCCCAGTGCGCGATCCGGTTCGCGCGCGCTTCAAACGCCGCATAGGAAATCTCACCGTCATCGGTGAAGGCCATCGGGCGGTCGGGATATTTGTCGACCGTCTTCTCGATGTGATCCGGCACCCGGATTCCCGAACCCGGACCGACTTTCTTGATTTTGCCGAGGATGCGCAGCATGCCCGACATGAACTGGAACTCGCGACCAAGCGCCGACACAAAGCCCATTATCTAACCTCCCGGTACAGGCGGATTGCCCCGCTCTCGTTAAGAAAAAACGATACGGGACGTGCGCCCGGGGTCAAGAAAAGGCCCCTCTTCACACGGCAAGTGTGATCCGCGTTTCAGAACATTTCGCTAAATTTTTGCGTCAAGCACGTCGGCCGTAGCGATAGCCGCGAAATTCTGCCCCCAGCGCCAGGCAGACGCCGAGCAGGGCGAGGTCCTTGAACAGGAAGTGCCCAGCACGGCCCAGCGCCGGAAATCCACCCGCATCCGCCACCCAGCTACCCGGGAAGCTGACCAGGAAAGAGAGGGTCAGGATGAAGGTCAGGCTGCTGGCCATCAGGCCCAGCGCATAGAGGCGCCGGTTGAACCAGTAGCCTGTCAGGGCGAGCGCGGTGAGCAGCTCGATGACCCCGATGATGTAGGAGACGACCTGGATATCCATGACGTTGAGCATCCAGGCAAAGACAGGGCTGGTCTGGATCAAGGGCTCGATGCCCCGCGCCTCGACCGCTGTGAATTTCATGGCGCCGATCCAGAACAGCACGACCAGCAGGCCGGCCAGCATCACCGGCTTTGCCCAGACCCGCATTTCGCTGTGCCGGGAGGAAAACATCCGCGACTGGTCGAAACTTCCCGCCCACATGGCCAGCCCCAGAATGCCGATATATTTCAGCAGCCCCTGACCGGATCCGATGGCGGGAAAGCCGCCCGCCTCGCTCGCCCAGACCGGATTGGTCAGGATTGCGGTCAGCGCCAGCCCGGCGTGAATGCCCAGCATGATGAAGCCGATCCGGCGGAAGCTGCCCGACGGCAGGGGGGCCGCGATCAGCGCGCCCATGATGATCTGGTACAAGCCGATCGCCATTGCAGCGGACTGCGCCTGCGGCGACAGGCTGGACAGGGCGGGATGACCTGCGATCCAGCTTTCCATGATAGCCGTGCCGACCGGGGTGAAATTCATGGCGCCGAACCAGATGAAGATCAGGCCGAGCGCGCCGCGCGCAAACAGCAATGCATTCGTCGTGGTGACCAAGACTCGCCTCCCCGGACCGCCTCTGCTCGACTCGGCCCTTGGCGCGCATAGTGCCACAGTCACAATTTAAGGCGAGACGGAAACTGCCGCAGACCGGTTTTCACCGCCCCCTCGAACCTGCAAGCCTCGCAAGCGCGACCGCGCGTCGGCGCCAATGCGCCGCCCCATCGGAGCCGCGAGCAAAGCGAGTTGGCGTGAGATAAAAAATGGTGCCCCTGGTCAGACTCGAACTGACACTCCTTGCGGAAACGGATTTTGAATCCGTCGCGTCTACCAATTCCGCCACAGGGGCCCGCGTCGAAAGCGGAGGCGCAAGCTGCCGATTGGCTTGCGCAAAGTCAACGGTTCTGAGCGCTCGACGGATGCACGGGCCGGAGCTAGTGTCAGCGCGCAATCGGGGCGTATCAGGGATTGAGTGTATCATGTCCGAAACGGCTGGCCGTCATGGCCTGATCAGTGCCCTGGAAACCATCGCCGATGCGGCACCGGACACCGGTCTGAGCCTGGGCGATTTTGTGGACGCGCTCGGGGAGCGTGCCTTCGGCGTGATTCTGTTCGCCATGGCCCTGCCGATCTCGATTCCCTTCCTCTACGGCGTCCCCCAGGTCATGGCTTTGCCGATGATGGCTCTGGCGGGCCAGATGGTGATGGGCCGAGAGGAGCCCTGGCTGCCAGCCAAGTTCAAGACGCGGATGATCTCCCGGGACAATCTCGAGCGTATGGCCCGAGGCGGACGCAAATGGTTTGGCTGGCTCGAAGCCCTTGCCCGACCGCGTTTGACCTGGTTGTCCGGCCCGACCGCCGAGCGCATCGTTGGCGCGGTTTTCGTGCTGTTTTGCGCGTCGATCCTCGTTCCCCTGCCGGCGACCAACACGACGCCCGGCATCGCCCTGGCCATCGCAGCGCTCGGTCTGCTGACCCGGGACGGACTGCTCGTGCTTGCCGGACTGATCCTCGGCACCGCCTGGATCACCCTGCTGGTAACGCTTTTTTTAGTTTTCGGGGACGCCGCGATCGACATACTCAAGGACTTCATCCGGTCGCTGCTGCCCTGACGGCTTGCGCCGGTGCGATTACTTGTCACGGTGCGAGAGTGAGTATCACGTGCGTATTCTGAGCTTCATGAACCCGGTTTTGTCTGAATTTCCCCTGTCGCGCTGGCCTCTCCTGATGGCCGGATTTTCGCTCGCCATGCTGCTGGGCGCGTGGGGGTTCCAATATATCGGCCATTACGAGCCCTGCGCGCTTTGCTACGACCAGCGCTATATCCACATGGCGGTTATCGCGCTCGGCCTCGCGACGGGCGGCACGCTGATCCTCAAGCCCTCGCTCGCACGCTTCGCCTCCTGGCCAATCTTCGCCGTCGCGGCAGTGCTGATCTACTCAGCCGGTTTTGCAGGCTGGCACGCTGGCATCGAGTATGACTGGTGGGCAGGTCCGGCCAGCTGCACCGTCGGCAATATCAGCAATATCAATGTGGAGTCCGTGCTGAGCGCGCTCAGCGGGGAAAGCCATCCGCCGATGTGTGACGAAGCCAGCTGGACACTCTTCGGCATCTCCATGGCGGGCTATAATGCGATGATCTCCGCGGTCATGGCTGGCGTGTCCATCTTCATGGGCTATCGGGGCCTGACCGCATGAGCGATCTGCCGGTGAAGCTCCCGGGCAAGCGCCGCAATGAGCGCCGGATCCGCGAGATGATCCGGGTGGACCATGCCGGCGAATACGGTGCCGTCGCAATCTATCGCGGCCAGCGCGCCGTATTCAAAACCCTTCCCCACAAGGCGCGCATCGCAGCGCAGCTTGAGGAAATGGAAGCGGACGAACAGCATCACCTCGACACATTTGACGACATGATCCGCGACGGCCGGTCCCGGCCCACCGCGCTGGCACCACTCTGGCAGCTCGGCGGCACTGCGCTGGGCGCCATGACAGCCCTGATGGGCGAGCGCGCCGCACACGCCTGCACGGAGGCGGTCGAAACGGTGATCGAAGGTCATTACGCCGGACAGATCGAGGAATTGCGGGCGATGGGCGAAGACGAACTCGCCGACCTTTTCGACAAGTTCCGCGAGGAAGAAGTCGCTCACCGTGATCTCGCGGTGGAGGAAGGGGCTCGCGAAGCCGCCGGGTATCCCTTACTGTCCGCCTTCATCAAGACGGGCTGCCGTACGGTCATCAAGATCGCAGAGAAGATCTGACCGGCACCCCGCGAGGGGAGTGACGCCATGAAAATCCTGTTTTCCATTATCGCTCTGGCCCTGATGCCTGCTACGGCGTCGGCCCAGTCAGCGCTGATCCTTATCTCCAATGATGATGGCTATGAGAGCGAGGACCTGCGGGCGCTCGCGCGCGGCCTGAACGAGGACTTCATCGTTGTCGTCGCGGCTCCACGCAGCAATCAGAGCGGTACCAGCGGTGCGATCTCCGGTCTCGGTCGCGAAGCCGAGTGGTCCGAGTTCGCCTTCGATGGTGCAGACCAGGCCTTCTGGATTGATGCCACCCCGGCCCTGTCGGTCCACTGGGGTATCGAACTGGTCGAGCAGCTCTATGGCCGTGGCCCGGATCTCGTGATTTCCGGGATCAATGCCGGCAGCAATGACGGCCAGTCACATCACTATTCCGGCACGGTCGGCGCGGCCCGCGCGGCGCATCTGCGCGGCTACTCCGCCCTCGCCGTCTCCCTGGCGCGTGGCGATAGCCGCGACCCGGATGGCGCCGCGGAGTGGGTCAACGCCTTCGCCGCGGACCTCATCGCGGCGGATGCGCCAGTCTATCTGAACATCAACATGCCGCTCGGCGATCTCGATGCGGACAGTGCCAGCCTGCTGACCTATCCGGCCGAACGCGTCTTCGAGATTTTCGACCGGGATGCGGAACCTGTGTCAGACGACACCGTCCTGCGTTCGGGAACGGCCCGCCTGTGGTACCGGTTCGAGGGCGAGGATGACGGGCATGACAATGACCAGGCGGTTCTGGAGCGCGGGCTGATTTCCGTTACCCCGTTGCGCGCCGAGGGCTTTGACCCGGAGCAGGCCGAACGGCTCTGGGAAAGCCAGATCCTGGACTAGACCACCGCCCAGATCAGCCAGATTCCGCCGGCCAGGGACAGCGGCGAGAGCACCCGGATCGCCCAGGGCGCCAAGGCGTCGGCGCAGGCCTGCGCATACCCCTGATGCCACCGGCGTGGCAGGGCGAGAATGATGACCGACGTCACCAGGATGAAACTGCCGGCGATGGTGAAGACCTGCGGCATGCGGGCGGTCTCGGCGGCCAGCACCATGGCGAGGCCCACACTGCCCCGTATGAGATGCTCGGCCCATTGCAGGAAAACCGTACTGCCAGCCGCTCGAATCCCCGACCGTGCGGCCTCGGGCCGGGTCGCCATGACCCCGGCGACAAAAATCAGCCAGACACCCGCCAGGCCAACGAGGATATGCGCAGCAAATTGCATGGGACTCACTCCGCCGGTCTCGGCTTGGCATCGGTCGGTTCGGGCTCGACATCGGACATCGCATGCTCCGACCGGATTTGCTTCATACGCTCATAGAGCGCCGGTTCACGCTGCCCCATGATCTCCATCAGTTTCGCGACATAGACCTCATTCTCCGTCGCCGGGACGGAGCTGTCAAACAGGTCCGCCACCTCGCGCAGGGACCAGCGGTCCACCGCCTCGAACTCGTCCGCCATCGCCTGGGCGGTCGGGCGCGCAATGCCGAGCGCCTCGAAGGCTGACCGGCCCATGCGGATGGAGCTGTCATAGGTTTCCCGGACGATGTCACGGCAGCCCGCTTCCCAGAGCTCATAGACGTGATGCCGGTCCACGGCGCGGGCGAGGATGTGCACGTCGGGATAGGTCTGGGTGACGTAGTGGACCAGACGGGTGATGTCCTCGCGACCATCCAGCGTCACGACGAGGAGTTTGGCGTGCTCGATCCCGGCCGCGTGGAGCAGGTCCGGACGCGTGGCGTCGCCAAAGAACACCTTGTCGATCCCGAAGACCCGCATGTCGTCGAGCTGTTTGGAGGAGAAATCCACAACGGTGGCGTCATAGCCCGCCGCGGCGACCATGCGGTGGACGATCCCGCCGATACGGCCGCGCCCGGCGATGATGACGGGCTTGTCCTCATCCATGGCGTCCGCCTCGCGGGTTTGCTCATCCGAGAAGTGTTTCGCGATGAGCTTGTCGTGCAGGATGAAGAGTAGCGGCGTCAGCAGCATCGACATCGCCACGATCAGCGAGAGCATGGCGGCGACCCCGTCGGGGATGACCGCGCTGGCGACGGTAAAGCCGATGAGGACGAAGCCGAACTCCCCGGCCTGGGCGAGGCCCAGCGCCAGCAGCCAGCGATCGGACCCGCGCAGTTTGAACACATGGGCGAGACCGAAGAGGACCAGCCCTTTCAGCGCCATCAGTCCCAGGGTCAACCCGATCAGGAGACCCGGATTTTGCGCCAGGAGTGCGAAATTGATGCCCGCTCCGACCGTCATGAAGAAGAGGCCGAGCAGCAGGCCCCGGAACGGGTCAATATCGCTCTCCAGCTCGTGCCGGTATTCGCTGTTGGCCAGCACCACCCCGGCCAGGAATGTTCCGAGCGCCGGGGACAATCCGACCAGGGTCATCAGCAGCGCGATACCGATCACCAGCATCAGGGCGGTCGCGGTGAAGAGTTCACGCAGTCCCGCGCGGGCGATGAAGCGGAAGAGCGGTCGCGTCAGATAACCGCCCGCCAGAATAACAAAGGCAATGGCCCCGAGGGTAACCAGGGCGGCTTGCCAGCCGGCCAGGTGCGCGACGAGGGAGAGGCTCTCCCCGTGGCTTTCGACCTCCCCATGCCCCGGCTCCACATGCCCCGGATCCACATGGACAGCCGCCTCGAGCAGCTCCGGCATGGCGAGGAGCGGGATGAAGGCCAGCATGGGGATGACGGCAATGTCCTGGAAGAGCAGGACGGAGAAGCCGGACTGGCCGCCATCGGATTGCATCAGGCCTTTCTCGTTGAGGGTCTGCAGCACAATGGCGGTGGAGGACAGCGCCAGGATGAGACCGATGGCGAGCGCGACAGACCAGGGCTGGCCGAAGGCCATGGCGATACCCGTGACCGCCAGCGTGGTGAGCGTGACCTGCAGACCGCCCAGCCCCAGAAGGCGGGTCCGCATTTTCCAGAGCAGTTTCGGTTCCAGCTCCAGACCGACAAGAAACAGCATCATGACAACGCCGAACTCGGCGAAGTGCTGGATCGA
>Ga0070726_10000760_pt1 | contig 36732 bp, 38 predicted proteins | sample tdAd471_FD_67275 | JGI IMG/M metagenome (GOLD analysis project Ga0070726, IMG submission 67275) | Marine sediment microbial communities from the Atlantic coast under amendment with organic carbon and nitrate - tdAd47.1 | ecosystem: Environmental > Aquatic > Marine > Coastal > Sediment | place...
TGCTGCGGCACCTGCTCCTGCTGCGGCACCTGCTCCTGCTGCGGCACCTGCTCCTGCTGCGGCACCTGCTCCTGCTGCGGCACCTGCTCCTGCTGCGGCACCTGCTCCTGCAGTAGTAAACATGACACCTGAAGAACTGAATGCGGCTTTAGTTGAACAGTTCAAGCGCCTCGGTGATCGTTCACACATTGATAATGTGATGCGTGATCAGTTCGGTACTCAGACAATTAAAGACCTGAAGCCTGAACAGTATTCAGAACTGATCAATGCTGTTAAAGCCATCGAGGTGTAGTCATGGCGCACGCACGATTAGGTCCAAGTAATCACCGTTGGGTTCACTGCCCTGGGTCAGTGCGTGAAGAATCCGGCTACGAAGATGTAGCCGGTGCCCCCGCCATTGACGGTACCGGTTCACATTTACTACTTGAACTATGTCTTATCAATGGCGTTCGCGCTGAGTCATACCTAGGTCAAGTGATCGGTGTTAATGACCCTGAGAACCCAATGGGTTGGATGGTATCTGATGACCGCATCACCCGTGTTCAAATGTGTCTGGACTATGTGAGTCGTCGCCATGCTGAACTGACTGAACAGTTCCCTAATGGTGTCATTCGCATTGAAGCTGAGAGTCGTAGTAACCCCGGTGAACATTACGGTCGTGATGATTGGTGGGGTACGGTGGACATCACAATCACTGTCTATCAATTAAATGATGACAATGGTTTACCGACCACCGGTGAAGTCTTGTTCATGGAAGTCTGCGACTATAAAGATGGTCGCGGTTATGTGAGCGAGAAGAACAACAGTCAGTTGATCAGCTACCTCGGTGGTAAATTGAAGGAAGCCAATGCGAGTCATTACACACCGACACGTATGAGTATTGTTCAACCCAAGACCGGTACACCGGTGCGTTATGTGGATCAAGCAGCGAATGAAGTATTTATTGTACTAGATACGCTAGCTGACGCAGCTCACGCCACCGATGATAAAGACGCACCATTGTATTCAGGTAAGCATTGTCAGTGGTGTAAGGCTAACCAAAAACGTGGCGGGCATTGCTCCGTCGAAACTAAGAAAAGTATTGAGGTAATTCAGAACATGAGTACCGATGTAATTGCAACAGATGGACTTGATCTGCATGAAATGCTGAATCAGTCCATGGGTGATCTGTCCTTAATGGGTAGTGATAAATTAAGCAAGTTCGCCAGTGCACGTGAAGGCATTGTCGCAGTGTTCGATAAGATTGAAACTGAGATCGAACGTCGCATCGAGCTGGGTGAACGTGTAACAGGTTACGCCATGAAACCTGGTCGCGCCACGCGAGTGTGGAATGAAGAAGAAGCAGCCATTGAGAAAATGCTCAAGGGTCGTCGTCTCACCAAGGATGACATCTATCCACGTAAGCTGATCTCACCGGCGCAAGCGTTGAAGTCTGATAAATTGACTGACTCTCAGAAGGCTTCTATCGAGAAGAAGTACATCACTGAGAAGGCTGGTAAGTTGAAACTGTGTAAGGTTGCACACGGTGAAGAGTCAACAGTTGAAGAAATGTTTAAAGATGTTTCAGAAAGTGTTGTACAAAGTCAAACACCTGTAGTACAGTCTGCTCCATCGGTATTCAACGATGGTATGAATCCAGTTGAACCGGAAATTGTAACAACAACTAACAACGACGAAGTGTCGTTCTTCTAAAAGGTAGAATAAAAATGGCAGCATTTAAAGTACATGGTATCTTGTCATACCCACACCTGTTTCAACCGCGTTCAGTTCAGGAAGGTGATGCACCTAAGTATGGTGTATCTGTATTAATCGCTGATACAGATCCACAACTTGCTCAGATCCTGCAACTACAAGAGCAAGAAAAGTTGAATGGATTCCCATCAGGTTTCCCAGAAACGGGTAAGGTGTTCTGTAAACCGTCTACTGATAACCCTGGTTATCACGTCATCAGTGGTAACGCTAATGCAGATCAAAAGCCTCATGTTGTTGATGCTGGTCTAGGTCCAGTGATGGACCCAGCACAAGTGTACGCCGGTGCAATGGCATGGGTTCAGTTCAACACATTCGTATACAACAAGCCTGTGAATAAAGGCGTATCGGCAGGTCTTAACGGTGTAATGTTGACCGGTGAAGAAGGTTCTTTGGGTCGTCTCGATGGTCGCCCAACTGTTGAGAATATGTTCGGTGATGTAGCTGGCGGTGCTGCTCCTGCTCCTGCTCCTACTCCTGCTCCTGCTCCTGCTCCTGCTCCTGCTCCTGCTCCTGCTCCTGCTCCTGCTCCTGCTCCTGCTGCATTGGTAATGACGGCTGCTGCAAACGGTGTAACGTATGAACAGTATATGGCGACACCAGGTTGGACTGACGAAATGTTGATCGAACAAGGTTTAGCAGTACGTCCATCATTCGCGTAACACCTATCACACGACCGGCATTAAGCCGGTCACAACTTGAGAATAATAAAATGATTGGTAAGTTAGCAACAACACTGCGTACATCTTTAGTGATGGCTTTGATGGGTGGTAAGGGGATTCAACGTCAAGGTCGCGCTCGTGACTATCGACATTGTAATAGTAAGTACAAACCACACCGAGGGTCGAATGAAACCATTCGTCGCAAGCGTCAGATCGAACGTGGAATGTTAAAGGTGTCATAATGGATGACCTACTAGCGTTGATTCGAAATGGTTGGAGGCGCGCACCGCTAGGTACATACGTTCTGTTGTTCATACACAGTAAGATTGAAGCATCTACTATTGAGATTGCTGAAGCTCTGAACTGGGATGTTAAAGATGTGACCTACCATATTGGAAATCTCAGATCCGCTGGTTATCTTGAACGTATGAGAATGGAGACCGTTAATGGTGTTGCACTCGACGGTCGCACAAGTAAGTTAAGAACAACCGCACGCAATTGCTGCGTGTATAAAGTCACAGATAAATTCAAAAGGTATTTAATTCATGACTGATAAAACATTAGAAGAGAATTATTCTGAAATGGTTAACGCACTGATCAAACCCGGTGAAGAGATCATTGAAGAAACTACACCGTTCAAAGCTCATATGAACCATATGGTCATGTTGTTAGCAGGTGAATCAGGTGAACTGGTGGACGCAATCAAACGTCACACCATTTACGGTAAAGACCTTGACTACATGAACGTGCTTGAAGAACTCGGTGACATTGAGTTCGCACTTGAAGCCATTCGTGCAGCGTTAAATATTAACCGTGAAGAAGTGTTGGCGATGAACGCTGATAAACTGATGACGCGTTATCCTGACGGTCGTTACAGTAACGCTGACGCGCAAGCCCGTGCTGATAAAGAGTCGGGTCAAATTAAAATCGAATTACAAGAAGAAGATAAAGGTGGCGACTAATGTTAGAACCAATTGAAAACACATTCATCGGTACGAAAGTGGTTCGTGCCTATCCGATGAACCGTGCTGACTACAATGAGTATCGTGGTTGGGAATTACCTGCGAATGAAAATCCACTGGATGAAGGTTACTTGGTTGAGTACACCGATGGTGGTAAACCCAATCACCCAGATCACGAGGGTTATATCTCATGGTCCCCTAAAGCTCAGTTCGACAATGCGTACCGTAACATCAAACAAGGTGTTGGTTTCGGACATGCCATTGACGCAATGAAGCAGGGCTTCAAGGTTGCTCGTGCAGGTTGGAATGGTGCTGATATGTGGATCATGTTGAACCCTGGTCGCGTGGTTGAGAATCTTGAACCTAACAGCTTCTATGATCGCTGTGGTTTTGAGGCACCTGTTACTATCGGTGATCATATCGACATGAAAGCCGCTGACGGTTCCATGGTGGTCGGTTGGCTGGCTTCTCAAACCGACATGCTATCTGAAGACTGGTATGTAATCGGACTGGTGGAGTAAGACGATGCGCGACTGGACTGGTGTTGAGATTAATGAACTGAAGCGTCTTTATCAGAAATTCGACATCACCAGTTGCGCATTCATCCTTGACCGTACTTATGACAGTGTGCGGTTGAAAGCGATTGAATTGAAATTGGTTTCACCGTTCAATCCGATGGGGCGTGGTAAAGCCAGACAATTCTACGCTGAAGATGTAGCTAACATGTTCGAGCTTCGTAACATGGGATTCGGCCCCGCTGATATAGCTAAATGCTTCCAGTCTGAAGCGCGAATAATTACATCAACAATGAGTAGGGCCAAGCGATACGGCTTTGATAGATTTCCTAAGAGAGTGATGATATGAAGTTCCCCGAACATAAAGCTGGTATGTTAATTTACCATAATGATTATAAAAATAACTACGAACCGATAGAACAAGCTGTCGAAGATGTTTTCAATGATTGGGTATCGGAAGAAGAAAAACAGAAAGCATTAAAGACTGGTGAGATTTGGTCAGTGCAGTGGTATCCAAACACTCCGGTGGGTTTTTGTGTATCAACAACCTCAACATTAGAAGCGGCATTGGATGGTATAGAATGAATATCAAAGAATTAACTGAAGATGAAATTAATAGATTAATGTTATGGTTATATCCAGAACGAGCGTCAGATTATAGGGAAGAAGTTGATTATGATTATTACAAGAACATTAAACAACACAACGCTGAATATTATCACGAGAGTAAGGTTTACGAAGTCGCTGATCTGCATTTTGATTTCTTGGAAGATTATAATCTTACAATACCTTTAGTAATTGAAATAGGAATGTATGTTGACTTCTCGAAACTGAATAATACAAACCCGTTGCGTGATATGTGTGAGGTACTTATTCACAGTAAGATTGGGAGTAAGTGTCAATGAACCTCCCAGACTTCCTCTACGGTGTGACAACAGGTGACATCGTTTATGACATTGAGACATACCCCAACATCTTCACCATTGGTCTTGAACACACAGTTACAGGTCAGCGATGGTATTTCGAAATCAGCTTCCATCGCAACGATCATCAGTCGTTAGTTCAGTTCATGGAAATCTGCAACCAGCAGGGTTGTCGTTGGGTAGGTTATAACAACCTCGGCTTCGACTACCCTGTCATGCACACCATATATCAGTCACGTAATATAATACTGACAGCAGGTGATATTTATAACAAAGCCATGTCGATCATCAACGCACCGCATAATGCACGATTCGCTCACATGGTGTGGGAATCTGACTGGGTTGTTGAGCAGGTAGACTTATTTAAGATACACCACTTCGATAACCAAGCTCGATCAACCAGTTTGAAAATGCTTGAGTTCAATATGCGCATGGACTCTATTCAAGACCTACCATTCGATGTGGGTTTAGAGTTAAACAATGAGCAGGCCGATGTGCTTGTTGATTACATGTGGCACGACATCAAAGCAACGTGTGACTTCTACAATGAATCACATGATCAAATCAGATTCCGCGAAGAACTGACTAAGAAGTATGATCGTAACTTCATGAACCACAATGATACCAAGATTGGTAAAGACTACTTCATCATGGAGTTGGAGAAGCATTCACCTGGCTGCTGTTACTCTTACGTCGATGGTAAGAAACACATTCAGCAAACACCGCGTGACTCCATTGCACTCGGTGACGTGATCCTACCTTACATACAGTTTGAACACCCTGAGTTCCAGCGCATTCATAACTGGTTCAATGCGCAGGTTATCACTGAGACTAAAGGTTCCATTAAAGATGTGAACTGTTCTATCGACGGGTTCCAATTCGACTTCGGTACAGGTGGTATACATGGGTCAGTTGAATCACAGGTTGTGTACTCAGATGAAGACTGGATTATCGAAGACTGGGATGTTGCGTCTTATTACCCGAACCTCGCAATCAAGAATAAACTAGCACCGGCTCACCTCGGTGAAACCTTCTGCACGATTTATGAAGATGTGTATAACCAGCGTAAGGGTCATGCTAAAGGTACGGCTGAGAACGCCATGCTGAAGCTGGCATTGAACGGTGTGTATGGTGATAGCAACAGTAAGTATTCACCGTTCTATGACCCTCAGTTCACAATGGCAATTACAATCAATGGTCAGCTTTCGTTGTGCATGTTGGCTGAGAACCTTATGAAGTGTTCTGAACTTCAGATGATCCAAATCAACACTGATGGTTTGACGATCCGTTACCCACGTCGATTGAAGGAATGGGTTCATAGTGTTTGTAAATGGTGGGAGCAGTTGACCAAGCTTGAACTTGAAGATGTTGAATACAGTCGCATGTTCATTCGTGATGTGAATAATTACACCGGTGAGTACACAGACGGTAAGGTCAAGCGTAAAGGTGCATATGAGTATGACTTAGGTTGGCACCAGAATCACTCAGCACTGGTCGTACCCAAGGCGGCTGAAGCTGCACTGGTCCATGGTAAAGACATTCGTGAGTTCATTATGAATCATGACGACATCATGGACTTCATGCTGCGTACCAAGGTTCCACGCTCATCTAAGTTGTACTGGGGTGATGAACAGATTCAGAACATCACTCGCTACTACATCAGCAACGACGGTGACATCTTACGTAAGGTCATGCCTGCTACTGGTCCAATCGGTCAGTACAAACGTGCGACACGTATACCTGATGATTACTACAATCAGGTGATGGCTGAGATTGGTGAAGGTGTGTGGGATGAGCGCATCCACACCAAGAATAAATCAATATACGAAGACCGCATCAGTGAGATCAATACAGGTTACACGGTGGAAGTGTGTAACAAATTACCAAGTCTAATAGGTCGCGTGATGAATGAAGACTTTGACGGCGACGACGGTGACATCACGGATTATCAAGACATCGTTGCTGAGATGAAGCGTGACATTAACATCGAATGGTATGTACGTGAAGCTGAGAAATTAGTTAAACCTCTTGTTGACGGTACTCATTAGATGTTATACATTTGTTATACATTGAATAACAAGAGCAATCATAATGGATGACCTCGAACAGATTCAACCTAATACAGTTTGGCAACACAGTAATGGAAATCTTTATTCAATATTAGTTGTGACCAATCTACATTCTCAGAACCCGAACTATACACCGGTAGTTGTATATCAGGGTTCAAGCAACGGTCACATCTGGTCACGCCCTATTGAAGACTGGTTCCGCTCATTCACATTAATAGAGAAGCATTGAGTTATGGGTATCCTTAAACAGATTAAACAAGAACGCTTGAGACTTTTGAAGTTGCGTATGAAACCTACTTCAATCAATTTAACCGTCGATCAAGGTTTCGATTTACTCGAAGAACTTCAGCACGGTATTTACCCTGATCGTAAAAGAGAAGAAGCTCAAATGATACTAATCACTCGCAATGAAAAAGCTATAATTGATTTCTTAAATGGTAGTCGATTAATAGGTATTGATATATTCGTCAGACCGTTAGTAATTTCAAGTAAGAGGTTACGATAATGAAACGTAAAATACAGTTTAATAATATAACTACATGTAAAAAGAACACATTGTTCAATATAGGAATGGGTTGGACAATAGAAGAAGAACGTAGGTTGATTAATCGTTTTCATCGGGGGATAGACGTTTACATGTTGTGTCGTATTCACCGTAGGGATGTCGGTGGCATCTTGTCACGACTAATGAAATTAGATCTTATCGACATTAATCGTTGTAAGAATGGTTATGTACACTTCAAAACTCGGAAACGATTTGTGAGTTTTTGTGATGTTAAAAATATTAAAATAAAAATAAACGAATGGTGTGAAAGTAGATGGGCGTCCGCGAAAACAAAGTAGAAAAGCTACTTGATTCAGAGTTTAAGAAGATTGGTGGTATCACTCGCAAGTGGGTGTCACCGGGTCGCGACGGTGTTCCTGATCGCATCTGTATTGTAGATGGTAACGTGTGGTTCGTTGAGGTGAAGACCATTGACGGTAAGTTATCTAAAGTGCAAGAACGTGAGATCGAAAGGTTGACAGATGTCGGTGCTAATGTGCACACCGTATATGGTGCAGTCGATGTGCACATATTCATTGAAGGTGTGGTGAAGCCTGCACTACAAGCATCTAATGCACTGACATATGATCACCTTGATAACCTCGATGAGAAGTTGAAGAGGACTGAGGTGTGAAGGTTGAACTGACTCAAGACATAGTTCGTGAATTATTAGACTACAACCCTGACACCGGTGTTCTTACATGGAAAAAGCGTGACCTAAAGTGGTTTAAGAGTTACAGAAGTTATTGTAGTTGGAATGCTAAACACTCAGGGAATGTCGTCGGTATCGTTCACAAAGGTTCACGCGGTAAATCATATGTCTGTATTAAGATACAAGGTTCCACATGTAAAGCTCACCGGTTGGTTTTTTTACACATGGAGGGTTCAACACCTGTTGAGGTTGATCACATTAACGGTGATGGTACTGACAACAGATGGTGTAATCTTCGTGAAGCGGATCGAATTGAGAATGGTGTGAATAAACGGATTGCATCTAATAATACATCAGGTGTCACCGGGGTAGGATGGAACACTTCATCTTGTAAATGGCAAAGCTACATTAAAGTAAAACAGAAGCAAATATATCTAGGTAAGTTTAGTGATTTCTTTGAAGCAGTCTGTGTAAGAAAGTCTGCTGAAAATTATTACAATTTCCATAAAAATCACGGAAGCGTTAGACCATTATGACAAAGCAATTATTAACACCGGGGCAGCTTCATGAATACCAAAAAGAATGCGTCATGCATCAACTGCAATACGATGATTCAATGTTGTGGCTTGGTATGGGGCTTGGAAAAACAGCGATAACGCTCACTTCAATTGTAGATCGAATGAGATCAGGTACTGTAAAGAAGACATTGATATGTGGTCCACTACGAGTTATTCAAGCGGTGTGGGCGCGTGAAGCTAAGAAATGGGAGCACTCGAAGCATCTACGCTTTAGTATCCTTCACGGGAATAAAGATAAACGCACTCGTGCTTTGTTCGCAGATGCTGACATCTTCCTGGTCAATTATGAAGGTTTAAATTGGCTTGCAGAGCAACTGGATCATTACTACATCAGTCAAGGTAAACCGTTCCCGTTCGACATGGTTGTATATGATGAAGTGTCGAAGTTGAAGAACAGTACCACCAAACGCATGAAAGGTGGTACCCGTGACCGTAAAGACAAATGGGGTACTGAACATAAAATCAAGATCACCGGTTGGCGTAAGATCATTCCACATTTCAAGTACCGCACTGGCCTGACAGGTACACCCGCCAGCAACGGTTATCTTGATCTACATGGTCAATACCTCGCAGTAGATGGCGGTGAACGCCTCGGTGAATTCATCACACACTTTAAAGACAGTTACTTCATGTCAGATTATTCAGGGTGGAAGTACACACCGACTGAACTGGGTAAGCAATTTATTGAAGAAAAGATCAGCGACATCACTAAGAAGATGGACGCTAATGATTACCTCGATCTACCCGACTGTAAAGTGACAAACCTACTGGTAGATTTACCGATCAAAGCACGTAAAGCGTATGACGAAGTTGAGAAGGATATGTTCGCTGAGTTAGATAGCGGCGCTGAGATTGAAGTATTCAGTCGATCAGCGGTATCTAATAAATGCCTCCAATTCTGTTTAGCAGAAGGTACTGAAGTTCTAACTGACTCAGGGTGGAAACCTATAGAGCAGTTTCAAAAAGGCGATAAGGTCTGGGACGGTATCGAGTGGGTAAACGTCTACAGTTTAGCTTTCCAAGGCCGTAAGACCGTAGTAGAATTAGACGGCGTATGGATGACACCGGATCATAAGGTGTTGACTGATTCAGGTTGGAAAGAAGCTTGTGAGGTTTTAAATGGCGATGCCAGCGAAGGATTTAACAGGACAAGTGTTCGGCTACCTGACGGTTTTGGAGAGAGCGGGTTCCACAACAGGAAAGCGAAAGAGAGCAATGTGGCTTGTACGCTGCGTTTGTGGAAAAGAGTACAAAGCAATTGGTCAGAACTTACGCAATCCCCGAAGACCTGGTGTCAAAAGCTGTGGTTGCCGACACGGGGAGACAATAATCAGTGTGACGGGTTCGCACGGAATGTCACGAAAGAAGGATGGCAGTCCTACGAGGGAATACACCATCTGGATAAACATGCGTTCTCGATGTCGCAACCCGAAGGACAAGGATTACCCGAACTACGGTGGTCGCGGGATACAGGTGTGCGACGAATGGTACGATTCATTCAGTCGTTTCTGGGAAGACATGCAGGATGGTTATCAGAGTCATTTAATGATCGAACGATTGGACAACGATGGGGATTATCATGTGGTCAATTGCAGATGGGCAACTCAGAACAGACAGTCAAACAACAAACGGAACAGCACATTCATCACGACACCGTTGGGTCGAATGACAGTGACACAGGCTGCACGTCGCTATGGGTTCAAGGATGTGACGTTATTCGCTCGTATAAGGAACGGATGGCGAGAAGAAGACTTGTTGTTACCAGTCGGATCGAGAAAACCTACGACCTGATTAATGCAGGTAAGCGTAATAGATTCACAGTACGTGGTGTAAATGGTGAAATATTCATCGCTCATAACTGTAACGGAAGTCCTTATCTCAGCAGTGAGTCACCTGAGTTCGAAGTACTGCATGACGCTAAGCTGGATGCACTTGAGGAAGTGTTAGAAGAAGCCGGTGGATCACCGGTGCTATGTAGCTATTCATTCAAGTCTGACGCTGAACGTATTATGAAGCGTTTTAAAAAGTACAACCCTGTTAACATGACAGCCGCTAAATCAGCCGACACAGAGAAGATCATCAACAAGTGGAACAATGGTGGTATCAAACTTATGATCGGTCATCCTGCGTCAATGGGACATGGCGTAGATGGTCTACAGGAGTCGGGTTGTATTTTAGTATGGTTCGGGTGTAACTGGTCGTTAGAGCTTTATGAACAGATGAACGGTCGTATTAATCGACAGGGTCAGAACCGTCCTGTATCAATCATCAGGATCATCTGTGCTGACACTGTGGATTTAGCCGTAGTGGATGCTTTAGAGCGTAAGACCGATGATCAGGAAGGATTGAAGAATGCGCTACAGCGTTACCGTAGCGGTATTACAACGAATGATCTTGAAGTGAACTTCTTCTAAGTAAACGGTGGTCCACCGAGGTGTGACCACATCCACTTAAATGCTACACCGATTATAGCAATACCCGATAACCATTTAGCAAATCGACCTAAAGCACTGCCGACTTTAATCACACCCTGACCCGCTCGATAGGCTTCAACAATACCGGCAGTTGCTTTCGTCAACTCAGTGATTGCTTCAGTGTTGGTCTTCTGTGCTTCTAGTAAACGGTCAAACATTAACTGGTTCTGTTCTCGATACATCTTAGACTCGAAAATATGTTCATCCAACTTTCGCTCAATACTAGCTTGTTCTAGTTGGATTTTATTAATGTCAATGGCTTCCATTAAATCACCCCGGATAAAAACCCTTGATCAATACAAAGGCTTCCTATAGTTGAGTCTATGCCGCTATTTAGTCGAGTTAGTGTTAGGTTCACTATATAGATGCCTTCCAATAAACAACAACCGACGTACTGTTTACATCGCTATTGTCGGTTGTGTTTCGCACTCTTACCACTACATTTGTCGAGTTAACAGATTGAATCTGGGCATCAAAGGAATTGTCCCCAACAATTCCAGCGTTATATACAGTAGGCGATTTTATTAACCCGTGGGGAATATTTAAAATCCCTCCAGACGCCTCGGTAGTGTCTTGAACAACACCCTCATTAGTTGCACCAAAAACATTGTAGAATGTTGTATTTGTGCCTGAGTCAGATACTGATGTTGTAAGGAGCCCACCCGAGAATGAGTTGCTATCCGATCCAGAAACCACCTCAATATCTCTAGTTGTAAAATCCTTAATGCTTACAGGTGTTATAGTGTTGTTACTACCATTCAATCTAATGCCTGAGTTCCCACCCTTAGTTACAACATTAAACTGACTGTCATTTGTTGTAATTCTGATTGGTTGTAGCTGTGTAACTTTGTCGTTATTAGGATTGTAATTTACTTGGATGTTGCCAATCCATTCATCTCCTTTTATCTCACCGCCAACTTGACCATCCGCAGGGTTATATATCTGAAGATCAATAATATTACCCGTAATGGTTCCGTCAACCACTGTGGTTTGGAGTCCTGTTGTTTGTGCATTATAGTTTTTGAATGAGAACCTACAACTCTCAACTAAACCCGTAACCCCTGTTCCGCTTGAATCGCCAATAATGAAGCCAGCTCCAACGCCGTCAGAATATCCCGTATGATTTATTTCAATATTTCTAAACTCGGCACGCTCTAATATACAACCCGTACCTTTGCAATTATGTGTTACTGCATTTGCTATTGATATATTCCTAATTTCTCTTTGTATACCCGCTGATCCGTTAGCAGCATTATTTACCAGATATATGCCCTTTCCTGCTGCCGTACTTGTTACTGGGGCAGTGACAACCACCTCACCGATGGAAATATCGTGGACATCCTGATCATTAGCCTCAATTACAAATCCATCATCACCATTCGTATTTACCAAGACTTTATCGCCAACAACGTCAGTGCAGTCAATTAGGTGAAATCCATCAGCGGTTGTTTCTGATGTTGTATGTAGACTCTGTATTGTACCAAAAGATAGATTAGAGCAGAGCTGAAGCCTGTAACCAAAAGAGCCGGGGTCTTTTGAAAATACATTATCTAAATACAAGCGATCACTGTTGTTAATCCAAATATTGAAAAGAGCACTTGCACCAGTTGTTTGATTGCTCTCATTACCATCCACTAAAAGGTCGTTTATCGACATGTTTACAGTCTGTACAGTATTATCATCTACTAATACAGATGAGTCTTGATTAGGGGCTTGCTTTAGGATTGATACGTTTCCAAACCCTTTTAGTAAAACATTGCTTTTCATCTCTATACAGAATCTCACTGCACTTAGAGTCCCTGAATTCTCGCATAGGAATGTCCCAACAGGTACAATTACGCAACCACCTCCGATCGAATGGATGAAGGAAATTGCATTATTTATAAACACACTATTTAGAGTTGAGTCATCCCCTATGGCCCCAAACTGCTTAATATCAACAGTGTTGCTTTCTACAATCAACTCAAGCTGATTCCCATTGGTCATATCATGATAGCTACCACCATCATCCCTACCAGGTACACTGTTTACAACACGATATTTACCGCCAGCGCCGTCGTTGACTGTTGTATATCCGATGGTGTCAATCACATCTCCGATTGGTAAATCAGCAGCTTTAGCTAAGAATATGGTATTGAACGTCTGATATTCACCAGTGGTGACAGGTACATTATCAATATCTGATAGACGTGCAGCATCACTCGGTGAACTACCCTGACCTAAATTGATAATACGATTATTCTGGATAGATAGGTCGGAAATGATCGCATCTGATTCAGACAAGATTTCACCGATAGTTAAACCTTCGATACCATCATCAGTGAATCGCAGTAAATCTTTTTCAGATGGGTTCGGTATGGTTAAGTCGTAGTCACCGGTATATGAATCAGACACCTTCAGTGTACGGTTAAGTAGGTCACGAAGTTGTTGGATGAGTCGTGTAGGTTTGTCGAACCCTCTTTCATGAATATCAGGATAGAATGCGCCTTGAGACTCGAACGATGTTTCCTGAGTCTCAGGGTAGTCTGAACGCATGTACCACTGATAATTACTAGGCAGTGCACCCGCGTTACGTGTGACAGTACCGCCTGCTTCATCACCGACACCATTCACGGTGTAATCGGTGTCAAGTATGAGTTCAGTTTCAACACCTGAATCGGTGGTCTCGAACACACGGATTTCAGATTTATCTTGAATACCGAACGCATAGCTGAATGTGTCAGCTAGACCATTACCAAGGTACGGCCCTGCTGTTATTGTTGTATTGGTAACGGTCATGGTTGTAACCCTGCTTTAATTGTTGTTGATATTATCAGTCTTTAGTAGGACCGAACAATAGTTGACGCATTGTGAGGTCTTCACCTTCTTCAATTACGTCATACAAATGTTCACCTGTAGCCCATGCCTGACTGACACCGGGTATCCCGACGGCAGCACCGATGAACTTAGTAGCACCTTTCGCTTGAGCTTTTGTGATCTCTTCATCAGTGAAACTGTTCTCAACCAGTTTAGGTATTGAACGAGTACCCTGCTCCAATACTGAAGCCAGCGGTGACATATTGTACCCGAAGTCACCACCCACTGAGTTAGCAATATCACGTATGAAAGGGACAGATTGAACAGGATACAGTGCCACTTTACCGAGCATACTTTGAAGCTGTTCTTCTGGTTCTTCATCTTCGCCACCAAGTTCACCGCGTAATAGCATCTCAAATAGAACAGGAATGGTGAATAAGAACATAGCCTTACCTGCCACATTGGTCACTGAATAACGACCTGATTTAGCACCTTTCACAAGGTCACGTTCCATGTTCCATAACGCACTGAAGAAGGTCATGAACATGGTGAACATGCGTCCTGTCTCAGATTGACCACGCATGATGCGAGCCATGTCTTTAGTCACACCGGAGCCTTGGACGTTCTCAACCACCCAGTCAGCGTACTTATACGCACGAGCCTCATCACCGTATTCATTCATCGACTTGATGTACGCCGCGTGCCATGACGGTAGATCAACCACATACGTTTGAATATAGGCGATGTGTTTCATAGATGCTTCTTGAGCTGCAGGGAGTAGACCACGCTTACCTTCAATAGCACGCATCGCATTCTTGATTTCACGGTCCATCGTCTTAGCACGGTTTTCCATAACCTTTGAGTTATCGACTGCAAAATTCCATGAATCTTTAATGGTCTGCGGGGATCGTAAGATAGTACGTGCAGCCTGTGTCACTGGACCAATACCCACTTCAGCAATGGTGTTGGATAAACCACTGACCTGAATGATACCTGTAGACGCTTTGAAGCCCATAGCACCCAGTGTCACACCGAAACGTAGACGTTGTATAACTTTATCCCAGAATATCTTAACGGGTGCTTCACGACCGTCTTTAGCAATGTCATTTAACCAAGGTTTAAGTTGAGCATATTCTTCCGAACCTAGTTTCGCTTTAATTGTACTCGTGACCTTATCATCGCGGATCAACTTATTAACCTGACGCACTGCGTCATGGTGTGTAATGTAATGAATAGTTTCTTGAAAGTGGTTAGGTACCACATCCAAACTAAGACGAATCGGAGCGTAATAACCTGTACGTTCATTCGTGGCACCGGTGTTCACAGCAGCTTGTATACTCAGGCTACCGGCGAACATGGATTCAGTTTCAGCGTTGAGCTTATCTTCATTCTCCTGCGCACGGTTGGAACGATCAGGATCATACTTCAGCGGGTAGTATCCACCTTTGAACGTACCGAATGGTGTAACCACTGGTGAGGCTTCAACTTTCGGTGGAACAAGACCTGTAGTCTTACGATGCACTTCAGCCAGTTGTGGGTATAGTGTGTCCATCTGATCCCAAATCTTCTGAACCAACTCCCAGTCTTCTTTAGTCATGTGTTTCAGCACAGCCTGTAACTGTGGGTTATCCATATTAACGGTTTGTTCTTCAAACTCAGGATCAGCCCACTCTTCACCGAGTAACATCTTGCGAAGGTTTTGCTCGTTACCTGTATTTAATGCAACCGCAAGTATCTCATGACCCATGATATTACCAGTGTGAAACGCCGACCCTTTGATCTCAGGTATATAGAACTTAGTGTTATGACGCTTCATTGTCTTCTTATCACGACCTTCGATAAGCTTCATCACAGGTTCACCGGCTTCTTTCCATAAATCCATTTCAGACTTATAAGCATCGGTGAATGGTTGTACTAACGTATCGTGACTCATTCCTGCACGTTCACCGCCATCTAACCATGAAGCCATATATGGGATCTTAGTCATTTGAGCCATCGCCCAACGACCATACTTAACTGCTTTACCCGGTTTATCAGCGATACTAGCAACAGGTATGAAGCGGTCATCCTGTGCTGCATTCATGTGATCCGTCCAACGATTCACATAGGTCTTGAAGTCAACCTTCTCCTGCATTCCTTGAATCTTATTAGAATACCTAGCAACATGTTCGATGTTCTTCACGGTGTCATCAATACCCTGAAGGATTTCATACGGTACGTTCTTCCAATGCGTTTGGTAAGTTTCATCTAACACAGCATTGCTGATCATCAGACCGTCACCTGCGTTTTCAACCTTATCTTTAGCCCACTCACCGACTGGGATGTTTTGATCATCGACTGACTTCAGTGTCGCAGTTTTACGGAACTCGAAACGGTTCAGTATCTTCTTAATCTGATCCCAATAACCACCTTCAGCCTTTTGAATGGACTCACGTATTGACTTCTTATTGAATCGACCCATACGGTCAACAATACTGTCAATCTCATTGCGTGCGTTCTGAGCTTCCATACCGAGATAGTAATTAAGAACTTGACGGGCTTTAGCGTTAGCGGCCTTTTGAACATCACCTTCAGCAAGTGCAATAGCAGCTTCCTGTGCGGCTGTCACTTCAGCCTTACGATATTTAGCTGGGAATATCTCACGATACGTCAGAAGGCTGATCTGTTCTTTAGCAATCTGTTTCACCGTCGCTCGTTCAAGTACCGGTGAACCTGTACCTTTACGTAACGCCTTCAACTCTTGAAGGATTAACTTACCGCGTTCTTCATTATGAACGGCTTCATCTGCTTCTTTCTCAATGGTGCCATCATTCATAATGTCACCATGGCGTTCAAGCATGATTGTCTGAGCATTGCTGTCAGCAACTTGATCAATAGGCGGTGTGTTCATTAAGTCATTAAGTAACTCAGCACCGGATGAATAATCAAACATCGCCGCAGCAGCATCAGGGTGAATACCTTTCTGACCTTTGGCTGTCATTCCACGTAGGTTAGTAGGGATGACTGTGGAAGTACGACCTAGTTTATTAGTACGTTGAAACCCGACTAATTCCTTAACAGTAGCGTGGTCAAGTTTAACGTCTGTATTACGAAGTGCGTCACGAGCACGATACACTTTTTCTTCATTGAGTATTTTCAACTGCTCATCAATCAGATCACTCTTCTCATCGTTCCACCATTTCTTAGTGGTACGGGTGATTTCTTTAATCAATTTTTCACGTAGATTTTCAGTATCGGTGTTTTTCGTCTTTTCAATTTGCTCATTGTATTCACCGAACTCTTCAGCAGTCATACCTGCTTTTTCAGCTACTTCTGAATTTGCAAACAACGGTGCGTGCTTGTCACGAGCGTTAGCCGCTTCAACTTGTTCTTCAGTTGCTAACATTCTGTCGAACACCTGACGTATCTCAGGATCAATATTCACACGTAGATTGCCACGTACTACTTTGTAAATCTGAGTCAACCATCTTGCGAATGTTTGGAAAGCATTACGCAACTCTGTAGACGGTGCTTTACCTTCCATCAGATAGGTTTCAAAACCACGGGCGAATTGTTCATGCACTGCACGACGTATACCCATGTCACGTTGAGCATCACCGGTGGTCCCTTTATCTAGGAACTCAGTAACATGTCGTGGAGTGATGGTCGTATTTGGCTCATACCCACCGGCTTCAAGCGCGACATCGGCGGCATTACGTTTGAACCATTTATGGATGTCAGCTTTAATCGGTCCGTCTGCATTCAACTCCATTTCATACATGAAGTGTGCGAACTCATGGAGGAATGTTGACAGGTCCGATGACTCAGTGAGACGGATCACGCTGTTAGCGGGATCATAATACCCACGGGTACCGTTCTTATCTGACTCACTCTTTTGTTCTAACTCAGGTTCAACCGGTGCTGATTGGTCAATCACCTGTCTTGCAAGCGGTGTGACAGGTGCGTTCTCACCGGTGGCATATAAGTCAGCAGCTACCTGTGATGCGGGTACGTTGTTATCGGTGGCTACTTTTTCAATTAGATTTACTAATTCTGAATCAGCTTCTTTTTGAAGCTCCCAACGCGCATCACTGACTTGCTCGTTGAATGTATCGTCAACTTGATCAACACTCACACCGTTCTGATCTGCTACGTTCTGAATAGCCTGTTCTTGTACATCACCATTGGTTGTGAATGTGTTGATCTCTTGTATTACGTCTTGATCCAACAGCTCAAGCTCACCTTCAAGACGGGCACGTTCACCGGTCTGTGGGCCTTCAATGGTCAGACCCGAACGCTGATAAGCTTCTTCAACTGTGGTCCCGTTCGCTTTGGCGTATGACACAGCCCACGCAGGTACAATACGAGCCATGATCCCAGCATTACGCGGTGTCACACGACCTGTGTCCACCAGTTGTGCTTTCACATCTTCATAAATCTTTTGTGACTCTACATATTGACTGACGTTCTCTTCAGCCTGTGCCATCAACTCAGCAACATATGTACGTGTTTCTTCTTGAACCTGTTCAGCGTTCACAGGTGGAACGGATTCAGGGTTCATTGTCATATGGTCACGTAATTGATCATATGTGGTTGTACCGGCGAATGACGTTGCAAACTCAGTCATAGGTATGGTGACAGCAACACCGGATACCCGTGCTTCATCAACCTGTGATGCGAGCAGTTGCAGTGCTGGATCAGATGCAATATCTTCAGGCGTCTTATCGGCCATAAACTCGACAGTAGCAGTCGCATCTACAAATACAGTATTCTCTTCACCATTGACTTTCTTAACGAATTCTCGCAACGTCTCAGGATCACGTTGTTGCATTGCCATCTGACTAAACGCAGCGTTCAGATCGTCTAACGTGGTTTGTTCAACTTGACCTTGTGTGATGTTCTGAGCGTCATTATCAACAGCAGATCGAACACGACCCGGTGTCAGTGCATTGATTAACCCACGTACCACGGCACCCGTACCGCCGGCTACAATGGCTTCATGGTCAAGTCCTTCAAATATCTCAGCATCAGGATTCGTAGTAACCTGCTCTAGTAGACCTTGAGCAATACCTTCAACTGTTTCCTGAACCGCTTCCACGCCGCCGGCAATAGATATATCAGCAATCTGACGTGCGACCGCGTTTTTAATTTTCGGTGGTACTCTGTTGAGCAATGCATCGATACCGAGCTTCTCAGTAGCCGCAGTCACGCCGCCACCGGCTAACAGTGCTAAGTCTGCGATAGCATCCTGACCTTCTGTTCCTGACGCTTCCTGACGCTCACCCTGCTCTTGAACGCCTTGTCCGAACATTAAACCCAATGCTAGAGATGGATTCACCAGTGTGGCGGCTATCTGACCCCCAACCTGACCAACACCTTCAGCAATCTCGGTGGCTAAGTTGACACGATCTTCAGGTACATCTGCAATGTCTTCAGCTTGTGACTGAAGTAACGCACCTTGATCGCGAAACAGGCCAGCTATGTTCACCAGTTCATTGAATTCAGAAAGCAGTTCAGGTGTCTCTTCAGTTTGGAATATGAAACTCTCAGCACCTTCAGGGAGTACATTGAGTAATGCTCGGCCCGTAAGACGACTACCGGCTTCAATGGTACGACCGACACCCTCGACACCCATACCGATACCACGTACTAAACCCGCAGGTACAGATCTGAAAATGTCTTCAGCAACCTGCATAGCGTCGATGTCATCTTGAGCGATAGTGGCGTTGGTGAAATCAGTTAAGAATTGAGAAGTGTTCGGTGAGCGCTGAGACATTGTACTAAAGTCAATGTTACTCAATTTGAGATTACTTTCGACAGACTTAGGGTCTGTCTCGACCGCGCCGCGTGGAACACCGGATACGCGACTCAGTTGTTGTGCTTTAGCGAATGAGTCAGCATCAACTTGAAGTGCTTGACTCATTGTGGATGTGGCGTGGGTGCTTAGTGAATATTCTTCTGTCTCCTGTCCTACATCAGGGGTAGGGTCTAAGTCAGTGGGACCGAATGCACCTAAGTCAACATTGTCTAGGTTAAGAGTCCCATTACTCATTATTCACTCGCTTGTCTGTATGCTTTTATAATGTTATCAGATGTAACAGGTAGATCGTTGTCACGTAAGAACCTGCTTATCGTCGGTACATGTTCAGACGGTACGTCTAACACATCAATCTCAGAATCCCATAATACACCTTCCTCTACAACCTTACGAGTGAAGTCATTAAGCATGCCTGTGTACTCTTGTGACGTAAGAAGTCCACCTTTCTGACCTTCGCGGTATTTCAACTCGTTATCTAACTCACTGTACAGCGTATTCCAAGCCTGCTGTTTACTACGTGATAAGTTGCGATAAGGTTTACCGAACATCTGCGACATCGTGGCTGAGGTCTGTGCAGCTCGTGTACGACCCACCGGATCTTCTTCACGTTCACCATTAGCAGCCTTCACTGCATTAATGAGTTTGATTCGATCACCTGGAGCTAATTCTGTAAAGTGATCTGAAGGTTCCACCCTCGCTAATTCATTCTTAGGTTTCAACAACAGTTCACTCAATTTAGCGTGATTGGTTATAATAGTCTTACCAGACATTATTGTGCGTTTCTGTTTCGGTGATAGTAATTCCCAACTCTCAGGGTTACTTGTAATCCATGATTCAACAGAACGACCGTCAATTAATGCATTCTCAACGTCTTCATAGATAGCACCGCGGCGTTCATCCTGCGCCTTCTTCTTCTGATCCAGTTGCCACATCGTCTCACGACGCACTTTAGAACGTAACTGAGGGTCTTCAATTTTATTAATCTCTTCATTGATTTGACCACGGTCATCTAACCGGTCCACCAGTCCATTCGATATGGTCATAGTCATAGCAGCGTCGGTTGCTTCTTTTTCAGACTTTTCTTTCTTTGCTATGTTGTTTTCAATCTTCTGAAGGTCTGCTGGTTCCAATACATCACCGTACTGATCCAATGCATCTTTACCTTCAGTGGCGCTATTACGTGTCGCCGCATTAATTATCGACGCACTGAATGATGAGTTATACGTTTGCAATTCTTCATTGGTTGCTTCAGCACCGATTCCACGTAGTTCAGCAGAGTCGATGACACTTTGACGACCTAACTGACGTTGTACTTTTAAACGATCAGGCTGATTGTAATATAGTGATGCACTTTCAATGGTGTTCTCGGTTTGAGATTGAATTGTTGCAACTTCCCAAGCCTGTAAACCTTTAGACGCATGACGTTGTATGTCAACATTTGAACGCATTAGTTGAACATCAGTTGCACGGTTATAGGCTGCACGCGCCTCCTCACTCTCTAATGTGTCACCATATGTATCACGAAGTTTGACCAATTCCTGTTGCATCGTACCGGCGGTATCATATGCATTGCGACCCTGTGTATTGAAGTAACCACTATCAGGGTTGAAGAACATATCGTTTTTATCGCGTTCAAACTTAACAGCCGCCTCTTCAGCCGCCGTTGTATTGACACGTTGTTTTGCTTGAGCGACACCGAGGGCCAGATCACGCGCACCTTCAGTGACAGCACCTAAGCCGAAAGTACCTGATGCAACGCTACCGGCACGAGCACCGGGTGTTACCTGACGTGATACCTGTGAACCGGTGTACTGTACGACTTTAGGCATAATTAACCACCTGTATAGGTCAGTGTAGAGTTAGTAGCGACAGGTGTTCCCGTGGTGGTCGTGAATGCTGTTGAGCTGGTGGCTGAACTAGTCGGTGTATACCACTTACCAGCCACCGTACCACCTGCGCTGAGTAGAGACCCTGCAAATGCACGCTGACCTGCTGTCTGAGCTGCACGACCTTGTGCGCGTGTAATATCAGCTTGATCATCAAGTGATGCAGCACGGTCTGCAAAGTTACTACGAATACGTAACGCATCTGCTTCACCGAGTGTCGCTGTATCTTCTTGGAGTGCAAGTGCTGAACCACTCTCGATATCAACACCGGATGCGGCTAACTGAGCACGCTGTGTAGAAGTTAACTGAGCTACCTTCTCACGGTGCTTCATTTCCTCATCTATACCGACATTACGAGTACGAGTGGCTTGGTTTTCCATCTGACGCGCATTGTAACGAGAAACGTCATCTTCAAACTCACCCTGCTGTTTAGCAGCGTACCCTTGCATAACTTGTGACGTGGCGATAGCTGCAATAGCGATGGTAGTCGGTTCACACATTACAACCTTTCCTTATTTTAAACTCATGGAATAGTTCACCATTCACACCGAAAGGTTTAGGTTCTTTTACATTAAAGCCTAACCATTTCAGCCAACGAACACTTATTTTATTTTTAGCATGTACATGGTTAGACAATTCAGGGCACACATCTAACATGGCATTCAATACTTTATGCGAATTCTCAAGAAACTCACGCCGGTGTTTATCGACAAACACGGTACCCAGTAACCACGCGATACCATTGTCAGTTAAAGTACTGTTCTTAACAACACCCATGACAGCAACTATATCACCATTTATGACAGCTACCGATGAGAAGTCCGAAACCCGCACACCCTCAGTTACAGCGGTGATTGGGTCTTTATTGCTTGCAGCACGTACTTCATCAATATCAGCGTCACGCATATTGTCTGCGATGAACTGTAACATATCTTCAGTAGGTTGTTTAAATTCAAGCACTTAGCTTAGGTCCAACTCAGGAATGATTGATGTAATCGCCAAAGGCATTGGGTCACGTTGTTCAATGCGAAGTCCACCCGTCTGTTGCCAGTTTGAATTAATAATCACTTCAGCTTTGATGGATCGCAGCGACATAGCGTTATAATTATCACTGTCGTACCGCGGTTTGATCTCAACCATATCAGGGTATGAACCGTCATCATTACGACCGCCGACCCATCCACCGCGTGAATTCAACGTCTCTAACGTGACACGCCCTATACTGACGCGTCGTGTCTTCAACGTCTCAACCATTGAACTGGTATCGATGTCTAAGGTTTCCATGACCGGTGTATACGCTAAACCTATACTCACTTTACTGTAATCACGGTCTAAAGTTACTTGACCACCTGATACGGTTTTACCTTTGATCACCACGCCATCCGCTACGATTGCAACTTCTGAACCTTCGAGATGTTCTAAATTTGAGAAAGTACTAGCAGGATTACCGTCATAGGATAGTCCTGAATCCACACAAAAAACGTCTTCAGGTTGATCATCAAACCTTGGTTCCATGCGTTCAACATATCGAACTAACTGCCCGTCTATTGGGCGAAGGACTGTTACGTATGTGGCATCACGACCACCTTCACTGACTGTCACAACTGATTCAAATGAACCTGTTGTACTATGCTGATGCCACGCCCATACCTGATGCTCACGTTGATAGGTTAGACCCAGTAACACACCGTCATTGCGTGTGAGCCATACTATCCCATAAGGTTCATCGGCATAGCTCATCTCTTCAATGGTGTAACCTTCTACAAGATGTTGAGCCATGATTGATAGATCGGTCCCTGAGAAGCGGTCATCATTGAAGCTATATCGCAGATCACGAACCTTGTTGCCCTTCTCTTGAACGTACAGAGCTGTGTCATTGACGATCACAGGTCTAGTTGATGAAGCGCCATTATACGACTGAGCACGCACACCGACTGTTGATGGTGTAAGTACTTGATCCTGACCTTCTGTCGTTCTGAATTCCCCACCGGATGTAAGCAATATTAATGAATCTAAGCTGATTAGATGTTTAATCTCGTTCACTAACTGACTGGCAACGGTGAACGTGATTGCGTCATCTGCTTTCGTCGGTGACGATACACGTAATGATCTGAAGTTGTTGGTCTGCGTAGTGAACACGGTCTGAGGTTCATTAAACGTATTAGCAAAAATCTGACGTTGTTGGAAATACGTTACCGTACTGGGACGGTTTCCAGGTGTTATAAATGGGTCACGATCCTGTGGAGGAGCATCACTTGTAATCGGTGCAACATTGTAATCACGGAACTGTATACCATCAACATCCCCGATCCATCCGAACACATTTGAAATAGCAGAGGTATCTTTATAAACCCTGTAATAGTCAGCTTCAGGTACTGCATCCCATCGTAAGCGAACATATGCAGTCTGACTCAATGACTTTGTAGTTATTGACGCTGTGTTAGATTGCAACGATTCTACACCGTTCTCATCAACGGCTGTAACAACATATGAGTATTCTTTGTCATAGTCACCGGCTCCGGCTCCACCAGTACCAATACCGCCATCTGCATAAGCAATACCACCCGATGTATAGGTACCGAACGTAGTGGAATCCACGTCAATAGACATAGTCGTAGGGTCTATAACCGTAACTGTATAAACATTATCATTCAGCTCTGTCATGCCGCCGACACCGGCGATGAACGTATTATCACCGGTCGTATACAGACTGGTACTACCAACTGTTAGTACAGCGGGGTTCGCATTAGTGATAGCAGTTATCCCTGTACCAACAGCAGCTTGATCATCTAATACCGGTGATGGGACTGTCGGTGCATAGTCAATCGTTGTCAGTGTCCAACTATCATCAGCCAATCTTGATAGGTTACGCGGCTCATGATCAGGATGCACAATGGTAATAACATCAGCTGATTGGGTGTAACTCAGCTCACTCAACTGTGTCGAAAGATATGGTGTGAATAATTCGTAACGATTAGGACCGCCGCCATCTAAAATGTAAGCGCCATTCTTTATAAACTGTATTGACTGACGTTCGAAGACCAGAACGTATGTCTGTTCTTCATTGAACTGGAAAGGGATTAATCTGCTACGCCTTGATGAATCTTTAACTTCACCGATGAAACGTGTACCGGGTCTACTGAAGGCGCCACCCTGTGGTTTAATGATGAAGTTCTCACAACGCTTCAGACCTGTCATGTATTTAACCATGTCAGCTCTTGACTGGAGTTCAGGGGTTATCTCACCGCCTGTGAAACTACGTTGTATTGTTTCAGCCATTCGGCCACCGCTCCCATCGAGTGTTGTCTGTACCTTGAGTGGTGATGAACTCACTCTCAGGTACAGCTATGTGACGTTCATTATTATTACTACCGATTGCTGAGTTAAGGTATGTTTCATAAATCTGGTAATTATCGGATCGCAACTGACGACCCATCTCAGCACCGATGATAGGTATTGCAATCTCAGACGCTAATAAATGTGATAACGTCATTCTGAACAGATTGCTGAATAGATTCACATCTGTGATTTTAGCTCGATAATCGATATGTAAACACTGTTGATCAGATACGATGACCTTCATGTCATCAATATTCATCACTTCATATTGAACTTTACGAGTACTACCGAAGGTTTCATCACGGATACCTTCGTAATCAATCATCAGTTTATTGATACGAATGCAATCAATCGGGTACTGATAGACATACCTCCAATTGAAGTTCACTAATGTGGTGAGACTTAATGGCTTCGATTTATGTGCAAACTGCCACGGTGTGTCTTCTAAAAGCTGATCCCTCAGTATTGGATAAAACAGCTTACAATTTTGAGCTTGTAGACTGTTCTCATTCAACGAGTTGATCGTCTTAGCGCGAATATTCGAAAGTGCTATATTGCAAATATCAACTTCTGAAGCCATAAGTCACCCATTCCTAAACTGTTTCTACGGTCGAACTCGCACCGAAATCTGGTTCAGGTGATGTTACAGGTTTAGTAGGCTTCTTGACAGGCTTCTTAGTTGCACTTAATGGTTCCAACCAAGATGGGGTCTTACCTTTTGGGAACGGCTTAACAGTGTTTAACACTTTACGCTTACCCTCAGGGTCATAAAGCTTACCGTCATAAAACCCAATACTTTTAACTTTATATTGTGGCATTTGTTATCCCTCAATGTGGGAATCAGGGACCGTTAAGTCCCTGATTCGTGGTCGATTAACCAGTGAAGTTAGTCTGATTACCAGCAGTGATGCTCGCTGTAATCTTACCAGTCGTCGGTGCAGTACCCGTCACAGTGTAACGTACACCGAGATAACGCTTATTAATGCAGTTCGGTAGAACCTGGATGCACGTCTGCTTACCTGCCACTAAGTTAGCTAGCAAGATAGTTTCAGATACACGCGCATCACCGAGGGCTGCACTATCACCGGTTTCAATGGTGACTTCCAACGACGTAAGATTATCAAAATCTTCAGTCACTTGAATCAAAATCGGTACAGGAGTGCCCTTACCCACATCTTGATTAATCGGTGCGACTGCACCGTATGGTGTACCCGGTACACCTAGGTCAACCACGTTTGTTGAGATTGCTGTAGCAGTGACGGCTTGATCATCACTGAATAACAATTGTTGAGATAAGATCATAATTTTATCCTTCTGTTAGTGGACAAGTGGTATTAAACCACTTGTGCCTCAGTGTTGATCAACGCATCTGTTTCGCGGATTGGGATACCACGGTAAGTCATTACCTCCTTACCTTCGATTTCCATCGGCTTCAGACGAACAAAACTATCACTTGCACCTGCGTTCGTAGCCAAAGCATCCAATGCTTCAAGTACATCGCGGTTACAGTAGATGGCTAGTTTACCACCTGGTACACGTCGAGTTTGCAGTTTGTAGTATGCTTTACGCATGAAGTCGTAAAGCTTCACAGAACCAGCCGCCATATCACTCACGTCGATGTTTGCGACACGAGACACATAGCGCCAATCTTTAACAGCAAGACCTGCGTGCCAAGTGAACTTCTCTTCTTTGGCATAGTACGCTTCACCGTCGCCATCAGTGACACGCTGCTCACCCATGTCTTTACGCTGTACACCGGCTTGAGAACCTTTCGGATACAACATGGAGCATTGGTTATCACCCCATGATACGAACCATATAGACGTGTTATCAGAACCCGTACCACCTGCGTCGATGATCTGACCACCGTTCGGTGCAGACTTGTCATTGAAACGCGGTGCAAAGCCTAAGAACTCTTCAGGATCATCAGCGGTATTACCGTAGAATAGTTTAGTCGCTACTTCCTGCGACATGGCTTCAAGGTAAGACTGTGCTTCACTTAGGCGAATCGCACCTTCATTACCTAAGTCAAGTAGTCGAGTATCAACTGTACTCAAACCTTCTACGAAACCTGTGGTGTCTTCAACCTGTGCGGTCTTAGACTTGGACTGTTGGATACCTTTGTAAAGCTTACCCCATGTTACAGCAGGTAAACCGGTACGGACGGTATGCATGTGGGTTGTACCCTTATTACATTCCATCATGATGGCGTCATCTAACACAGGGTTAACCTGTGCAAGCATTTCGATGATTTTCACCACCTGTCCGTTCGGATCTTCACGACTGTATTTGTCGATTAGATCAATCATTGTATTGCCTAAAACGGCCATAGCAATTTCCTCTTATTATTAAGATTGAGTTGGATAAAGAACATCAACGGCAGTTTTACCGTCGCTTTGTGGAGTACCGCCACCTGGCACATCTTCCTGAGTCTGACGACCCACACGCACCATGAAACGAATCATTTCAGGGTGATTCCCCACTCCAAAATCATCCATCAACTTCGTAAGTTCCGGTGTGCCGAATTTATCCATTGCGCTCTTAGCTGCTGCGATATTTTCATTGAAACTATCACCGCCGAACTCAGAGTCGGTCTTGGACTGTTCAACCCATTCCTTCTTCTGTTGAGTGAATGTATCCAACCGAGCCTGCTCGACCGCTTGGATTTTACCAGCGTAAGCATCGACTAACTTTTGTGACTGTTCTTTACTAAGTCCTGCTTCGTTGAACAAAGGTAATACTTCGTTCATCAGGCCTTGATCAAGCTCCATACCTTCCGGTGCAGTGAATGATTCGACAGTCAGTGGTTCGTCGGACTTATCGCTAACCTCACCTTCTGGATTAGAGCCTTCACCTTCTGGATTAGAGCCTTCACCTTCTGATGTGGATTCGTTAGATTCGTCACCCGTTGTTGTGGATTCATCCACATTATCACCGGTCAGTAACGAATCATTATTAGTGCCAGCATCTGTTTCAGCAGGTGCTACATCAACGTCATCACTCATTTATGTTGTTCCCGTATCATTAAATTATATTCTTCAGGTGCGTACTCTTTTAACATTTGGGTCATCACCAAACCTGCCGCACGCATTCCAGCAGTTCTAGCATGAATGTACGGATCAGGATTAAAAGTGTCAACAAAAGCATTGACACTGTTTAAATACTGATAAATGAATGAACGTGCTTGTGGTGATCTCATCATCTGAATGCAGTTATCTTTATTGATGATTTGTTGATCCATTTACGCTAACCCTGAGTTCTCAAGTAATGTATTAAGAGCGTTACCTTCTTGAACACTCGTTTCTGAAACTGTCTTCGCAGTATCCGCCAACTGTTGACCCTGCTCCGCTGCCGCCGCTCGTGCTGCATTCTGAGCATCCTGTGCATTAGCTGCTTCAACTTCATCATCAGATCGAACGATGCTTGGGTTAATACCCATCGCTTGTGCGAATTCATCCACCGCTTGTGCTGCGTCGATCTTATGACGCGCTTCAGGCCACATACCTGCAAGGTTCGCAGCGAAACCAACAGTGCGCTCAATGGCGCCAACACCTACCATACGTTGTGCTTGCGCCAACACTGATACATATTCGACACGCAACTCTTTGTCTTGTAGCTCAATCGGCGGCGGAGGTAGTACGCCAGCACGTTGAAGGATGTTGAATGTACGGTCTATTAATGGATCAAGTAATTCAGTATGAAGTCGCTCAAGTACTGGACCCAGCATCAGAAGCTTCTCTTCCTGCTTCTCTGCAATCTCACGAGCTGTAACCTGACGACGGTCTGAATTGGCAATCATCAAGAACAAGTCTTCATAGAATGCACGTGACACACGCTGTTCTGATTCGTTATTAATTGCCATCATTGCGTTCAGATCAGGACGGTAATCGTAAATCGGTGACAACTTGTCGGTTGTATTACTTGTCCAGACAATCTCATTCGGTGCTAACCCACCGTTACTAATCTGCTCTCGCATGGTGGACGGACCCTGTAGCGGTGGACTCACTACTTTATCCAACGCTTGATATTTACGCTTCTCACCCAGCTGTAACGCCTTGGTGTCACCCAATGCATCCATACCTGGGCAATCCGTACCGTAGATGTCTTCACCGGTTAGGTTCCAACGCGGTACCATGATTGGGAAATCATCAAAACCTGATCTACGCAGAAAGGCGCCATTCTCATTACGCATTCCACGTGACTGTGCTGAAGGCTTCTCGTAGTAAACAGAACGCACAGACTTCTCGCTGGCTAATGGTGACATCTGGTCACGGTTATCATTAGGTTCAACCGCATGAACAACCTGTATCCATGATTCAGTTTTACCCGTGCGCCAAAGCTCCTGTACATGTTGGCTACAATTCTTCAACCCGAATTCTTTCACCAGTTGAGATACGGTCAACTCATACTCACGGTAGAACGTATCTACCTGATTCTTACCGTTCTGCGCAATGACGTAAGCACCCACTGTATAAGGGACACAATGAATCACGTTTTCAAAATCAGTGAATACACCCATGGCGCCAGTACCGAATACACCCAGTTCAGAATAGATAGCATGTAATGAGTTATAGAGATTCGACTGACTGAACACACGGTACATAGTGGACTGAACATCATGAAGCCATCGCTTCACGGCGGCTGATTCATTCAAGTCAGCATCACCGGTACCCAGTTGAAACCATGGGCGTGCTGGCGACGTAATACCTGACATCATACCTGACGCCAATGTACGAACCGCCATTCGTGATTTGTTATTGAATTGCTTCGTGTTACGTCGATAACCCTTATTACGGTCAGACGTTAGAAAACGACCACGATATGATAGGTGATAGTCTGACAGATCACGGTAAAGACTGATGAACGTTGAACGTTCAGACTTCATCGACTCAAGTCGTTTATTATATTTATCTATTTCAGTCTGATCGTTTGACATTTATAGCTCCTCTTGCCACACGGCTGCGCCCGTCATAACTGCCGCCGGTGTAGCTGTTACAGATGCCGACAGTGTAAGCTGATCATCTGGGAATATTCGTGTTTTAAAATCATTAGAGCTTACAACTCTACCTTGTTGAGTCACCAGGAATGACGCAATGAATCTACCTGAATCGGGTACTAATTCAACAGTGTCAGTTGACACTTCTGCAACCGAATTAGCTTCGTCAATATAATTGAAATTTACATCGCCGTTAAATTCAGCATTAGCAACTAGGCGAAAAAACGCACCTTTATTCCCCTCAGTCCCCATTGATAACATTAATGGAACTATATCAGCCCTATTAATCTTATCACCGAAATGAAACCGATTCCTGATAGTGATGACGTTGGTTTGAGTTGTACCAATATCAGTCGTTACAGATTCAACAGCACGCGGTAATGTGTCTATTACATTATCACCTTCCACGAAACCGGCGGCAGATGCACCGCTCACTATTAGGTCTGTATTGTTACCTAAATTCCTAGCCAGCCAGCCTATTCTGAATGTGGGATTACCTACACTTGGTATTACATTTTTATTAGCATATTCTATTTGATGCACCAATACAGGTCCGCCGTGTATCTCATCTTCAACGTAGAACTGAATATTACCGAAACCCAGATATTGAATAGATATTGAATACACGTTCCCTTTCGTAGGGTCCAACCATTGAACCGTGTTTCGGTTCCACGTTGTTTGAGGTATTAACGTTATCACAGGTTCTACACCGGCTTGCTGTTGCTCCCATGCAGCAACAGCCGTTGTACTTGTAAATGCATAAATGACATTCGGTACAGGTAACAAATCCATAGACGAAACTACATTATTATTCGCTGAGAATAAAAAGTTAGGTACTTGTGTTGTTAAGCTGGCGGCTATTTCTTGTGCATTGTGATTCGTTGTACCTGCCGTTAGTGGTACCGAATACACCACACCGTTAACCGTTACATTTGCGGTCTCGCTACCGGTGGCAGCACTGGATACCGTCAACTCCTGATGCTCTGTTTTACCACCGCGTGAATAAATAATACCGAACGTGTCACCGAGGTATCCAAATGCGAATGCATCTTCTGAGTTTATTAAACCGGCAGCTTGCAAACTGTCGGGTACACCTGTTGAGAATATGGAAGTAAATCTAGCTAAAGCACCTTGACCAGGTTTATATGCTAGTTGTTTTTTTGTATTCAATGATGCCAACCCTAATGGGTCTGTTCCAGTACTCACATTGAATAAACTATCGCCGTTGAATGTAGTTGCACCATTATCGACTATCGTCATCACCTCGTCAGTGAGGCCATATTGAGCTGAGATCTGCATAATCGGTGTAGGTTCGGCTACGGATAACTCACCGAATGCAGTTTTAGGTAGTTCACTTATAGCTGATTGCGTGAACTCTGTCACAATTAGACTACTCGTATTCGTCATCGCCAACGCCCATACATTTGTATCAATGTATGGAAGTTGCAACGGTTCATCTGCTCCACCGAGTGAATGAAACGCATCATTACCTAACGAAGGTCTAAACTCACTGAACACAATACGCACTGTGTCACGCGACGCCTGTAATAACAGCGGGTTCAATCCTTTATTAATCCTGACGTATCGCGTTGTATCCAGTAACACTGCGCCTGTTGACATATCAGCTACCTAGCAGTGTCTTAGCCGCACCGGTGCCGGACGCTGTGTCTGTTACACCGCGGGGACTGGTTAAGATGGTGGATGCAACACCCTGACCACGACGACGGTCGGTCTGTGATGCTTGTGATGCACTGGCGTCTGGTGGCGTCGGCGCTTCAGGTAATTTAGGCGGCGGCGATGGTGCCCGCGGTGAACTCATGCACATTAAATCAGTCCTGTTTGTTATTAGACTTGACAAATTAATTGAGAGTGTATCACACCGCTACATGTCTGCAAGCGGGTCATGTTCTATCTGTTTCACCCGTGCACCTGGTGCTTTATCCAAGTGTCCACGCGGTAACACCCTAGACGGTACTTCTTGCGCAAATGTCAGCGCCAATGCATCAGCCCAGTCGGGCGAATGACCTATACGCTTCTTCATTTCTTTCTTAGGTTCAATCATGATGCGGTCTTTCGCGTCATGTTGGTATTCACGTGCGGTGAGTTCTTGTTCTAATTCAGATTCATCAGGAATTGATCCACCGCGTATGATCCACTGACGCATACGACCCCACATCTCAGAAGCCTTGTTCGCGTATTCCTTCTCATTGTCAGCTTTCCACCCGAAGCCAATATCCACAACGTGATAACCCAACTGACGCAGCCTATCACCGATGGGTCCACCCATTGCACCGACATCGACAAAGATCACGTCCGGCTTATGTCGATCAAACAGCATGGTTAACTTACTCACAACCTTCATTGAATCACGTGAGTTCTCGCCCGGTATTCTGTACGTCTTTTCTGACTTAGCATCCTGTCCACGCCTGAATGAGATAAAACAGTTGTCATCGCCGCCGCGTGCCAGATCAACACCGCAGATTAAAGGATCTGTACCAAGGTAACGACCGGCATTGCGCTTCATTGCATCAAAGCACATATCTGTGCCGATGAACTGCATATCACCTGCACGTGGAAAACGTCCCAACACACGCACCCTGAAGAAGTCGGAGTCCTCACCCCAGTCATTCCGCCATTCTTCAATCAGCGTTTTGTTCGTCATTTTGGCCGTGCGACTGTCTACCTGTCTGGTGTTCCACCGATGCTTCTGTCGTGTGAAACAGTCACGGAATTTACCCGTGTTACGTGTCGGATTACCGAATACGAAGAACATCGGTTCACCATCCGTCAGACCACCTTCCGCAACTTCCCAGATCTTATCGGGCACTGCTGATGCTTCATCGAATAAGTAGAATGGTGTTGAGTTTGCCGCATGCAGTCCAGCGAATGCTTCGCTGTTCTCTTCTCTACAGGTTTGCGCATCCACACGCCATGATTCAGGCCATGACTTGTGATAGAGATTCATGGAGCCTTTACCATTGTTGTACTCGAACCAGTGACCCACGATGCAACGAGACTTCCATTTACCCAACTCACCCCATGTTTTAGTGCGCAGTTGGTCCCCTGTATTCGCAGTAACGATGCCTTTCGAATAAGGTCGTGTGCTCATGATGAACAGAATAATCCATGAACTGATTGCCGATTTACCGATACCGTGACCGGATGCAGTGGCGTCCCTGTATGGGTCTTTAGGTGTCACACCGTCGAATGGATTATTGCGTAGTGATTCACCCCACTGACTGAGGAATTCTATCTGCCATGTATCAGGACCGTCGAAGCCTTCAAGCTCACCGTAGCCCCAGTCAAACGCCCACATTACCCAGCCCAGCGGATCATGATGGAAACGTGCGCATTCATCCGCCAGCACAATATCCATTTGACCAGGTTCGAAGAAGTCATTCTGCGGTGCAATGTGCATAGCCTGATTCAATGGATTCATTAAAAAAAGCTCACGTCATTGGTTGAATCGGTGCCTGAGGCTCCACTGCTGCCCTGCTGCGGACCGTTCTCTGATTCTTGGTGTATTGGTGTAGGTTCAGCGCCTCCTACTCTGTGACGCGCTCTCATGAGTCTATCGCGGATCTCTTTATCACCCTGTACATTGAGGTTCAGCTTATCACTTGCCAATGCATCCACCATGGTATGTTTCGCAATCAGATTCAGTGCTGTATTGCTGGCGGTTATGTTATCGCTCTGCCTCGCAATCAAATGATTATCTACCGCTTCCATGAGTACCCACTCAGCGTCGATGTGCGACGACTCCAGACGCTTTGACGCTATCACCGATAGAACGGTCTGCACGTCTTCACGTTCTGACAATGTATAACCTGATTCCGGCGCATAGCCGCACACAGCAGCCGCACGACGTGCATTAAAGTCTTTGCTGTATTCAATCGCAAAGTTAAAGTGCTTCGCGTGTATATCAATACCGATGAAGTCTTTCACTTCAAACTTGCGACCCATGGTTCGTCCACCCTGTAATGTTTTTGGAAATTGTATCGCCCATTACCCACCGTATCAACCACACAGCGATTGAAATGTCAACTTCTGCTATTATGCAACATGGTACACATGTTTCACGCATTTCACCGCATTTACACCGCTCGCATCACTTGTACAGAGAAGCCGCGAAACACCGTAAATCCTGATTTTACCTATATGCTTTAATCTTAACTTGCTAACCCCCCAAAAAATCCGCTATCTGTACAACCTCCTCTGTAGCCCTTGGGAGACTAAGCAGGACCTATTGTACAGACGTTTTGGCGCAGAATTTCCAAAAACCTCTACAGCCCACGGCTCATGCGGCCTGTAGCTTGTACAGAGAAAGTGTACATTCTCTGTACATATCTGTACAACATTTTTCAGCACATTCGTATACTTTTTAACCAATTGCGACCGTTCGCCGCCATTTCCCGCAACACTGTCACAATCCAGCACATTTGGTACAACAGTCTCACGCATTTCACCGCCATTTCTCGCAACATTTATAAAATGACGCATTTCATCACAAACATGTACAGAGAATGTACAGAAGACATTTTGCGCCTCTGTACATACCTCGATTGGTGTCATTCTTCATTTATACACGAGCCACAACATTATACCGGTGAAAGTAGGCGCATATTGACCAATATTAACTGTAAAAAGTTCTGGACATGTCAAATCAGATGGACGATACTGCACTCATCAAAACAAACAACACAGCGAGAACAGTATGAACACACTATTAACAAAAGCAGCTCAGCAAGCATTCCTGAATCAGAACCGCAATCTAACCCCGCTACAGTTCAAGTGGACATGTCGTGGTAACGGTAGCGTTGCCCTGCTGGACCGTAACGATACTAAGATCACACATGCTACCGGCACAGGTTACGACCGCACTGGTAAATGCCTTGGTGAGTTCCTAATGACTCACTTTCAACCTGAGTTAGACAAGTTGGCTAAGCGCTTCCGCGATGCTTCCATTAAGTCACCGGTCCAGTCAATGAAGGATCACGCCTTCTATGGTCTGTATTGGAAGCGTGAGGCTAAGACGGCTTATGTAGACGGTGCGTGCGGCTTTGGATGTATGCGCCGTATCTTGAACGTCATTGGTTTCGAGATTAACTGTATTAAGGAAATCAATGGGCGCGCTCTTTCCGGTGTGGACATTTACGAGCTGGTACCGGTGAGCGCACACAATAAGAAGTACATGGTTACACCGATTAAATGATATTCACCTACATTATCACGCCGTGTATCTGCACGGCCTTACTTTGCATTATTTCAGTTTAGGATTATTAAAAATGATCAAAGCCCTAACGATACTAGCCATATTAACAACCGCCCACGGCCTCATCGACGCAATAGAGACGATGAACCACGCCACCGATACAAAGACGCAATATATAGCAGGAGTAACACCATGAGTAATAACGTTGAAAATTTTAAAACTGAACTATATGAGCTTTTGAAAAAGTACAATGCCATATTGCATTTTGATTGTGATGAATGTAGCGATTTACACGGTGTGTATGGTGAGAAAATGACTGTAGAAATTAAAGGCGTTGATCATACCTTAAATCATGGTATGGAATTAGACGCTCATGACGTTTTAAAAAGTATTAAGGAATAACACCATGAAAAAGTACACACAAGAAGAATTGAACAACGTCCTACAGAATCATGTTAAGTGGTTGAACAACGTTGAAGTCGGTGAGCGTGCAGACCTACGCGATGCAGACCTAAGCGATGCAGACCTAAGCGATGCAGACCTACGCGATGCAAACCTACGCGATGCAAACCTAAGCGGTGCAGACCTAAGCGGTGCAAACCTAAGCGGTGCAAACCTAAGCGGTGCAAACCTAAGCGGTGCAAACCTAAGCGGTGCAAACCTGCGTCGTACAGACCTAAGCGGTGCAGACCTAAGCGGTGCAAACCTAAGCGGTGCAAACCTGATCGGTGTAGTGGGTAATATGTGTCATATTAAGAGCCTGCAACTTGAAATGTGGTCTATCACATACACAGATAAAGTTCTGCAAATTGGCTGCCAACGACACAGCATTGAAGAATGGAAGCAGTTTAGCGATAAGGCTATTAACTTAATGGATGATGATGCGCTTGATTGGTGGATGAAGTGGAAGGACTACATCTTCAAAACCATTGAACTATCACCATGTAAACCGACGAAGGTTTAACCCAGTCAAGCCCTTAACAGGGCTGAGGTTCCCTAACTTAAAGTATTGGAATTTATGAATAACCACGAACCCGTCGAATTAACAATCGACTTAATAAAGAACGAACATCAGAGTGTTGCTACATTTGCCAAGAAGATGAACGCCAGTCGCCAGACCGTGTACAACTGGATAGATGCTGGCGCTCATTGGTGGCGCGGTGACATATGGCTACCACAGAAACGAGGTGAGTTATGAAACAAATACAAGTGAACAGGCTAACAGACGTAGAATTAAATCAGGCTATGATTTGGCTTTATCCGCCTAGTGCTATTGATATGTACGCGGTGGGTCGATATAAGCTGGAATACCTGTCGGACTGGAATCTAACAATGCCCCTAGCTAAGGCGGCCAATTTACAGATACAGTTTCATTCCCCGACAATGGTGAATGATTGGATGCTTGGTTTTGAGTCAACCAACAAAAACCCACTCCGCGCCATCTGTGAGGTTTTGGTGATGATTAAGTTGGAGGGGATGAAATGACAGATCAATGTAAGCATTGCGCATATCATGGAGATTTTGCTGCATGTAAAGTGGTCGAGTGCTTCCAGCACGAAAACTGGTATGCGCGACAAA
>Ga0070726_10000763_pt1 | contig 36568 bp, 34 predicted proteins | sample tdAd471_FD_67275 | JGI IMG/M metagenome (GOLD analysis project Ga0070726, IMG submission 67275) | Marine sediment microbial communities from the Atlantic coast under amendment with organic carbon and nitrate - tdAd47.1 | ecosystem: Environmental > Aquatic > Marine > Coastal > Sediment | place...
CTGAGTGCAGTCGAAGGGTCGGACAAGGGGGATGGGATGCTGAAACAAGTTCAGTATGACGGTCATTCCAAACTTGATTCGGAATCTCATCAAGGAGTGTATCCTCTGGAACTGAACACCATGCCCGGTTGGGCAGGAAGTTCCCAATACTTTAATAGATATATGGATCCACGGAATGATGACGCTATTTTCTCTCCCGAAGCCATCAACTATTGGCAAGATGTGGACTTGTATATAGGCGGTAGCGAACACGCTACGGGCCACCTGTTGTATTCCCGTTTTTGGCAGAAGTTTATGTTTGATATGGGCTATGTGCCCAAAGACGAATTTGCCCAAAAATTGATCAACCAAGGGATGATTACGGGGACGAGTGCTTTTGTATATAGATGGAATCAAAAGTATTCTGATGAAACCATATTTATATCAAAAGGAATTATTGACAAGGCAGTTAAGGATAAAGGTTTTCTAGATGATTATTCCAATGAAATCCTAGAAATTTTGAAGCCGCTAGAAAGTAAACCGGGCGGTAGACATATTGGAGAAACTAAATGGAAGCATTTTGATAGTATCCACGCAGATGTTTCTTTGGTCAATGCATCGGATGAATTGGATGTGGAAGCCTTCAAACAATGGCAACCAGAATATAAGGATGCCGAGTTCATTCTTGAAGATGGAAAATATATTGTAGGCCGCGAAGTCGAAAAAATGTCCAAATCCAAATACAATGTGGTGAATCCCGATGCCATTTGTGGGGAATACGGAGCAGATTCGTTGCGTTTGTACGAAATGTTCTTGGGTCCCTTAGAGCAATCCAAGCCTTGGAACACAGCGGGTATCACCGGAGTGCATTCCTTTTTAAAGAAACTTTGGAAACTCTATTCCCCCTTTTTCGATTCGGACGCTGAGCGCAGTCGAAGCGTCACTGACGCGAAACCTACCGCCGAAAACCTAAAAACCTTGCACAAGACCATCAAAAAAGTGGAAGAGGATATCGAGAACTTTTCGTTCAACACTTCCGTATCCACTTTTATGATTTGTGTTAATGAACTGACGGCTCAAAAATGCACTAGCAAAGCTATTTTGGAACCCTTGGCCATTTTGGTTTCACCTTACGCACCTCACATTGCCGAGGAACTTTGGGAGCGTTTGGGCCATACAGGTTCCATTGCCGAAGCACCATTCCCCAAGTTTGAGGAAAAACATTTGATGGAGAGCAGCAAGGAATATCCCATATCCTTTAATGGTAAAATGCGTTTTACATTGGAGTTGCCATTGGATATGGGCAAAGATGAAATTGAAGCTGCTGTTTTGGCCCACGAAAAAACACAGGCTCAGTTGGATGGTAGAGTACCTAAAAAGGTAATTGTGGTACCAGGAAAGATTGTGAATATTGTGGGATAACAGCAATATCTAGTTTACCGTCATTCCGAACTAGTTTCGGAATCTCATCAGGTTGATAACCGGTTTAATGGGAATCTGAATCCTACCTTTGCCGAGAGGCAAGCAAGTTAAGATTGACGAATGCCTAGTTTTACGATAAAATCAATAACAATATTATAGAAATACCCCTAAAAAGCATGCCGACAGGTATGCTTTTTTATTTTATAAAATTTTAACCCCTAAAAAATAAGGGGTTAAAAACTAAAAACAATAAAAAAATATATTTGTACCCACTAAAATTAGGGTATATATGTTAAAAAACACATATTTTGACCTTTCACCCCTACTTTTTGCCGATTATTTGTGTTGTAATCTAATTTTTTTATTCAACTTTGACCCATCAACCATTAAAAACAACAATATGACTGTTGGGATACCTAAAGAAATCAAAAACAACGAAAGCCGGGTGGGCATGACGCCAGCCGGGGTATTTGAATTAGTAAAGAACAACCACACCGTATATGTGCAGTCCGGCGCAGGTGAGGGAAGCGGATTTTTTAATCAGGATTACCAACAGGCGGGAGCCACTATTTTAGATACTATCGGTCAGGTGTACGCCATGAGCGATATGATTGTAAAGGTCAAGGAGCCCATTGCTGAAGAGTATAATTTAATCCAAGAAGGACAAATCGTCTTTACGTATTTTCACTTTGCATCTAGCGAAGCTTTGACCAAAGCTATGATCAAGAGCAAAGCCATTTGTATTGCATACGAAACCGTAGAGGATGAAGATGGAACATTGCCATTGCTTACTCCCATGTCCGAAGTTGCCGGTAGAATGGCCATTCAGCAAGGAGCTAAATATCTGGAGAAGCCGGTAAAAGGCAAAGGAGTGCTTTTGGGGGGAGTTCCTGGCGTGTCCCCGGGTCGTGTTTTGGTTCTTGGAGCAGGTACCGTAGGTATTCAGGCTGCTAAAATGGCAGCAGGTTTGGGTGCGCAAGTAACCATTTTGGATGTAAACATGAAACGACTGAGATATGTGAACGATATTATGCCAAGCCATGTGGTGACCGGTTTTTCGAACGAGTTCAATATCAGAAATCATATCAAAACAAACGATTTAATAATCGGTGGTGTTCTTTTAAAAGGAGCAAAAGCCCCTAATTTGATCACTAGGGATATGCTAAAGGACATGCATCCGGGAACCGTTATAGTTGATGTAGCGGTAGACCAAGGAGGATGCGTGGAAACCACCAAGCCAACGACCCATGAGGACCCCATTTATATTATTGACGATGTGGTTCATTACTGTGTAGCCAATATGCCAGGGGCGGTGCCTTATACTTCTACTGTTGCCTTGACGAATGTAACACTGCCCTATGTGCTAAAATTGGCTAATTTGGGATGGCGTAGTGCCTGTAAGTTGGATAGATCCTTAGAAAAAGGATTAAATGTAGTTGAAGGTGAGATAGTTTATAAAGAAATTGCCGAAACCTTTCAGTTAGAACCCGTGTTGGTATAGAAAACTAACATTTTGACAGTAAAACAGCCCTGCCATTATTTGGCGGGGTTTTTGCTTTTATGTGGTATATTTATATTCAATTAAAAGAGATAAGGCTATGATGACATATTATATATTGATTGGTGGAATTGCCCTGGTCAGCTGGCTGGTAAGCAGTCGATTAAAAAGTAAGTTCAAAAAATATTCAAAGGTGCATTTGCGAAATGGCATGAGCGGTGCAGAAATTGCCCAGAAAATGTTGGATGACCATGGTATTCGCGATGTAAAGGTGATTTCAACCCCTGGAATGCTAACGGATCACTATAACCCCAAAAACAAAACCGTTAACCTTAGTGAGAGTGTGTACAACCAGCGCAATGCTTCGGCGGCTGCGGTGGCAGCACACGAATGTGGACATGCCGTACAGCATGCACAAGCTTATGAATGGTTGACGATGCGTTCCAAATTGGTTCCCGTTGTTAGCGTAACCTCTGGAATGTCGACTTGGGTGGTGTTCGGTGGTATTATGTTGATGGCGGCAACTGGAGTTGCTGGAGGTTTAGGGTTTTATATTGCCGTGGCCGGATTGATTATGATGGGTTTTGCTACCTTGTTCAGTTTTGTGACCCTTCCTGTGGAATATGATGCCAGTAAAAGGGCATTGGTGTGGCTAAAACAGAAAAACATGGTGACCCAAGAAGAGTACTCAGGAGCAGAAGACGCGCTTAAATGGGCGGCAAGAACCTATTTGGTGGCAGCATTGGGTGCTTTGGCCTCTTTGTTGTACTGGGCCGTTCAGGTCTTTGGTGGCAGGGATTAAACGATTGATTTATACTCAGTATTAGCAATACAAAAGGGGCCGACTGGCCCCTTTTTATTTTATATGAGTTGGAAAGTCGTCATTCTGAACCTCCCTGCCGGAATGCAGGTTAATTTCAGAATCTCGTCAAACTGATAAAAATATCACGATGAGAACCTGAAACAAGTTCAGGTTGACTAAAATCTGCCACTTTTTGGTTATTGTGATTGGATTTATTTAATCAATCCATTCTGCTACTTGGTTGTCGATCATTTGAAGCCCCACACCTTCGGTACCTGTAACTTCTATCATGTCCAAGATATCCCTAACGGTGTTCTCCTCTTCAATTTGTTCCATTACGAACCAATCCAAGAATTTCTCTGTGGCAAAATCTCCTATGTCTCGTGATTTTTTCACAATGTTATGAATCGACTTTGTCACTTTTACTTCGTGCTCCAAGGTAGATTCAAATACATCCACTATGGAAGAATAGTCGTGATTGATATCGGTTACCTCGGGAGAAATCGGATTTCCGCCCGTATCCACCAAAAAGTTAAAAATCTTCATCATGTGCTCTCGCTCTTCTTCGGCCTGTTTAAAGAAAAACTTGGCGCTGGTAAAAAAGCCGTTCTGTTCGCACCATGAAGCCATGGCCAAATAGGTGGCAGAAGCATGGGCTTCCATTTTTATTTGTCCGTTGAGCATATCCATGGATTCCACTTTTATGCTCATACTTTGTCTTGCTATATCTTTCATAGTATAAATGTCTTATGTGATTGTTTTCTAAAGTTACAGAAATTTATCTGTATGGTCTAGTTTGGCTCCTTATTTAAAAACCAACTAAGACTGGATTAAAATAAATATTCTAGTAGGCTTGAAGCTCTTTTTTTGCAGACAGACCAATTTCTACAAAACCATACCCTATTAAGTTTTTCAAATCTAAAATTTCCAAAGTGTTTAGAACGAAGAGATGCTCCTTGTTACAAAGCATAAGGACTTCAAATCCGTGGGCATTCAAATCACTGTCAAAATGGTCTTCAATGGTAATGTTCATCACTTTATGACGAAGTGCAAGTAGCTGGCAGAGGGACATACGCACTATTTTTTGACCGAAATCAATGTAAAAACAACGCTCGTCCGCAGCTTGGTAAAGGGTGTAATATGTGGATTGAAATATTACATTCATAGGTACAAATGTAATGTTTATTTAGATTCAATACAAATATCAAATACGTATTTGTCGATCAATTTGCTGATCTAGGGAGATAAAGGTTTCTGTGCGGGAAACCCCATCTATTTGCTGTATTTTTTTGTTGAGTACTTGCATCAGGTGTTCATTGTCCCTGCACAATACTTTGATTAGTATGGACCAGTTGCCCGTGGTGTAGTGGCATTCCAATACTTCTGGAATTTCTTCCAATTGTTTTACGGCCCTTGGGTTGGTCATTGCCTTATCTAAATAAATACCAATATAGGCCATCGTGGAATAACCCAAAACTTTGGGGTTGATGATAAACTTGGAACCTGCCAAAAGACCTGAACTTTCCAGCTTACGAAGACGTTGGTGTATGGCGGCCCCGGAAATCCCAATGTTTCTTGCAATTTCGAGGATGGGTTTTCTTGCATCCTCCATCAGGTATCTTAGGATTTTCTTGTCAATACCGTCGATTTTCACCGAATTGTTATTGTTTTTCACAATATGGATTTTGATTTGAAGCTAAATATATTGAAAATATTATAGCATCTAGCTGGCAACGGAATCTGGATTGTACCCTAAGTATGGAACCTGGTACTCATTAAATTGTATGCCATGTGATTTCAATTCGTTTAGGATAGGTTTGTACACTTCCTTGTTCAATGGAATTTGTACTCCAGGTGTTGTGACTTTTCCATTTAGAATGAGCAGGGTGGCAATGGCAACAGGCAATCCAACTGTCTTTGACATTGCCGTATAGGCCCTATTTTCGCCAATGACGACCATATTGGCATCGATTTGTTTCTTTTCCCCATTCAGTAGATATCCAAATTTATGATACATGACTATCATATCTTTCTCATCCTCTTTTAACGTCCAGCTGTCTTGTAGAATATGTTGAAGCATCTGTGCCGGCGAAGCATTTTTCAAGGGTATTTTCTTGTCAGGATTAAAGATGTCCAGTTCCAGCAATTTGCCCCACCTGATATCATCTTGATCAATTCTAAGGTAATGTCTCATTTTTAATTCCACGGAATCGGTGGGTGAGTAGGGAAGAAAAAGATTAACAAATTCCCGGTAGGACATCCCTTCTGAATTTTCAATGGTGTAGCTGTCGTCCGTCATCCCGAGAATGACGAACATTTGCCATGCCTTGGAAAAACCGACTCTTCGCATCGTTCCTCTAAATAGTGTCAAAGCATCCTGTAGGCCATAAGCTTCACGGTATTTTAAGGAATCCCGGTTGGCATAGGCCTCAAAAGTACCATGGCCTTCTATATTCATAAACTCGGTTCTTCTAAAAAGTTTTTGGTAAGGAATGTATTTGTAGGTTCCTTCCTGTATAAACTTAGCCGCCCCTCCTTGTCCTGCCAGCACTACATTTCTGGGGTTCCATGTAAACTTATAGTTCCACAGATTGGTATCGCTGACGGGAGCCACCAAACCTCCGGTAAAAGATTCAAACAGCAACATTTTACCGCCCGCATCACGGATTCGGTCAATTACTTCCATGGCGCTCATATGGTCAATTCCCGGGTCTAGGCCAATTTCATTCATAAAAACAAGCCCTTTTTCTTTTGCGACTGCATCCAGTTCCTTCAATTCATCGCAGACATACGAGGCGGTGATGAAATGCTTTTCAAACTCAATACAATCATGGGCTACATTGATGTGCAAACGTGCAGGTAACATAGAAACCACGATGGAGGCTTCGGAAACAGCTTTTTTTCTTTCAGCTTCGTTAAAGATGTCTAAGGAGAACACGGTACAATTTGGGTGTTGGGTAAATTTATCGGGAATATTCTCTGGATGGATATCACCAATCTTGAGATGAATGTTTTCTTCGTTTGATCTTTCAAGAAAATAATCTATAAGGTATGAGGTTGATTTACCTGCTCCAACAACTAAAATAGTACGGACCATGTGTTTTGTTTACTTTTGAATTGAACGGTCACTAAGGTATTAAAATGTTATATTTTTAAAAAAATAGTAAGTAAAAGTTATGAACAGAACAATTTTGTTGGTTGGAATAGTTATGGGCATGTTGGCCATTATGCTTGGTGCTTTTGGGGCGCATGGATTGGAGAAATTAGTGGATGCAGATGCTGTTGCCACCTTTGAAACAGGCGTAAGATATCAGATGTACCATGCCCTGTTTCTACTTTTTCTGGGAATATGGACTGGGGTAGCTGATAAGATTAAAAAGACCGTTTTTCGGCTTGTGATTTTTGGTGTGATTTTGTTTTCTTTTTCAATTTACTTGCTGGCATTAAACAGTTTAACCGATTTTGATTTTAAAATCATCGGTTTTTTAACACCCATCGGGGGTGTTTTGTTAATCGCTGGATGGATTTATTTGGGATATCACATTTTATCCCAAAAAGTGACCAATTAAGCAAGTTTTAAAAGGGCTAAAACTGAATATTTTCTAGTTTTGCAGTAACATAAAAACAAAACCATGAAGAATTCTGCGTCAGTTACGAAAACGATTTCGTTAACACCGTACGGGATAAATCACAACAACATCAACTACCAACTTTCCCCTGATGAGCTTCACCACATTACCATTGAAAAAAATATGGGCAAGGAATCGGCATCGGGTGCTTTGGCCGTGAACACCGGGGAGTTTACGGGAAGGTCCCCCAAGGACCGTTTTATTGTCAAGGACGACATTACCGCCGATAAGGTCTGGTGGGGCAACATCAATATCCCTTTCGATAGCGACAAGTTCGATACGCTCTACGATAAAGTAATCGCATACCTGAACGACAAGGAGCTTTATGTGAGGGACTCCTATGCTTGTGCCGATCCAGAATATAAACTGAACATTCGGCTGATCAATGAGTATCCCTGGTCGAATATGTTTGCCTACAATATGTTCCTTCGTCCCACCATGGAGGAACTGCAGAACTTTGAACCAGACTGGACCGTTGTCAATGCACCAGGATTTAAGGCCGACCCAAAGGTTGACGGAACGCGTCAACATAATTTTGCCATCCTTAATTTTAGCAAAAAAATAGCTTTGATCGGTGGTACAGGATACACTGGAGAGATAAAAAAAGGAATTTTTTCAGCGTTGAACTTTATTCTTCCTGTAGATAAGAACACCTTGCCCATGCACTGTTCTGCCAATGTGGGAGAAGAAGGTGATACGGCTATCTTCTTTGGACTATCTGGGACAGGAAAAACTACATTATCCACAGACCCCGACAGAAAACTTATTGGGGACGATGAGCATGGCTGGACTTCCAAGAATACCGTTTTCAATTTTGAAGGTGGTTGCTACGCCAAGGTAATTGACCTTTCCGAGGAAAAGGAACCAGAAATATATGGTGCCATAAAAAAAGGGGCAATTCTGGAAAATGTAATCATGAATGAGAATGGAGTGGTGGATTTTGAGGATACTACCATTACCCAGAATACTAGGGTGAGTTATCCTATCTATCATATTGATAATATCCAGCAGCCATCAATAGGGAAAAACGTAAAGAACATTTTCTTCCTTACTGCGGATGCCTTTGGGGTATTGCCTCCTATATCCAAGTTGACACCATCACAAGCAGCATACCACTTTATATCGGGCTATACGGCCAAGGTGGCAGGTACGGAAGCTGGGGTTGTGGAGCCTCAGCCATCGTTCTCGGCCTGTTTTGGAGCTCCCTTTATGCCTTTGCACCCGGCCAAATATGCGGAGATGCTGAGCAAAAAAATGAAGAAGTCCGGTGTGGACGTTTGGTTGGTGAACACGGGATGGACCGGAGGACCTTATGGGGTGGGCACCCGAATGAAGTTAAAGTATACAAGAGCGATGATCCGTGCCGCGCTCAGCGGTGAGCTAGGTCTCTACAATTACGAAAAATACCATATCCATTCCGTCTTCGGAGTGGCACAGCCAAGGGAGTGTCCAGGTGTTCCCACTAAGGTATTGAGTCCAAGGGCCACTTGGAACGATGACGAGGCCTATTACAAAACGGCTTTTAAGCTCACCAATGCATTTAGGGAGAATTTTAAAAAGTTTGAGGAGTACGCCAGTGAGGAAATCCGAAGAGGAGGACCCCAACGCTATGCTTTTTAAAAAAAGAACGCCCTCGGCATTGACCGAGGGCGTTTTACTTTGTAACCAGTTCGTTTTTTATTTGTTAACGCTGGTAATATATTTCTGTAATGCCATGGTCATCGATGGAGTTTCGGGCGTTGGAGCCTGAATATCTATCCGAAGTCCGGCAGTTGTAGCTGCTTTAACCGTACTGTTGCCAAAAACAGCGATTCTTGTTTCCTTTTGTTCAAAATCGGGAAAGTTTTTCATCAGGGATTCAATTCCTGAAGGGCTGAAAAACACCAAAATGTCGTAATACACATTTCTAAGGTCCGAAAGGTCGCTGATTACCGTTTTGTAGAAAATTCCACGCGTCCAATTCACCCCTACCTCGTCCAATAGTTCTGGGACAACAGGTTTTAACGAATCTGAGGACGGTAACAAGAACTTTTCATCCTTGTACTTCTTGATCAAGGGAATTAACTCGTTAAAAGTTCGTTTCCCAACATAAATCTTTCTTTTTCTGTACACCACATATTTCTGCAGATAGTAGGCTACCGCCTCTGACTGACAAAAATATTTCATTGAATCCGGAACTTTAAAGCGCATTTCTTCGGCAATCCTAAAAAAGTGATCTACAGAGTTTCTGCTGGTCAGGATAATTGCCGTAAAGTTGTTCAAGTCGATTTTCTGTTGTCTCACATTTTTGGCTTCTACGCCTTCAACGTGGATGAAAGGAACAAAATCAACCTTAACTTTCTCTTTTTCAATTAATCGTGAATAAGGTGAGTTTTCGACTTTGGGTTCTGGCTGGGAAACCAAAATTGTTTTTACTTTCATAAGTTTTCAACCTTTAAAATAGCTTCCAATTAACACCAAGGGCGCAATTTCGAGTGTGCAAAGGTACAAAATAAAATACACAAAATAAGGGAACAGTGCTTTTTGATGGTTCTTCAACACCTTGGTGATACCAATACCATTTATTAGGAAAATCAATGATAGCGCTACATATATAATTGTTTTTGAGTTTGTTGTAATGTATATCAATAAAATATTGGCAACTGCAATAACTATGCTGCTATAATTGAGATATGAAATTTTACTGAAAATGAGGCTGCCCATTAGACTTAGGTTGTTAAAAACAAATCCCGTAAACATTTGAAGTAGGAATTTGACCAGCTCAAACAAGGCTAAAAAGCCTAAAATTATAATATAGTTTGTAATGGTTTTTTCAAAAGGAAATAAATCAAAGGTTTGTAGTACCAAGAAAATAAACAACGACAGGTTTATAATTTGAAAGAGGGTAAGCAGGAGGTGGAACCAATGGGAAAACTGCCCTTTTTTATTGTGCAGCAGAATGTACTTATCGTTAAAAGGGAGAATGATAAAGTTCAGAAACTTTTTGTGAAACAGATACTTGCCAAGGGCCAAGACAACCAGGCCCACAAACAATGTTAGGGTCATCCAATCCATAGAAACGATTGTTTTTTCAATGGGTTCCATTATTCAATTTTGATGGGTTTGCCATTAAGCCCCGGAGGCAGGTTGTTTTCCGTAATTCCAATTCTAAAATACGACGGATTTTCCATAGTGGATATGGGTAGCTCAAAGGTATAATTTATGGTGTCTTTTGATTTTAATAAAGACCTTTGCGGTTCGGTAGGATTAACCTTTAAAGAGCGCATTTGCTTTACTTGCTTGTGCTTATTGGAGTATGAGATGGTATACTTTAATTGTTCCAAAGGCACATCGAACGGATATGGATTGTAAACTTTCAGGGAATATTTGATACCTCTTTCAGGTTTTTCCACAATACATTCCAGTTTCCGGTACGGTTGAAAATCTTCTATATAATTTCCATAGGAAAAGGAACTATCCGGATGCATGTATCGCACATCGCCGCTCTTCCTATATTTGGAAACGTACAACACCTTTTTCCCGCGCACTCGTTCTTCGGAATCGTCAATGGAATATTGATTCTTCCGATACATATAGTTGTTCAGGGAAATAGCGGTAATACCCGAATAAAATTCATACATCGAAGAGCGCCTATAAGAGTTTTCAAAAATAATGGGTATCCCACCGGACTTTGATTTAAGGTCATTCACCCATTCCTTGTTGCCATGGGTTTCATATAGCATAGGGAACAATGGCTTATATACCATCCATGCCCTTGCATACATTAAAAGTACCAAGCTCACCATACCGATTCGATACATCCAGCGTCTACTTTTTGCATTTTGCAATAAATGGTTGAACGCTATTACGGCCAACGGAATTGAAATTACTATGGCCCATTGCGCTTGTACCCTACGGTTAAAACTGGAGATGAAAAAGAAAATTAATACTCCATAAACCAAATAAACCAATGCTTTGGAAAACTTGTCCGTAACCCTAAACTTGAAAAATGCCCCATATACCCAATAAAACAGAAGACCAATGATCACAATAATGTTCAAGAAAAAGCCCAAGGTAAACTCGCTAAAAGAATAGGCTTGATTGGGACGCTCATATAAATGGAATGTGATGGAAACAAAATCGTTTTGATAGAGCCATACAAAATGTGGGATGTAGATAATCAGGGCCAATATCACCGCCAACCAAGCTTTTTTGTTGAAAATAAGTTTGTAGTTGGATATGAACACGAACAAAATCACTAAAACAGCGTGGTATTTGCTGTACATAAGAGCGGCCATCACCAATCCCAAACCAATTGTTGTGATGATACCCTCCTCCTTCAAAAAGCGTTTGTAAAGCCATAGGAACAAAGCCGTAAAAAACAATAGAGAGGTATCGGGCAGGGTCAAAAACCCGTAGGCGTTCATCAAGGTAAAAGAGAACACCAATAGGAAGAAATGAACTACATAATCCTTTTTCTTTGGGTTGTCCACTAATAGCCACAACAAGATATAGGTGCCAGCAGACAGCAAACAACTCATAAATCTTACCCCGAGTTCACCATCAAAGAGAAAACCACTGATTTTGATCAAAAAAGCAACCATGGATGGATGGTCAAAATATCCCCATGCCATATCTTGTGCATAATACCAGTAGTAAGCTTCATCGTAGATTAGCTCGGTGATAGATGCCTGTACAAGGTTGAGTGCAAAAATAACCGCTAAGAGAATAAAAAAAAGCCTGGGAAACTTTTGAGCCATCAAAATGAGATTTTAAAAGCGCAAAGTTACAAATATTGGGCTAGTCACAATTTAGCTTGTCAAAGCAGACTTGCATAGGCAAGATAGAAAACCGTATTTTTGACATTCTAATCTAGCGCGAATGGCAGACGGCTTAGTCATTATACCCACATTCAATGAAATTGAAAATATCGAGGCCATAGTTAAAACGGTTTTCGACCTAAAAAAGGATTTCCATGTGCTCGTGGTAGATGATAATTCCCCTGATGGTACCGCAGATTGCGTAATAAAGCTACAAAAGGAATTTCCCGAAAGGCTTTTTTTGGAGGTCCGCAAGGAAAAATCAGGTTTGGGAACCGCCTATATCCATGGCTTTAAATGGGCCTTGAAGAAGGGTTACGAGTACATTTTTGAGATGGATGCCGATTTTTCGCACCGACCTGCCGACCTTTCCCGTTTGCACCGAGCTTGCTTAAATGGGGCCGACGTTGCAGTTGGATCTCGTTACAAGAAAGGAGTAAATGTGGTCAATTGGCCTTTGTCCAGGATTTTACTTTCTTACGGAGCATCTTTTTATGTAAAGATCATTACGGGAATGAAGGTGCACGATCCCACAGCAGGCTTTGTCTGTTACCATAGAAAGGTTTTGGAAACCATTGATTTGGATAAAGTACGTTTTATAGGGTATGCCTTCCAGATAGAAATGAAGTATAGGGCCTATCTCAAAAAATTCAAGATTGAAGAGGTTTCGATTATTTTTACCGATCGGGTAAGCGGTAAATCAAAAATGAACTCGGCCATTATTCGAGAAGCCATTTTTGGAGTAATCGCCATGAAATTTAGAAGTATATTTTTTAAAAAGAGCTTTTAGTTATGTCAAAAATATTGCTAAAGAATGCCAAAATCGTTAACGAGAACAGCATTTTTGAATCCGATGTGTTGTTGGAAGGCGACTTTATTGCCCGAATCGATGCCGATATCTCCGATGCCAATGCCAAGATCATAGATCTGGAGGGTGACCTATTGTTACCTGGAATTATTGATGATCAGGTACATTTTAGGGAGCCGGGCCTTACCCACAAAGGTACCATTGCTACCGAAAGCAGGGCCGCCATAGCTGGGGGCATCACCACTTTTATGGAACAGCCCAATACCGTCCCGCAGACCACCACGATTAAGAAACTGGAGGAAAAATTTGCCATAGCGGCCAAAGATTCATCAGCAAATTATTCCTTTCTCTTTGGAGGAACCAACGATAATTTGGAAGAATTGAAACGTTTGGACAGGAATGCCTGTTCTGGCGTTAAATTATTCTTGGGCTCTTCCACAGGAAATATGTTGGTGGACGACGAGAAAGTTTTGGAACAGATTTTTAGCAATACCGAAATGGTGATTTCAGTCCATTGCGAGGATGAAGGAACTATCAAGGCCAATATGGCCAAGTATAAAGAAATGTACGGGGACAATATTCCTATTGAAATGCACCCCATCATCCGAAGTGCCGAGGCTTGCTATCTATCTTCATCAAAAGCCATTGCCCTCGCCAAAAAAACAGGGGCAAGATTGCATGTATTCCATGTGTCAACAGGGATTGAAACGGATCTTTTCACCAATAAGATCCCGTTGGAGGAGAAGAAAATTACTGCGGAGGTATGTATCCACCACCTTTGGTTTTCAGATGAAGATTATGCCACAAAGGGAACCCATATAAAATGGAACCCTGCCGTTAAGACCAAAAACGATAGGGAAAAACTGTGGGAAGCCCTTTTGGACGACCGTTTTGATGTAGTGGCCACCGATCACGCACCACACACGCTAGATGAAAAAGACAACCCGTACACCAGTGCGCCTTCAGGAGGGCCATTGGTACAGCATGCTCTTTTGGGCATGCTCCAAAAACACAAGGAAGGTATGATAAGTCTGGAAAAGATGGTTGAGAAAATGTGCCATAACCCCGCCATTTTGTTTGACATTGACCGACGCGGATTTATTCGTGAAGGCTATTATGCAGATTTGGTACAGGTGAACCAGAACGCTAAAAATGAGGTTAAAAAAGCCAATATTTTCTATAAATGCGGTTGGTCTCCCTTTGAAGGTGTTACTTTTGACTCCGAAGTCAAACGAACCTTTGTGAATGGTTTGTTGGCCTATGAAAATGGCATGTTCAGTGCCGAAAAGAATGCAAAAAGGCTCACGTTTAATCGTTAGGGGATGAAGTATATCGTCACATTATTTTTGGGTACAATTTTGTTGGTCTCCTGTGCGGAAAAGGTGGTGGAGGAACCCGAAAACCTGATTCCAAAAGAAAAAATGACGGAGATTCTTCATGATCTTGCTATTTTGAATGCCGCAAAATCCGGAGCTTCAAGAAAGTTCAAAGATTCAGGTATCGATGTTATGGAATTCCTCTATAAAAAATATGATATCGATAGTACTCAGTTTTCCGAAAGTGACTTGTATTATGCCTCAATTCCTTTGGAATATCAATCCATTTACGAGAATGTTGAAAAGCGACTGGGGCGTAAAAAAGATACTTTGGAAGCCATTGGGAAGCGAAGGAACGACAGTGTTAGGCAAGCAAATAAAAAAAGAACTGATTCTTTAAAAGAAGTTAAAATAAAAAAGTTGGAGAAGAAAGAGGCTACTTCTCCTCAATAAACTGTTCCGAACAAAAGGTGATGGCTTCATCCATATCCTCAAAGAAGAAATCGAACTCTGATTTTATTTTTTTACTACTGTAATGTTTTTGGTGATACAGCCCTTGGGCAACCGCTTTGGACAATTTTCTTCTTTTGCCAAAAATGTAACTGCGAACCCAATCCCAGCGCCAAAAACATTCCAATATAAATTTTGAAATTTTTTTGCTCGGTGGGGAAACACCCATTTGGGGAGCAATCTTTTGAAACAGCTTCTCGTAGGTCATATTTTGGTTGACCAAAATAAAACGCTCTGTTTGGATGTTGGAATCCATCAATTTGGTCAATGCGTCAATTACATCGGATATGGTGACAAACCCAGTGCCACCGGGAATAAAATACTTCTTCCCCTTGGATACATAGGTAAAAAAAGTTCCGCTGCCCGATTTCCAAAAGCCGGGTCCAATAACTACTCCGGGATTTACAATAACAATGTTTAGTCCTTCCTGTGAGCCACGCCACACCTCAAGTTCTGCATTGTATTTCGTAATTCCGTAGACATTGGCTTTGGCTTCGTTCCATTCATTTTCCTCGGTTACTTCTTTTTGTTTGATGCTGGGTCCAATTGCCGCAATTGAGCTTACATAGCACAGTTTTTTAATGCCGTATTTTAGAGAAAGGTTCACAATATTGGCCGTACCTTCCACATTGATGCGTTCCAATAGTTTAAAATCCTTGGGATCAAAGGAAATCAAAGCGGCACAATGGTATACGTATTGGACACCATCAAAAAGGCAGTCCAAACCGCCAAGATCGGTAATGTCGGCTTGTACCCAATCAATTTGCTCCACCAAAGCGGACGGATCCTCCGAATAATAGCCAAAAACTTTCCGAACCTTTTCAATGGACGCTTTGGTCCTATAATTGCTCCTGACGGTATTCCCATTGCTGATTAAATGGAAAAGTAAATGGGAACCGACCAGTCCAGTACCTCCTGTAACCAAAATCATAAAGTAAAAGTACCTATTTGTGCCGTAAAAATTGAGTGAAATGCCAACTTCATTTTATATTTGCAGCTATTCCAAAAAACCGATCATGACGAAGAATTTTGTTCAAGAACTGCAATGGAGGGGAATGGTACACGATGTGATGCCGGGAGCCGAGGAACACCTTATAGAAGAAATGCGCGCTGCTTATGTGGGCATAGATCCTACGGCGGACTCTCTTCACATTGGCCATTTGGTGAGTGTAATGATGTTGAGGCACTTTCAGTTGGCCGGGCACAAACCTTATGCTTTGGTGGGAGGTGCAACGGGGATGATCGGTGACCCATCGGGCAAGTCTGCGGAGCGAAATCTTTTGGATGAAAAAACACTTCGCCATAACGAGGATGCCCTAAAAGAACAATTGAGCCGTTTTTTGGATTTTGAAAGTGGTGAGGCCAATGCTGCGGTTTTGGTGAACAACTACGACTGGATGAAGAACTTTTCGTTCTTGGAATTTATTCGCGATGTTGGTAAACACATCACTGTAAATTATATGATGGCGAAAGACTCCGTGAAAAAACGACTTTCTTCTGATGCCAAAGAAGGGATGTCCTTTACCGAGTTTACCTATCAGTTGGTTCAAGGATACGACTTTCTGTACCTCTACCAAAACCACAATTGTAGCCTGCAAATGGGCGGTAGCGATCAGTGGGGAAACATTACTACGGGTACCGAACTTATCCGAAGAATCGCTGGAGGAAAGGGCTTTGCCCTTACCTGCCCTTTGATCACCAAGGCCGACGGAACCAAATTTGGAAAAACCGAAGGCGGCAATGTTTGGCTGGATGCAGAAAGAACATCTCCCTATAAATTTTACCAATATTGGCTGAACACCTCCGATGAGGATGCGGAGAAGTACATCAAAATCTTCACCTTTTTGAGCCAAAGGGAAATTGAGGATTTGGTGGCAGAACATAAAGAAGCACCCCATATGAGAATGCTTCAAAAGAAATTGGCGGAAGAAGTTACCGTAATGGTACATTCCAAGGATGATTTGGACAACGCCATAAAGGCTAGCAACATTTTATTTGGAAAATCTACCTCCGAAGATTTGAAGCAATTGAACGAAAAAACATTTTTGGATATTTTTGATGGGGTACCCCAAGCCACCGTTGCCAAAGATGAGCTTGAGCCTGGTTTGGATATGATCGGTGCATTGGCGGCAAAGACCAACTTTTTAGGCTCCAATGGTGAAGCAAGAAGAGAGCTGAAACAAAACTCCATTTCGGTTAATAAGGAAAAGGTAAAGGAAGATTATCTGATAACAGCATCCGACTTGATCAATGATAAATTTGTGCTGCTCCAACGGGGCAAGAAGAACTATTTTGTTCTCGTAGTGGAATAAATTACAAGAGGGTATCTAAAAAGTAAGGCGATGTCATATTGAGCTTGTCGAAATATTTTTCAACTTACCAATAATCAATATCGGTTTCGACAGGCTCAACCTGACAAGTCAAGTCATAAAGAATTTTTAGACACCCTCTTATTTTTATGTTAGAAATGTAATTCCATACCTACCGCAAATCTCACTTATTTTGGCAAAATCGGGTGGTCCAGCAGGTAAGTTGCCCAATTCTTCGAACATTAATTCCAGTCCTGCCGGAAAAACGCTCAGAATGGTTTTACAATCTTGATCACCTACTACCTTCCATGTGTGCGGAACATTTTTCGGTGCAAAAGCCAAATCACCTGCTTTTAAAATGGTGGTTTCATCACCTACGGTAACTTCGAGCTCCCCTTCCAATACTTTAAAAATTTCGTCCTCGTTCGTGTGCACGTGTGGTGGAATCATGGTTCCTGGCGGATTCACTTCTTCAATCAAAGTAAAAAGCCCATTGGTGTCATCACTGGTCAGTTTAAACGTTTGTTGATCACCAAGTACATTTACTTGCTGTCCTTCACCTTGTCTCACAATTTTAGGATTGAGTGGTTGGTCATTTTTTTCATTCTTGGAAGAAAAATGGGCAAATGCTGGCAACGAAGTAAGTGCTGCTGCGGAGAAGACGCTTCTTTTTAAAAATGCATTTCTATTCATCTTGTGTTTGTTTGGTTACGTAAATAAATTACGCAAAACTTTGACAACTTGATGGTTACATTGTCATAACTGGTTGTGTTTTGTGTGTAACTGGGAGAAAATGATTTGGTTTTAAGTTTAAAGCACCATCAAATTACAGCCTCTAATGTCTGAATCATCAAAACGGCCGAGGACCTCAAAACTTCCATTGGGATGGGTTTTTCCCAAGTCTTGCGTAGCGATAAAGGAGCAGGAATAAATATTGGCAAGGTCGATTACATTGATACCTCCGGTTTTTCTGTTGGGCTGAACCGTTAATGGATCTTCGGTGTCGCGAGTTATTATCTTCATCCAAGGTGGAGTAGTAAAAATCCCATCACCTTTGGAATATCCTTGGGACAAAAGTTCCGTCATTCCATACTCGGAATGAATGGAATCAACGCCCAACCCTTGTTTTAAAATATGGTGCAGTTCTTCCCGAATCAATTCTTTACGACGACCTTTCATGCCTCCAGTTTCCATGACAATGGTGTTTTTTAAGGCAATCGGAAATTGCTCGGAAAGATCCAAAAGCGCAAACGAAACTCCAATCAATAAGGTTTTGGTCTTTTTTTGCTCCAATTCCTGTAGTTTTTGATGGAGCTCTTCCAAATTATGAAGATAAAACCCACTATCGGGATGCTCAGATTTCTGAATGAGACTGTTCACCATATAGATCAAGGAAGAGCCTTTTCGCTCCAGATATGAGGGTAAAAGGGCGAGCACACAAAAGTCTTCAGGCTTACCGTAGAACTGCTTGAATGCCCTTTGAAAACTTTCTTCGTAAAGTGCTATGTCAGGAACAAAGTGTTTACTGGTTATGCTTTGCGTGGTTCCGCTGCTGGTAAATAGGGTATATGCTTCTTTTTGGGTTGAGGTTACCCGGTGTGTCTTAAAAAAGGATATAGGTAAAAAAGGAATTTCAAGGTGGTGTGAAACCTTTTGAGGCGATTTTTTCAGAAGCTCGCAAAATTGTTTGTACACCTTGTTGTTTTTATATTGAAACCTAAAAACATCCAATGCCAAAGCGTTAAAATCCTCCGTATGGGCAATGTTGAAAATCCGATGGGTGTCAAACTCTTTCATTCAGGTTCAAAAGTACCCAAAAATAAAAAGAGGTTATCTAAAAAGTATTGAAATACGTCATTCTGAATTCATTTCAGAATCTCATTATACTGATAAACAAATTACTATGAGAACCTGAAACAAGTTCAGGTTGACGATGATCGACCTTTTAGATAGCTTCTTAAAAAGTGTTGGTTTTTTATTTAACGACCAGTTTTCGTGTCATTGTTTTTTTGCGTTCCGTTACTTGGAGCACATATACACCCGGCACCAATCTAGATATGTCCAAGGTATTCGTACTGATTCTTTTGGTGAGCACAACTTCGCCGAAAACATCATAAACTTTAATGTCTTTGGTTCCATTGGTTTCTGTGGTAATATAAACTTCATTCCCATAAGCGGGGTTAGGGTACATTTTAAAACCCTTGAGCTCTTGTACGGGCTCATTGTTAACTGTAACCAGGTCTTGACCGAAAGAAAATAGAGGTAAAGCCATAAGTAAAACAAAGTAGATTTTCTTCATGTATGCTGATTTGGGGTCTATGTGCAATATAAAAGTAGATAAACAGGGCAGTTTTGACCATTTTATGTTGTGAAAACACTAAAATGGGTTGTAAAGCGTTGATAGCTGTGGTTTGGAAGCGTGAAAATGTGGGTGGCAGAGGTGAACTACTTCACAATAAGCTTTCTAGTGGCCACTTTGTTCTGCTCAAATACCCTAAGAATGTAGACCCCTTTGTCCAATTCGGAAAGGTTGAGTTCTTTTCCCAAAATGGTAGTCTCGAGCACTTTTGTTCCCAAAACATCAAAAACGAGAATTTTTTTAGGTGAATTATGAGTTGTCTCAATAAAGACCTTGCCTTGTGTAACTGGGTTGGGGTACAGCTTAAACCCGTCAATATCCATACTTGATTTGGCGCTTTCCTGAGAAAACCCAAGCGTACAGACAAATAAAAACATGACTAGGTAAAAGTGCTTCATACGTTAATGGTTGCAAACGGTATGCCACAAATATATAAAAATTGCAATGCGAAAGTGGAACCGTTTGACGAATAGGGGGTTACTTTTCGATGAAATGCAAAAAAGAAGCCCCCGACCTATCGGGGGCTTCCATTGTAAAATAGGTGTTAAACCTTAAAAACTTAGACTATAACCTAAAGAAAATGACATCCCTGGATCTCTAAAAGAAAAATTTTGCTTCGTTGCTCCGAAGGATTCATACAAACTTACTCTTTCATCGTTGAGAATGTTATTGGCCTTGATACTGATTTTGGAACGCTGCTCTTTTCCCAAGGTTTTTGAGAAATTGAAGTTTAAACTGTGGAATGGTTGAGTGAATACATCTGGGTTTACACCAAATCCAACCACTTCCAAGGTCTTCCCCTGTACGTTGTAAAAGATTCCCGTTTCCAAGCCCGTTTCTCTGTTGTCGTAGTTCAAGCCTGCATTGATCAAATAGGGAGACTGGCCTTGAAGTTGTCTGCTACCATCAATGGTTTCTCCGTCCCTTGCAAAGATTTGACGAGATTCAAATTCCTGATTTTCGCCTCGTGCCATATCAATTTGCGAATCAATTATGGACAGGTTCAAGTTTACACTCAAATCTTCCAAGTCTTCAGCAATAAACCCGAAGTTTTTTCTGGCTTCCAACTCTACACCGACCACGGTTGCCGAAGGAGAGTTCCTTGGAGTAAACTGGTTGGGAGCTGTAATGTCAAACGCAATAATTTCTATTGGGTCATCAAACTTTTTATAAAAACTGCTAATGGCGAACATCTGGGCCCTATCACCAAATACTTCAAACCTGAAATCAAAATTGTTTATATAGGTAGGCCGAAGATCAAGGTTTCCAAGAAATAGAATTCCTGTCAACAAGTCTGGTATTTGTACTATGGACAGTTCCTTGAAACTTGGTCGGGCTGTTGTTCTTGAATAAGAAAGTCTAAAATTGGTATTTTCCTTGAACTCATAAATTAAGTTGGCGGAAGGGAAGAAATCAAGCACGTCCAAGGTCTTTTCGTTGTCGTAAACCTCGGTTCCCGTATTGTTCTGTCCGGTAAAATATGTGGTAAACTGTTCTGCTCTTAATCCCAATATGGCCCTAAACTTATCGGCGAACTTAAACTCGTTGGATGCATAGAATGCCATTGTGTTTTGCTCGGAATCGAAAGTGTTGGCCGGTTGAAAGTTACCCCTAACAAAGGATCCAGAATTGTTTTCCGTTGTCCAGATGTTCTCATCTGCAAGAATTGCATTTGGGTCTCCATTTAGACTTGCGGTACTAAAATTGAAAAATGCAATGTTGTAATTATATATGCTATAATCTCTTTGTTTATAGCTATAAAGTCCACCGAACTTTAACATCGATTTGTTTCCAAAAAGTTCATAGCTTTTGGAAAAATCAATTTTACCTACGGCATTTACTTCTTCTAGGTCACGCCATAAGCGAGTAGGGAAACCGGCATCTGAACTAATGGTAAAACCATCAGGATTGATGATAAAAGTGGTCAGCCTCACATCCTTGTCCTGAACGCTGGTCAAGGTAGGGGAAAGACTCCATTCGGTTACAAAAGAAGCATCCTCGGATGTATGCTTTCCCGAAAGAAGCAAGTTGGAAACTGAACGCTCAGAATACTCCAAATTATCCTTTACCACATCAATGGCATTTGATATTTCTGTTCTTTGATCGAAAAGGGCTGCCCTGGATTCTCCATTTTGGATGTGCAACAGGTTTAACCGGTACTTGGATTTTCCAGTTTTATATGAAAGTCCGGTCAGTGCAGATGCCAAAACATTGTTGGTTCCAAGATTTCCGCGTTGTCTTCTGTCAAAACGAAGTTCGTAAATCTCGCTTTCAGGACTTTTTTGATAGATTCCATTTTCGAAACCATCATAGAAAGAGGTGGTGTTCTTATAATCCAAAGAAGCGATGAAACCTAATCTGTTTTCGCCGACATTAAATTGATTGCCATAACTGAAACCTAAACTAAAATCTGGCTTTGAGGTCTGTTCTTCGGTCGCCAGAGTTGGATTGAAAGAACGGGTAATACCTTCCAAAATGCTATTATTTTGTGCATCTGAAGGGCTGGGAACATCAGTGTTTGGTGAAATGGGCAATTCCCTTGTGCCATCATCAAAACCTAAGAAGTCGGTGCCACCACTTTCATAGCTCAAGTAGTTATCCTGAAAATGCATACTTGGGTTGTAACCCACGGATGCAGAAAAGGACATTTGTTTTTGTGTTGGAAAATCCTTGGTGACAATGTTCACAACACCACCGGTAAAGTCTGCGGGCAATTCGGCCGCTGCGGATTTCAAAACAATTACGTTTTCCAAAATATTGGTCGGGAAAATGTCCATTTGTACGGTGTTCTTGTCAGGATCCAATCCGGGGATGTCCATTCCATTCAGTATGGATTTAGTGTATCGGTCTCCCAAACCTCTAACATATACGTACTTGCCTTCTTGTACAGAAACCCCTGGAACTCGCTTAATAGCAGAAGCAATATTACTGGCCCCGGTTGATTTTATTGATTCTAGAGACAAACCATCCATCAGGGTAACCGAGTTTTTTTGAAGGTTCAAAACGGAAGCTTCGGTATTCTGTCTTACTGTGGTGGTCAGGACCACTTCATCCAATTGAGAGGCTGCAGGCTCTAAAGTTGCATTTACCTCTACTGTTTTGTTGGCTTCTACAACAACATTTGTTATTTCTTGTGTGGTATAGCCAAGGTAAGAGAAAGTAACGGTATAGGTACCTGGCTCTACGTCCAAAGCATAGGCTCCTTCAAAATCGGAAGTAGCTCCAACGGTGGTTCCTTTTATCAATACATTGGCAAATGGCAGAATATCGTTAAACTCTCCATCCATTATTTTTCCACTAATGGTTCCAGTCTGAGCAAAACACCATTGTGCAAGAAACAAGGTGGTCGCCAAAAGAATATTTTTTAGCATTTCTATGATTTAAGTAGCATTTTTATTTAACAAAAATTGTCCAAAGGCCTTAAAAAAGAACCTTTGGACATTATTTTATTTGGTATTTAACTAAGGTTTACAACGCCTCTTCGGAGGATGCAAAAGTCCAGGTAAATACGGATGCATCTGCACCTACCGTGGCATCATCTACAGAATCAATGCTTGTAGCGTTGTCATTAAACTTGCTGGCATCTGCAGGAACTAGGTCTCCACCGATGATATCGGTCAAAAGAACACCTTCTGGCAAAACTATCTCCCAATTGGAAAAAGTAATACGGTCGTTTGTAAGTTCGGTAGCAGAATCGGCACCGCTAATGTTTACTGTGGCATCGGTACCAAATCCGTACGCCAAAACATTGTTCAGGTTGACGATAAGTCCATCTCTAAGGTCAGCGTAAAAGCTGGATGTTCCAGCACCGATAAGGGTGATGTTCTCAAAGGTGTAACCGCCTTCTGTGGCAACACTTCCCTCTGGTCCGTCAAGTTCAAGAGCAGAACCGGATTCAGTCGACATAATCACTACACCGTTGGTCATGGAACCTGTCCAAGCTTGGTCGGCATCAAAACCGTCATCCCCTTGAGCCCAAACCAATGCGTTTGTTACGTTCACGGTTCCACCGAACCACTCGATACCATCATCTTGGTTGGCAACAACTTCAATGTGGTCGATCGTTGTACCGGAACCAACACCACCTAGTGTCAATCCGTTGATCTCATTATCCTGTCCTATGGTGATTCCTCCATGACGGATGGAAATGTATTTCAAGGATCCAGAGTTATCGGCCGGGTCGGTACCACCGTACTGTCCGTAGGATTCGTCGGCAGGAATTCCCTCGATTTGGGCGGTTTCTACGTCCCCGTTTACGGAGATAGGAGCTTTACCCAAAACAATCACACCTCCCCAAAGACCAATATCGGAAGTGGTCAGTGTTCCCGTGGTTTGTCCTTGCTCGATACCGTCCAAAACGGAGGTAAAGATGATAGGGCTATCTGCGGTACCTTCTGCAATCAATGTACCACCTTGGTCAACAACTAGTGCAGAGGCAAGTGTTTCTTGTCCTTCCTCACCTTTAATAATAGTACCTGGCTCAATGGTCAAGGTCACGCCATCATCCACGACTACCTTTCCATCCAAGATATAGATGTTTTCAGCTGTCCATGTTTCATCATTGGTAAGGATACCGGATTTTGTGATAGTAGTTCCTAGCGGTGCTGCAGGAATGGCACTTTCGGAAGCTGCCAAGGTCCAAGAGAATGCATTTATATCCGCACCAACACTACCTGTACCTACAGCAGTAGCATTGTCCAAGAATTTGCTTTCGTCACCTTCGGTAAAGTCTCCACCAAAAATATCGGCCATAACCAATCCTTCTGGCAAAACAATTTCCCAGTTAGAGAAAGCTATTCTGTCATTGGTAAGTTCGGTTGCAGAATCGGCACCGTTAATATTTACTGTGGCCTCAGCGCTAAAATCATAAGCAAAAACATTGTTCAAGTTGGCGATAAGTCCATCTCTAAGGTCAGCGTAAAAGCTGGATGTTCCAGCGCCGATAAGTGTGATGTTCTCCATAGTAAAACCATCCTCGGTTGCAACGCTACCCTCTGGTCCATCAAGTTCAAGACCTGAGCCGGATTCTGAGGACATTACAACTACACCATTGCTCAATGTGCCTGACCAAGCTTGATCGGCATCAAAACCGTCATCCCCTTGGCTCCAAACCAATGCGTTTGTTACGTTCACGGTTCCACCGAACCACTCGATACCATCATCTTGGTTGGCTACCACCTCGATGTGGTCAACGGTTGTGCCTGAACCAACACCACCTAGTGTCAATCCATTGATTTCGTTGTCCTGTCCTATGGTAATACCTCCGTGACGGATAGAAATGTATTTCAAGGATCCAGAATTATCGGCAGGGTCGTTACCGCCGTACTGTCCGTAGTCCTCATCTGCAGGAAGCCCTTCGATTTGGGCAGTCTCGATATCTCCGTTAACAGAGATGGGAGCATTACCCAAAACAATTACACCTCCCCAAAGACCTGTATCGGCAGTGGTCAATGTTCCGGTTGTTTCACCAGGCTCAATACCATCGAGTACAGATGTAAAGATAATTGGGCTGCTAGGCGTACCTTCTGCCATCAATGTACCTCCTTGATCGACCACAAGAGCAGAAGCAAGGGTTTCTTGCCCTTCTTCCCCTTTAATAATTGTACCGGCTTCGATAGTTAGCGTTACCCCTTCACTAACGATAACCTTTCCATCCAAAACGTAAATGTTTTCGGCTTCCCAAGTTTCATCTTCAGTGATGGCACCAGTTTTTGTTATTGTCTCTCCGGTTGGGTCTGGATCCGGGTCCGGATCTGGACCAGGAGTTGGGCCATTGTCATCGCTACTACAAGAGCTAATAGCGAAAGAGGCAATGGTCAATAAGGAAAAAAGAATTTTTTTCATAATCTTTTTGTTTTGTCGTTTTAATTAATCAGGTGATTTTACCTATTGTTACGGTTGCAAAGAACGCCACGGGTTGTAAAAGCGGTGTTAGTTGTATGTTAAGTGTTTATTTCACTTGTGTTACAATAATGTTACTAGATTAAATCAACGTTAAGCGTTTATCCCGTAAGTGTATTATCTTTACATTTGGGCGATTAACACAGAAATACCATCCCATGAAAAACAAGGACATTAAGATTCTATTGGTTGACGATGAACCTGATATTCTGGAAATTATAAGCTACAACCTTTCAGCCGAAGGCTACGAAGTATACACTGCCAAAAACGGTGTTGAGGGTGTGGCAAAAGCCAAGAAAAGGAGCCCGCACCTCATTATTATGGACGTGATGATGCCCGAAATGGATGGTATTGAAGCCTGTGAAGTGATCCGAAACACACCCGGACTGGACCATACTATAATTACTTTCCTTACCGCGCGGGGAGAAGATTATTCCCAAGTGGCCGGATTTGATGCAGGAGCTGATGATTACATTACCAAACCCATAAAACCAAAGGTTTTGGTGAGCAAAGTAAAAGCCCTGCTACGAAGATTAAAGGATGATAAAAAAGAGGTGGAGGACATTGTCAAGGTGGGTGATATCGTTATTAACAGGGAGGAGTACAAAATCGTTAATGATGGTGAAGAAATGGTCCTTCCCCGAAAAGAATTTGAACTCTTATCGCTGCTAACGTCCAAACCCAACAAGGTTTTTAAACGAGAAGTTATTCTGGACAAAGTATGGGGCAACGAAGTAGTCGTTGGCGGACGAACCATTGATGTTCACATTAGAAAATTACGCGAGAAAATCGGTGACCACCACTTTAAAACCGTTAAAGGCGTGGGGTATAAGTTTGTGCTCTAATGGCCATTAAGCTAAAGAAATCATACAAGTTTGCGTTACGGTCTTCTTTGGTAATCACTGTTTTGATCACCGCGGTATTTGTAGGGTTTCATTGGAATGTGGACTACCTTAATTGGCTACATACCCTACTTTTCGCACTTATTTGTTTCGTAATTTGCTTTGTAATCGTACAAATAAGGGTAGAGCGTTTTATCTACAGGCGAATCAAAAGAATTTATGATGATGTGTCCCTATTGGAGTCTACCTCCTTTTCCTCCAAACCCGTAACCACGGACATGAGGACATTGGTGCAGGAAATCGAAAAGTTTGCCGAAGGAAAAAAAGTAGAAATCGATACCCTTAAGATTCGCGAAGAGTACCGCAAGGATTTTTTGGGCAATGTTTCCCACGAGCTGAAAACACCGTTATTTACCGTTCAAGGTTATATTCTAACGCTTTTGGATGGTGCCATGAAGGACAAAAAACTCCGTAAAAAATACCTTCAACGAGCCAATAAGGGCGTAGAGCGATTGATTTATATTGTAAAGGATCTTGACTTGATCACCAAACTGGAAGCGGGTGAGCTAAAGTTGGAACGGGAGGATTTTGATATCATTGAGCTCATTCAAAATACATTTGATCTTTTGGAGATGAAAGCTGCCCGCAAGGAAATCTCACTCACTTTTGATATGGACTATACCGAACCTATCTACGTTAACGGGGACAAGGAGAAAATACAACAGGTAATCAGTAATCTTTTGGTTAATTCCATCAAATATGGTCTGCCCAAGGGAACCACGGAGGTGAGCGTGGAAAACCTTATCAAAAACAAGGTAATCGTTCGAGTAACGGATAATGGAGGAGGTATCCCCAAACAACACATTCCACGACTTTTTGAACGCTTTTACCGTGTGGATCAAAGCGGAAGCCGAAACGAAGGCGGTTCAGGTCTTGGACTCTCCATTGTAAAACATATTGTGGAGGCCCATGGCGAAAAAATCTATGTGGAAAGCGAAGTGGACGTAGGTTCCGAGTTCTCTTTTACCTTGGAAAAGGCTTCTGCTGGGGAGAAAATCGCAAACAACGAAGAAAAATCGACAACCGATTCAAATTGAGCCAAACCAGCAAAGTCATTTATTTTTGATAAGTCACTCTGTTTAAAGTCTTCTTGAGTGCTAAATGGAACAAGCCTTTGTTTTTGCATTCTTTTGGCCAAATATTCCTGTTCGTATTGACCCGGTGTGGGGATAAAAAAGGCCTTCTTCTCCAGTTTGGCCAAATCCATGACCGTTGTATATCCCGATCTGCAGAGCACTTTTGCACTTTGGTTCAGGGCATTTTCCAGTTCATCGGACTTCATAAAATTATAATGCAGGATATTCCCCTTTGACGTCTTAATTTCTTCCTGGACTTGTTCATCCTCAATTTTACCCTTAACAAAAAGAATGTTACCCTCGAACCCTTGTAATTCATCAAGTAGTTTTTCTTCCAGCAAGGTGCGTTGTGGTTCAGGGCCGGAAAGCAGAACCATCAAATCGTTGGTAATGGGGAGTTCCTTTTTCTCAAATCGGCTCAAAGGACCCAAATAGACGATATTTAACTTGGATTTTTTCAAATGGCCCAATTTGCCCGTCAAATTGGGTTTGTCCTTTACATCGGGAACCCAGCAGGCATCAAACTTTTTTATAATTTTTTGATGCGCCTTGGAGCTCATCCAAGTTGTATTTCCGGAAAGTACATTGAGTTGATGGGTGATGAACACGCAGGGTACTTTTTTGTAGTAAGCACCCAATCGGTTGTCCGAAATAATACCCTCCAAACCGTGTTCTTTAACCAAACGTTTCACGGCTTTCTTTTCCTTGGCAATGGCTTTGAGCACCTTGGGGGAATCCCAAATCATTTTTATTTTAAAATTCCTGCCTTTCTCCGCATACGATATTTTGTAGGAGGGCAATTCAAAAGCTGGCAAATCGGGAAATTCTTTTTTGAGCAGAGCTAGGGCGACCCCATCCGATGCAATGTAGGGCCGATGCCCATGATCCAACAATGCCTTAATTATTGGAATGCATCTAGTGGCATGTCCCAGCCCCCAATTTAACGGGGTGACCAGAATACGTTTGGAAGAATTCATAACAACAAAAAAACAAAATGTAAATTGCTTTTAGATTTCCTTAGTTTTGCCAAATCATTAATTTTTTTGCTCAATTCAATACCAAAGTGGGAAGTAAGAACAAACTGAAAAGGTTTAAGGAGAACGAAACATTTGCCAATGTGGTGCAGCCTGCAAGGGAAGATGTTTTGGCAGGATTCAAGTATAAGGGCAATTGGGCATCCTTTTTTAGCAACGACAATCCAATTGTATTGGAACTGGGTTGCGGCAAGGGTGAATATACTGTAGGTCTCGCCCAAATGAACACGGACAGAAACCACATTGGCATAGACATAAAAGGAGCGCGATTTTGGCGCGGTGCCAAGACCGCTTTGGAGGAAGGTTTGGACAACGTAGCTTTTTTACGTACCCAAATTGAATTGGTGGACCACCTTTTTGGTGAAGGAGAGGTTAGCGAGATATGGATTACCTTTCCCGACCCACAAATTAAATATAAACGGACCAAACACCGAATGACAAACCCCGTATTTTTGGAGCGATATAAAAAAATCCTGAAACCAGGAGGAATAATCAACCTGAAGACCGATAGCGAATATATGCACGGATACACCCTAGGGCTTTTGCAAGGTTTGGGACACGAAATTATATATGCCAATCACGATGTATATAAAAACGAAGGAGCGCCTCCCGAAGTACTCAAAATCCAAACTTTCTACGAAAATCAGTATCTTGAAAAAGGAAAACCAATTACATACATCCAATTTAGGATCAACTAACCAATGACCCACGTACTCATTCTCTTTTTCGCCACATTTTCGGCAGCCTTTATGGCCACAGTGCCACCGGGGTTGCTCAATATGAATGCCGCCAAGGTTAGTGTGGAAAAAGGAAAGTTGAACGGGGTTATTTTTAGTTTAGGAGTATCCAGTACCATTATGGTGCAAGCCTATATTGCCGTTTATATCTCAAAGTTTTTATATAAAAATCCAGAGGTGATCGATGTGTTGTTCAAAATTGCAGTGGCGGTGTTCGCTTTTTTTGCTGTTTATTTTTTCGCAATGGCAAAGCGTAACAAAGCAAAGGCACAAGCCATTAAAGAAGTCAATCTGAGCAAAAAGAACAGTTTTTTCAAGGGAGTTTTGTTGGCCGCCCTTAATTTATTGACCATTCCGTATTACAGCGGGTTAAACGCCATGTGGAACGAAGCGGGATGGATAAAGTTTGAAGCCAAGGACATTACCACTTTTGTGGTCGCCGCAGGAGCTGGCACTTTTTCTGTTCTGTACCTCTACACCTTTTATTTTGATAAGATGGAGACCAAGACCAACCGTTTCTCCAAGAACTCCAATTACATTTTAAGCGCTTTGATGCTTTTGCTGCTCGTGATTACCTTGATTCGTATAATGTACCGCTAACATGGAAGAAAAAAACTTCTTTGACAAAGTTTACGAAGTGGCCAAACAGATTCCCTACGGCAGGGTAACCTCTTACGGAGCCATTGCGAAATATTTAGGGGCAGCCCGAAGCGCCCGAATGGTGGGTTGGGCCATGAACAATTCCTTGGCAAAAGATGTGCCTGCGCATCGCGTGGTAAATCGTGTAGGGGTGTTAACGGGCAAACATCATTTTGACGGAAGCAACATTATGCAGCAACTTCTGGAAAACGAGGGCATCCCGGTAAAGGAAAATCAAATCGTAGACTTTCAAAAATACTTTTGGGATCCAGCCTCGGAGCTTTAATCCATATATCCCGGTGGGTGCAATTCATCAAACGATGTGGCATCCTGAAATGTTTTTGCCAGTAATAAAATACTCGCTTCATCGTACAAATTGCCCACAAAAGTCATGCTTGTAGGGTGGTTCTCGTCATCCAGACCCGTTGGAACCGAAATTACGGGATGCCCTGTAAGATTGGTTGCCAAAAGTTGGTCATTTCCAAATGTGGGTGAAATCAACACATCGTAATCCTTCATCAAATCCTGCATTTTTTGGATAAGTACCTGTCTTTGTCGGTTTGCCTGAATGTATTCCACAGCAGGAATAAATCTACTTTGTCTAAGGGAATTGGCACGGGAACGTTGGTCCTGTTCTACCATTACGTCAACGCCCCCCGAACGTACAAGTTCATCAAAAAAAGCACCCGCTTCGGCTCTCAAAATAATATCAAATCCACGATAAGGCACATCTTCAGGCATTTCTACTGCAGTGGGTTCAATGCCCAATTCTTTGAGTGATTTGAGTGCGTTTCTAAGATTTTCACCAGTTTCCGTGGTGTCCTTTTCAATATCTTTTTTTAGATAGGCCACTTTCAGACTTTTCACATCTTTTTTCCAATCAACGCCAAAAGGAAGGTCAACGGTGGTCAGATCATTTTTATCTTTTCCTTGAATGGCTTCGAAAACAATGGCACAGTCCTCGGCATTTCTACCCAATGGGCCCACTTTATCCATGGACCAGCTTAAGCTCATTACTCCATGGCGACTAACTCTACCGTAAGTTGGCCGTAGACCGGTAACCCCGTTTCGGGTACTTGGAGACGTAATGGAGCCCAAAGTTTCAGTCCCCAAAGCAAAAGGAACAAGTCCTGCCGATGTTGCAGAACCTGAACCAGCCGAAGAACCACTGGCGCCTTGGGTTGTGTCCCAGGGATTTTTGGTTTTACCATCAAACCAAACATCGCCACGGGCCAAGGCCCCCGATACCAGTTTGGTCACTAAAATGGCCCCGGCATCTTCAAGCTTTTTCACAACCGTTGCTGTTTCATCTATTATTTGGTCTTTGTACGGAGTTGCGCCCCAAGTGGTTGGATATCCAGGAACCGACATCAGGTCTTTGGTGCCATAAGGGATTCCATGTAAAATACCACGATACTTCCCGTTTTTGATTTCTTCGTCGGCTCGCTTGGCCTGTTCCAAAGCCAAACTATCCGTAATGGTAATGCTACATTGAAGGGCCGGCTGATATTTTTTCAGTCGATCCAAGAAAAATTTAGTCAGCTCCGTGGCCGTTATTTTTTGATTTTTGATCAACGAAGCCAATTGCGGAATGGTGTAAAATGCCAACAAATCATAAGGCTCAGGGATTTCCACATTATCTGGTATGTTCCACTCAGTTCCATTTTGTTGCTCGGGTATGGAAAAACCAAAAGGGGTGGGGTCAAAACGGATAGCAGGAAAAATATCATTGGCCAATGGGTATTTTCTTAACGAATCAAACCCACTTCGGTTTCTTTTCAAATAGGGGTATAGGGTATCACGATATTTAGTTTCAAAATGAAGCCCGATCAATTTTTCCGACTTCTTTACATCTCTTTTGGTAAAGGTGTTTTTGTTGGTGGAACAAGAAAACCAAGCCAATGAGATAAGCAATAGAGCAATGTGGGGGATTCTGGTTTTTGGTAGCATGTTGGTTGATAATTTCAAATAGCAGCTTCTAAACTACAGTTTTTCAAAAAAACCAACACGATAATCCATCGGTTTTGTTTCACTTGTACCCATTTATTCCACTCCATATATTCCAATACATGATTTTTTTGAAATTCAGCAGTACAACTTCTTAATCTAATGCCAACACCGTATCTTTGTAGTTTAGAACCAGTTCAAACAATTGGTTTGTAAAAATTGGATTCATGAAGTTGAAAAAAACAGATATTCTCAAGGCATTGGAAAAAATATCCGCACCCGGTGAAGGCCAAAATTTAGTGGAGAGCGGTTCCGTGACCAATGTTCAGGTATTCGGTGATGAGGTAGAAGTGGATGTTACCATCAAAAATCCTAGTCTTCAGGCAAAAAAGAAAACCGAGGTAGAGATTTTAAAAATTATCCACCGCGAAGTATACGAAAAGGCCAAAATAAAAGTCAACCTAAAGGTTGATGCTCCCGCAAAGCCCAAGGTCAACCAAATCAAGGGTAACCCGATTCCGGGAATACAAAATATTATAGCCGTGGCATCTGGAAAAGGCGGCGTTGGTAAATCTACCGTTACGGCAAACCTAGCGGTAACCTTGTCAAAAATGGGCTTTAAGGTAGGATTGTTGGATACGGATATTTATGGACCGTCCATGCCCATTATGTTTGATGTGGCTTCAGAAAAACCATTATCTATCAAAGTAGAGGGGAAAACCAAAATGAAACCTGTGGAAAATTACGGTGTGAAATTGCTTTCTATCGGATTTTTCACCCAACCCAACCAAGCCGTAATTTGGAGGGGTCCCATGGCAGCAAAGGCATTAAATCAAATGATTTTTGATGCGCATTGGGGTGAACTGGACTTCCTTTTGCTGGATTTGCCACCAGGAACCGGAGATATTCATTTAAGCATTATGCAATCCTTGCCCGTAACAGGTGCCGTAGTGGTCAGTACTCCGCAAGAAATCGCTTTGGCCGACGCTAGAAAAGGGGTGGCCATGTTCCAACAGGAGGCGATTAATGTCCCTGTTTTGGGAATCGTGGAGAATATGGCGTATTTTACACCTGCGGAGCTACCCGATAACAAGTATTATATTTTTGGTGAGAACGGGGCAAAAAATCTATCGGAAGACCTTGAGGTTCCATTTTTAGGACAAATTCCATTGGTACAGAGCATCAGGGAAGCAGGTGATGTTGGAAGACCAGCCGCCTTGCAGACAGCTACTCCAACAGAAGAAGCTTTTGAAGAGCTTACGAAAAATGTGGTTCAGGAGTTGGTGAGAAGGAATTCAGACCTTCCCCCGACAGAAGCAATAAAAATTACAACAATGGCAGGTTGTTCCGCTGTTAAAAAGAAGTGACCATGACAACAATGACATCAGAAGAAACAAGGAGTAATGTAGAAAAGGCGTTGGAGGAGATACGTCCGTTTTTACAGAGCGATGGTGGAGATATTACTTTGATTTCCATTGAAGACAATACCGTAAAAGTGCGTTTGGAAGGCAACTGTATTGGTTGCACCGTGAACCAAATGACACTAAAGAGTGGCGTGGAAATGACCATTAAAAAATACGCGCCACAAATTGAAGAGGTAATCAATATTTCCTAACTGATTAAAATCATAAATCATTTTTTGGGCAAGCGTTAAGTTGCGTGCCAAATGTTTAGTCTATGATCAAAACCGATATTCTGATAATTGGAGCGGGACCTACGGGTCTCTTTGCTGTTTTTGAAGCAGGTCTTTTACAACTCAAATGTCATTTAATAGATGCATTGCCACAAGCTGGTGGTCAATGTTCCGAGATATATCCTAAAAAACCCATTTACGACATTCCTGGATTCCCTGAAGTACTGGCGGGCGATTTGGTGGACAACCTAATGGAGCAAATCAAACCGTTCCAGCCTGGCTTTACCTTGGGAGAGCGGGCAGAGACCATTGAAAAACTGGATGATGGCTCCTTTATAGTAACAACAAACAAAGGAACCAAGCATCATGCACCCATTGTTGCCATAGCTGGTGGACTTGGCAGTTTTGAGCCAAGAAAACCGTTGTTGGAAAACTTGGAGAAATATGAGGACAATGGGGTGGCCTACATGATCAAAGAGCCCGAAATATACCGAGATAAAAAAGTGTTGATTGCTGGTGGAGGCGATTCCGCTTTAGATTGGTCCATCTTTTTGGCGGATGTTGCCAAAGAAGTAACATTGGTACACCGTAGAAATGAATTTAGAGGGGCTTTGGATTCTGTTGAAAAAGTACAACAACTCAAAAATGAGGGAAAAATCAATTTGATGACCCCCGCCGAGGTAGTTGCTCTAAAAGGGAAAGATCAGCTGGAGAAAGTAACCGTTAAAAACACATCTACCTCCGAAGAAACCGATGTGGAGGTCGATAATTTTATCCCGTTGTTCGGATTGTCTCCAAAGTTGGGTCCAATTTCCAACTGGGGATTGGAGATAGAAAAAAATGCCATCAAGGTGAATAATTCTTTGGATTACCAGACCAACATTCCTGGAATCTATGCCATTGGTGATGTCAACACCTATCCAGGCAAGCTAAAATTGATTCTTTGCGGTTTCCATGAGGCCACACTGATGTGCCAAAGTGCCTATCAAAAAATATTCCCGGATAAAAAATATGTAATGAAATACACTACCGTCGGCGGCGTTACAGGATTTGATGGAAGTAAAAAAGAAGCACCAAAAGCTGTAGTTAAGGCAATAGACTAAGAATAAAATAAATATTTAATCGTTAGGAAGCTTGATCAAGCCTCAAATAGGTATGAGCGATATCAAAATAAAAATTATAGACCGAGACGGTGAACTGCACGAAGTGGATGCACCAACAGATATGAACATGAACTTGATGGAAGTAGTACGTTCCTACGAACTTGCTCCTGAAGGAACCATCGGTATTTGTGGAGGAATGGCGATGTGCGCTTCTTGCCAATGCTATGTAAAATCCGACCATCAACTACCTGAAAAGTCTGATGATGAAGAGGCCATGTTGGCCGAAGCTTTTTTTGTGGAGGACAACAGCCGTTTAGGTTGCCAAATCCATATTACCGAGGAGTTGGACGGACTGGAAGTGGAATTGGCGCCTGAAGAACCTTAAATCCTTGCTTGATAAGTAAACAGGTTGTAGTATCTTCCTTCGGAAGCTATCAATTTTTCGTGGGTGCCCTGTTCCAAGATATGGCCGTTTTCAATTACCAAAATTTGGTCAGCTTTGCGAATGGTGCTCAATCGGTGGGCTATCACAAAAGTGGTCCTGCCTTTGGTAAGCTCTCCTAAACTTTTTTGGATGAGCGCCTCGGATTCCGTATCCAAGCTAGAGGTAGCCTCGTCCAAAACCAAAATTTTTGGGTCGGCCAATATAGCGCGAGCGATGGCAATGCGCTGGCGTTGACCTCCTGAAAGTTTTACACCACGTTCTCCTATTAGGGTATCCAAACCTTTTTCAAAACGGTCGGTAAATTCATCCACGAAGGCGGCTTTTACGGCTTCGAGCAATTTTTCCTCACTGGCATCAGGTCGTGGGAAAAGTATATTTTCTCGAATGGTACCTTCAAACAAAAAATCATCTTGCAGCACGACTCCCAAATGCTGACGGAAACTGTTCAAATTCACCTTAGAAAGGTCGCGCCCATCAATGGTAATGGTTCCAGCATCAGGATTTAAAAAACTGGCGGCCAAACCGGCAATCGTTGATTTGCCCGAACCGGAACTCCCGACCAAAGCGATAACCTGCCCAGGTTCCACATCAAAACTAATGTTGTGCAGTACTTGTTTGTCTTCCTCATAGGAAAAAGAGACATCGGAAAAGGACATTTTACCGACTACATCATCTAAAATAATGTTACGGTTTTCCTCATCCGATTCTTCTTCCAAATTCATCAATTCCTCGGTACGGTCCAAACCGGCCAAGGCTTCGGTCAACTGGCTTCCCACGCTGCTCATTTGAACAATCGGTGCAATCATCAAACCTAACAACACCGTAAATTCTACAAATTCACCTACGGTCAGGCTACCTTGAATTATTTTGTAGCCACCAAAACCCATTACGCTGGTGGTTGCCACACCCAACAAAAAGGTGGACGAACTCGTCATAAAAGCGGTGGTGGTCAAACTCTTTTTCACATTTTCATACAAACGTTCCACACCAACTTCAAAAACCTCTTCTTCCTGCTTTTCCGCATTAAACCCCTTAATGACACGTATGCCTCCCAAAGTTTCTGTCAATCTACCTTTCACCTCGGCATTTATTTTACCTCGATTCCTAAAAATTGGGCGAATTATTTTAAAGGCCTTTAAGGCAATTATGGCAAATATGGTCAGTGGAATAAAGGTAAAAAGCGTCATAAAAACGCTAATGTCCATAAGTAATGTCAAGGAAACTACGGCTGTGATGATACCTCCCACCAATTGTACCAAACCTGTACCGATTAAATTCCGAACTCCTTCAACATCCGACATAATTCGGGATACCAAAGCTCCCGACTTGGCATTGTCAAAAAACCGAACTGGCAATGCCAGCACTTTTTTCTGTACCTGAGCCCTGAGCTCGGAAATCAAGTATTGCGCCTGTACACTTAAAATTTTGGTCAACAAAAACGAAGTGACTGCCTGCACGAGAATGGCCAACATTACTCCTGCGACCAAATATTTGAGCATATCCACGTCTTTATTAACTATGACGTCATCAATCAGATGTTTTGAGGCAATTGGAGCAACAAAACTGGCAGCTTTGCTAATGGCAATCAAAAATAGACCCAAAAAAACGAGTTTACGTTTGGGCCAAATGATGGTTTTAAAAGCGGTGAGGATGCTTACTTTTTTATTGGGCATAACAATTTTTAGAAAGAGCTTGCAAGTTACGGCAAATTAAAAAGGCT